>Ga0257125_1001721_pt1 | contig 20867 bp, 20 predicted proteins | sample SI106_200metaG_FD_190183 | JGI IMG/M metagenome (GOLD analysis project Ga0257125, IMG submission 190183) | Marine microbial communities from Saanich Inlet, British Columbia, Canada - SI106_200 | ecosystem: Environmental > Aquatic > Marine > Inlet | place: Canada: British Columbia | collected...
TCTTTTACTCAAATAATCAAAATTAGAATTTCTTTTTTTAATAAATTCAGGTAAACGCTTTAATTGCGCCAATCCACAAGCTGCCTGCATATCAGTAATTTTGAGATTATAGCCAAGATGTGAATAAGTGTATTTATGATCATAGCCTTGAGGCAAATCGCCTAATTGATGTTCAAATCGCTTTTCACATGTGTTATCACAACCAGGGTTGCAATAACAATCCCTACCCCAATCTCTAAAAGATTCAGCAATGGTTATTAATTCTGAGTTATTAGTAAAAACAGCGCCACCTTCACCCATGGTAATATGATGTGCTGGATAAAAACTACAAGTGGCAATATCGCCAAATGTACCTACATGTTTTCCATTATATTTTGCACCCAAAGCATCACAACAATCTTCAACCAGCCAAAGATTGTATTTATCACAGAGTGCTTTTACTTTTTCAACGTTATATGGATTGCCTAGAGTGTGGGCTAGCATAATTGCTTTGGTCTTTGGTGTAATTGCTGCCTCAATTAGATCAACATTAACATTGTGTGTAGTTAAATCAATATCAACAAATACTGGAACAGCGCCAAACTGCACAATCGGATTGACCGTAGTAGGGAAGCCAGCTGCAACACCAATGACTTCATCGCCTTTTTTAATGGCTCTGCTACCTAATTTTGACGAAGTTAAAGTAGAAAAGGCGACCAAATTAGCAGATGATCCAGAATTAACTGTAATTAAATATTTGATACCAATAAATCCTGACAATTCCTTTTCAAATTTTCTATTAAAACGTCCAGTAGTTAGCCATCCATCTAATGATGCTTCAACCATATATTGTAATTCAGTTGCACCTATTACTTTTCCAGATGGAGGCACAACACTTCTACCTGGTTTAAATATTTTGTCTTTATATTTTAAACCTGCATACTCCCGAACAAGTTCTGCAATTTCTAATCTTAACTCTTCAGCAGTTTTCACTCCTCATGTCCTCCATATAATCTTTAATCTCCGCAAAACATTTAGTCTGCATATCTTCCTGATTTAGCCAGGCCCTATGCCAAACAATAATTTTCTCCAATGTATTATTCAGCCCCCAGGTTGGTTCCCAACCAAGTTTAGACTTGACCTTTGAAATATCTAATTTCAAAAAATTTGCTTCATGAGGATTAACATTACTATCAAGTTTCCAACTAGAATTGGGCCATTTTGAAATCATTTTATCCAAAATCCAATTTACTGGCTTTACATCTTTCTCATTGGGTCCAAAATTCCAACTTTCGGCATATCCTTCTTGATTATCATAGAGTTTTTGGGCTAAAATAAGGTAGCCTGATAACGGCTCTAGAACGTGTTGCCAAGGTCGTGTGGCTTTAGGGTTTCGAATTACAACAGACTCTTTCTTTTCAAAAGATCTTAAAATGTCTGGAATTAATCTATCATCAGCCCAATCACCCCCGCCAATTACATTACCCGATCTTACTGAAGCAAGTCCTATACCCTGATCTTGTAAAAAAGAGCACCTATAGGCTGACGCAATTAATTCAGCACAACCCTTACTGCTACTATAAGGGTCGTAACCGCCCATAGGGTCGTCTTCTTTATAACCATGAGTCCGATTATCATTCTCATAGCATTTATCTGTTGTAATGTTTACAATGGCTTTCAAATTAGCACAGCTTCGTGCGACTTCTAACACTTTGGTAGTGCCAATAACATTAACCTCATAGGTTTCAATTGGTGCATCATAGGAATACCTAACCAAAGATTGTGCAGCCATGTGTATCAAAATATCAGGATTAAATGCCACCATGCTTTCATAGAGTTTTTTTTGATCTCTAATATCTCCAATCTGAGAATCAATTACCTTATCAACTTTTGCTTCATTAAATAACGACGGTGACGTAGGTGGATCAAGTGCGTATCCTTTGACTTGGGCGCCTAATGAAGATAGCCATAATGCAAGCCAACTACCTTTAAAGCCAGTATGCCCCGTTAAGAAGACACGCTTTCCTTGCCAAAAATCTGGATCAATCATTGCGAGTTACCAAGTCTTCCACGGTGCACTACCCTTATCCCAGAGCTCTTGCAAATACATCATATCACGCAATGTGTCCATAGGCTGCCAGAACCCTTCATGTGTAAACGCCATAAGGTTATCATCTTTAGCCAAACCTTTTAATGGCTCTTCCTCCCAAATGCAATCATCACCAGAAATTAGCTCTAAAACTTTTGGAGAAAGCACAAAAAAACCGCCATTAATTAATGAACCGTCACCCTTAGGTTTTTCTGTGAATTGCGTTATTTGATCCCCTTTTATATCTAATGCACCAAACCTACCTGGTGGATAAGTAGCAGTAAGGGTTGCATCTTTACCGTGCTTTTTATGAAATGCCACCAATTCTGAAATATTTACATCTGATACGCCATCACCATAAGTGAAGCAAAACACTTCTTCATTCTTAACATATTTTGCGACTCTGCCCAATCTACCGCCAGTCATAGAATCATCGCCTGTATCAACTAAAGTAACAGTCCATGGTTCGGCTCTTTTTTTATGCACTTTCATGCTATTTTTTTTCATACAAAAAGTTACATCTGATTGATGAAGGAAATAATTTGCAAAGTATTCTTTAATCATATAACCTTTATAACCACAGCATATAATAAAATCATTAATGCCATGCGTGGAATACATTTTCATAATGTGCCATAGAATTGGCTTGCCACCAATTTCTACCATTGGCTTCGGTTTTATAGTTGTTTCTTCACTGAGACGCGTACCTAATCCACCTGCTAAAATTACTGCTTTCATAATTATTTATCTAAATTTATTCTCCGAAATATGTAAACAAATTACATGTTTATTTTTTGTTATTGTTCATAATAAAGTTATCTTGATCTTAACATTTCTATAGTTTCGTTATAAGATTCTTGCGAATAATTGGCAACGATTTCAGAAATAATATTCTTTTCAGAAGGCCACAATAATGATCTATTACGAAACCGATAGACATTTAAATGACCAGTAGCTTTTTTGTTCAGTAATTCCATCATGCTTATCGGTATTATTTTCATATTTAACGCCTCACACAAGGCAGTACTATTCCAGCCAATCACAAAACTAGGGTGGGCATCCTGAATAGAGGACGCTGAATCCATTGCATAAACATCATCTGTAAAATTAATTTTTTTCTTCCATGTCTGAATGTCCCAAGAAGACTTAAGAGGGTGCCTTCTTAATAAAATTGTATAGCCATGTACTCTAAAAGTGTTAATCAGACTTAAGATCTCACCCTCGCCAATATCACCACATATCATTGTAGGTAAAATAAGGACAGCTAAACGATCATATCGTTTTGCACTATCAAAATGATAGATACGTACAATAGACCCAAGGCTAGTATCATCTAAATACTCTTTTTCATCATTACTATATACATAGATTTCAGAATACCGCGGATAAACATTTAAATCGATTTTTGATATCAAGCCATGGTACAATTGTATCGTTTTCAATTTATGTTTTATAGTTGCGTACGCTGGTAGCGTGACACCAGTTGTGTAAATAACACAATCTGGAAATTCTTTTTTTAAGCTATTAAAAAAAACATCGAAGAATGAATAGTTGACTATATTATTATGACCATATTGCAATATGGCATAGTGCGCACCTTGAGGCAACTTATTTTTTAATACTGAAAAATAAGTCAATATAGATTGATGAACACTGATTAAAAAAACCCTGAGTGAAATCTTTTTAACTTTCATAAAATCAACCAAATTAAAGCCATTAATCTGACAAATGCTCATATCTTTCACATTAAATATTTTTTTAAAATGATCTAACTCATAGCCACCTCTACCTGAATAGAGAAGTATGGACGACATATGCTGACATGTTGACAATTCATTCTTGATGGAAAATTGTTTAAAATAATAATAAAATACTTTTAATATTGATCTAATATAAACGATTAAATAATGATGCACTTGAATATCGCGCATTTCTATTACCCCCCCTTCGTCAAACTCCATGAATATTTTTTCAATACGGATATCTTCGACCACCCATTGTTGTTCAGGCTCTACAAAAACTGCGTGTTCTGTGTTCTCATAAATCATAGTATTTTTTCAATCTATCGCACTGTAAATCTTAGTGAAAAATTCATCTAATTCATTATCTGAAAAAGCAAGATTTGGCCTTATACGAACCGACCTTTCATCAGTCGGATTTACCAACAACTTATGTGAATAGGCATTAGATACAAATCTATATCTTTCTTGTTTATTAGAAGAATCAAAAAAATACACTCTAAAAATAATCAAATACTCAAATTTAATATAGAAACAGCATCGTAATTTATTCCAATGCGTCTCTCAATAGTGGCAGACTCTATAGGCATAGATAATAACTTAATACCCAAGTAATCCAGATCATTAACGTTTAGTGATTTCAAAGTATTAATAATATTTTCGTATGTTAAAAATGAATTTTCTTCATAGAATTTCACATCAAAAGATTGTGCGAATGGCATATGTGTATCTTTCCAGCTTCCATATTGAATATCATTGTCTGATACACCAGAAAATATTAATCCTGATAGAATATTGTTCTTTAATGCCATTTCAATGTGCTCTAAAGGCTTACTTATATTCCTCCCCTCTATTGCTGACCTCGCCCAGTTAATAGTTATACCAACATTATGCATGTCTTGTAACTCTATTAACGTCTTAATTTCGTCTTCTATAGTCAGAAAACCTTTTTCAAAGGGAATATTATCAACCGCTGTATCACAATGCTCAATAACAATTTTTGCCCCTTCCCAATCCCAACTTAAAATTTCTTCCATAGATTTTAAAAGAGAATCTGTAGAAGATGATACATACTTTACAGGTGTAGATGGTGCAGTAGCAATTTGAACCGCTATTGCAGACTGCCTTCCATAATATGCGTTCATTTTATGCAGAACTTGGTTTGCTCTTTTATGCATAGCTATTGCTTCAGCTCTACCATTTTCATCATCTGAAGCTAACCCAAATTTAGGGTTTTTAGCTAATTTTGACATACTACCAGGAATACAGGTAAGTACATTCTCCCAATTTTTGTCAATAATATCAAGTAAAAAATCAGAGCCAAACTGATGGATTTCTTTACCCCAAAATGGAATTTCCAGGCCTCGTATTTCGGGTATCGATTCAATCAATTTCTCATAAAATTTATGCTCATTTAATTTGTCATTATCAGCTAAAGATGGAGCTGTTGCATATGCACCTATAATATATTTCATCTCATGTTTTTTTTATTTACTAACCTGAAAGAAACTGACCGCCATTAATATCAACACCAGATCCAGTAATGTATGTATTTTTATCACTAACAAGAAATTCAATCATTGGCGAAATTTCATTTGCCTGAGCTATTCGCCCCAAAGGGATTGTATTTTCAATAGATTCTAAAATAGATAATGCTACATTTTCACGGAGCAGTGGAGTGTCCACCATACTTGGAAAAACTGTATTAATTAACACTCCGTCGCTTGCCCATTCAACAGCCAACTGCCTAACTAAACCACTTAAAGCAGCTTTTGTAACCGTATATTCAAAGCCAGAAAACTGGCTATATGTACGTGATGCGAAAGAACTGACAATAACCACCCTTCCTCTTCCTTTTTTCAATAAAGTATAAGCGTATTTAAGAGTTAAGATAGCCCCCAATAGGTTTACATTATGAATCTCCTGGTATTCATTGACATCAAAGTTCCGAACGTCCTTTTTACTACTAGTTATTCCAGCTGAATAAATAATTGAATCTATGCACTTAAATGAAATGGAAGAGAAAAATTGCTTTACAGACAACTCATCAGTTACATCAATCTGAAAGTAGGAAATGCCAGTCTCATTCTTAAGTGGGGTGCGCCCACCAACCAAAACATCATAACCATTATCTCTCAAATACCTAGCTGTATCTAAGCCAATACCTGATGTGCCACCGATAATAATCGCATTCTTACTCATAAATCACTCTTCGTACACATGCGCTACATCAGCTCGACTAACTGCCATTCGTATAGCCCTACCAGAACCTGATGCTGTTATTTTGTGTTTACGATTTTTTTCCATAAATACAATATCTCCTTTTACAATCTTTTTAATTTTATTTTCAATTTCCCATTCCCATTCACCTTCAACTATATACCACCATTCATTCCAGTCAGGATGGTGGTGCTTTCTATTGCCCTCTCCAGGCATTTGGCAAATAACTGTCATTGAGTTACTTTCAGTGTCAACTACACGCTTACTCCAAGATTTATCTTTCGGCATACTCTTTAGAATGCTAGTCATTGCTACCACTTCATTATTTACATCAAACAAATCATTTACCTCAACACCATCTTTTGCCAGAATAGAGGGAACGTCCACTTCACTTCGCTCTTTTTTATCTCGAGCATAGTACTTTGGTTTTACACCCCCTTGTTTTAAAGCAAGTGAAACAGCTTCGGCAAGTAAAAAATCTTCTTCATTATCAATATCAATCGTAGAATAACCCTTTAGTTCAAAAAAATCAGTGCGACCCTCTCCACCATGATAAGCCACTCCTATTTTATCTATATTTTCAATAAACACAGATGACTTCCATCCCATTAAAGCCGTAGCATAAGACATTATCGGTATCATTGTTTGTGATGGAGGATTTTTTTCAAGCCTTTCAAAGTTAATAGGCTTACCTTGATATATGCAAGCAATTTGCTTATGCTCTACTGACACTAAAGTATCCAGGTCATTAGTGATCATTTTATTTACAAAGTCTTTAATTTCTTGTTTAGTTAAAAATGGAGAAGTTGGCAATACTTGAATTAAAATATCACACTCTATATTTTTCAAAAACTCATAGGCAAACTCATCATTAGTAGCCTCATCAGAAGATAAATGATTGGGGCGCTTATAAAAATTAACCCCATATTTTTCAGCAATCTCTGAAAAAATTTCATCTTCACTATTAATATAAATACCATCAAACAAATCAATTTTACTTACAGTGTCTAAAATATGTTCAATTAATGGCCTTCCATTAAGTAGCCTTAGATTTTTAGACTTTACTCTTTTGCTTCCCATTCTAGCTGGAATCATTGCTATAATTTTCATAATTATTTAATTCTTATACACAAAATCAGTCAACATCATTATCTCTAATGCATCTTCGCTTGTGCCGTTATTTATAACAGACTTACCATTAACAGCATCAATAAATTCTTTTAATTCTAATTCCCATGAGTTGTCATTTTCATAGTATGTAATTGACTCTTTTGGCTTTCCCATGGCAAAAGTAATGTCCTCAAATTCACGCCTTCCAACAATCATTGTTTCTGGTGCATAGCTTCTAGTAGAAGATAGAATCCCATCCAAATTAATATATCCACTCTCAAATGCCATTTCTAAAAGAAATTTATGCTTCCATTGAGTAGCGGAAGAGTGAAGTGTGGCCACAATATCATTTTTAGACTTCAAGGTTAAAAATGCATTATCTTCACACTCTACATTCCAGAATGATGATGTAATGTGCGAGCTTAAACATTCAAACTCATCATTGGAAAAATATCTAAAAAGATCGATCATATGGATACCTTGGTCTAGAAGAATCCCGCCACCAGAATAGTTTTTGTAATTTCTCCAATTATCATGAAAATCAATACTTCCTGCTTTCCCATACACTCCACGCATCCATAGCATTTTCCCCATGCCGCCATCATTGATAACTTTCTTTGCTTCCATTGCCGAATAATGAAACCGATGATTAAATCCATATTTAAGCACCCTACCCATTTTCTTTTCAGTCTCGATTACTTTTTGCATCTCTTTAGCTGTCATCGAAGGAGGTTTTTCACAAAAAACATGCTTTCCTGCATTTAGTGCTCTTATCACATAATCTGCTGCAACTGAGACATAAACAGACACTATGACCGCATCAATATCTGTCGCTAGCAACTCATCAAAAGAATTACATTGAACGATATCTTTATCGTTATGGTGACATTCTGACACTTCATATATAGATATAAGCTTCGTATCAGGAGAGTTTAATATAGACTCTTCTCTAATCTTCCCCATCTTGCCGTAACCAGCTATGCCAAATTTTACTTTATTCATTTCTTTTTAATAATTTATAAAAAATTCAATGGATCTTTTGAGTTTTCAAGCCCTTCGATTGCTGCCATGCCCATTGCAAGAATGGCCTCTTCAGTACTGCCGCCAATATGGGGTGTAATTAAAACATTATCCATAGTTGCAAAGCTTGGATCAACTGGAGGCTCAATTTCGAAGACATCAAGTGCTGCACCAGCAATCTTATTGTTATTCAATAATTCCTTTAATGCAACTTCGTCAATTAAACCGCCTCTGGCTAAGTTTATCAGAACAGCATCATTTTTTAGAAAACTAAGATTATCACTATCAAGTATGTACTGAGTGGATTTATCTAATGGCAGATGGAGTGTCACTATATCAGATTTCCGAATCAAGTCTTCCAATCCTACAGTGGTGACCTTATACTTTTTATAAAAATCCTTAAAGTCTAAAATATCATGGGCTAAAATTCTACAGTTAAATGGTTGTAGTAGCTTAACCAAATCTTTGCCTACATGTCCACAGCCAATAATACCTACAGTGCAATCTGATAATTGTCGACCTTTAACTTGATACCACCTCCCCTTTCTTACTTCCGCATTAGCAAATACAGTACGATGTAGTAATGCTATTGCAAATGAAATCACTAACTCAGAGACCGAACGTTTGTTCACACCTCCTGTCCAACCCAGCTTTACACCGAACTTTTTCATTGCATGGAGATCGATCATATCTAAACCCACGCCATACTTGCCAATAGTATTGAGATCTGGCAACTGAGAAAGTATAGATTCATCAATAGTCTCTAGTGCCGTAATGGCTTTGTCATGACCTCTAAGAAACTGCACTAATGTATCGCCCTTTAAAGTAAGGCCATCATCATTAAATTTTGCATCGGGATAACGATTAAGAACCTCCTCTCTCAATATCGGATGCATAGAAAAAGAACGTGAAGCAACAACTACTGAAGCCATTTTTATTGTTTGACTCCATATTGAGTAAAATAATCATTGATGGCATTTACTAATACATCATTATTGTCATACAGGCCGATACCGATACGGCCTTCTTGATCAGGTAAGATTAAGCGTAATTGTGTGGCACTATTTTTCTTATCTTTAGAGAGAGCATCTATTAAAGCTTCAACACTAATATTGGTATGTAGATAAGATTTATAATTCTTCTCCATAACTTCGTGCATTCGTTCAAAGTGTTCTATTTTTGATACATTTAACTTCGAAGCCACATAATTAGCAATATCCATCCCAATAGTAACTGCAATACCGTGAGGGATACCATAATTAGTTGCAGATTCAATTGCATGACCAAAACTATGTCCATAGTTCATAACGTTTCTTGGACCTTGATCAAATTCATCAACTTCTATCAGTCTTTTTTTCATTAATAAAGAGCTATAAATAAACTCCTCCATTACTGATTGGTCATATAATATTTGTTCGTAATTATCTGAAATTTTATCAAAATCAATTGGTGAATTTATTGCATGCACCTTGATCATTTCACCAATCCCAGAAAAAATATCTTTTTCTTCTAGCGTAGATAGAAAATCAACATCTATGACAACATTATTTGGTGGAGTAAAAGTGCCTAAAATATTTTTAACATCGCCAGAATTAATAGAAGATTTAGACCCAATGCACGAATCTGATTGCGCCAGTAGCGTTGTTGGGTAGAACATCCATGGCAACCCACGCATTAATGTTGTAGCCAAAAAACAGGTGATATCTTGAATAATACCACCACCTATAGCAACCAATGTTTGCTCTCTTCTTACCTTGAGTTCAACTAAAGCGTCGATATAAGCAGGAAAACAATCTAAAGATTTATTTTCTTCTGTAGCTTCAATCTTTAGTACTCTTTGTGAATTTAAAATATTATTAAGTCGGTCACTGTATAGTTTTGCTATATTTTTATCCACTATATAGATGGCATTCTCAATTGGATCTTTATTCAACTGATCCATTCCCCCACGTACAAAACTGGCTGTGTATTCACCTTTATGCGACTGTATAGTAATTTGCTTAGACACGTGAAAAACCCCCATCAATCATTATATTTTGCCCAGAAATATAAGTATTTTCCTTACTAACGAGCCAACTTACTAACGACGCAATTTCATCTATCCGACCTAAACGCTTCATTGGTATTCCTTTTTTTATCTCGGCAATGCCTCTATCACCCAATACACTTCTTGTTAAATCTGTATCAATAAATCCAGGTCCAACACTATTTGCAAGAATCCCAAATTCTGATACCTCGGCTGAAAGTGCCGCTGTCATACCATCCAGGCCAAATTTACTTGAAGAATATGATGCGCGATACTCTTTGCTGATATTTCCAAAAATAGAGGTTAAGTTTACAATTCTCCCCCAATTATTTTCTTTCATATTGGGAATAACAGCTTGACATAATTGAAATGGAGTGCGCAAATTTACTCGCAAAATTTGATCAAAATCCTCGATATCGATAGAAGCAAATTCACCAATTTTGTTTATTCCTGCATTGTTTACCAAAACATCGACCTGTTGTTTTTTTAAAAATTCAACAAAATCTACTACTGAATCATTATTTAAAAAATCTACGTGATAATAGCTTGTGCCATCTGGGTGACTCGCATCCTTCTTGGTTCCAGTGGTAATAACTTCTAAACCATCCTTTACTAATCGTTCCGCAATTGCAAAACCAATCCCCCTGGTACCTCCGGTCACAACTGCACGATATTTATTTTGACTCATTCGGCCAAATCTTGAGAATAATGCATTAAATAACTTGTTATCAAATGATCTAACATCATATGCACATCTTCCGCTGGACCATACTCACCTTTTTCTGTTGGAACATGCACGGTCACATCAACTACTTCTTTAAGTTTTCCACCATCAAAAGATGTTAACCCTATGGTAATAGCTTCTTTTTGTTTAGCAATATCAATTGCCTTAAGTAGGTTTAATGAATTCCCAGAAGCTGATATAGCTACCACAACATCATTTTTGTTCAATAAAATTGATAGCTGTTGACTAAATACATATTCATATCCATAATCATTTGCAATTGCTGTAATTACAGCTTGATTATCACAAAGGCTAACAGCTCGAAAAGGCTTCTTTATAGACTTTGTTCCAATCGAAATATCATTGACAAAATGGCTTGCAGTCGCTGCACTACCACCATTTCCAATAAAATAAATTGATGATCCACGCTCACTAGCTGCAATTATAGTATCAATAAAATTAGATATTTCTAGAGTTGAAACCCTTCTTAACACCTCAACTAAATGCTCAATATAAAATTTTGCATGCAATTCAATAGAGTTATTATTTCTCTTATAATTTTCCATGTTCTTTTACCAATTAAGCCCCTGGATTCCAATATTTTTTTTCATACTTATTGCTTAACCTATCAAGAATAGCTAGCAATTCACTGCTTACTTCTCTAGCTACATCTTCTCTACGAATAAATAACTCATCACGTTCAATTGTTCCTTTTTGAGGTGGCACCCAGCCGCAACGTTTATATATTTCTAAATCTAGCCCATCTGCCACCATCTCTCTTGGAACATTTTGCTCACTCATTACCCTTCGAGTGTCGTCCGAAACATTAGTCTCCAATGCATCTGCAATTTTCTGCAACCATGGCTCCGGACTTTTGACAAACAACTCAAAAGGAATTGTTATTATTTTAGCCTGATATGCCTCTCTTAGCTTGTTTTTTTCTTCAGTTTGACAAGTCAGCTTGTCAATTAAATATATCGAACGCTCCATTGAATTGGATTTTAAATATTCATTTTCCCAGCCGTTAACATAATACGGTAATTCGCGATTTTTATATGCATAATAAACGGTAAAATCACGCACACTTTCAAGCAATTTACTCATGTTTAGTGCCTGCTGTCTAACCATATATAACGGATGTCGAACAACTTCAATAAAAACACAACGCCCCTCTAAAGCTTGAAAAATAGGCTCACTATAACCAAGTAAATTATGCACGGAGAGATTTAAAATTGGACTCTCCTGCCTGATTATTTCTGGTATTTTTTCATCGCCTGGAGAAAAAAGACGATGGAAATAGCGAGCAGGATTACAACTTTTAATCACACTAGATAGGTCGGTTGGTCGAAAGTTAATATCACGTCCCATCATAGTGTTATAAAGCTTTAAATCTGTTTGAAGACTTATCATGGTTTTGGCCGCATCCATAGGAATTTTCCCTAAAAAGTAAAGAGAACAGGTGTGCTCTACATCATAAGCATAACTTAACAATTCAACACGATCCATGCTAGAAATTAATGCAGAAAATAGAGTTTTTCCACAGCCTGGTAGTCCATCGACAAAAACTACTTTTTTAGCTAGATACTTTTTTCGAGATAAGGTCTTCATTGCTATGACGTCCAACCGCCATCGACAACTATATTTTGCCCTGTTACATATGCTGAAAGATCACTAGCCAAATAGGCAATAACACCTTTAAAATCTTCTTCAGTCGCCATCCTCCCCAAAGGTGTTCTAGACTCATAGCGCTCAACAAAATCACTAGGCTGGTTACGCCAAACCCCTCCAGGAGATACTGAATTTACTCGTACATTTGGTGCAATAGTAGTGGATAGCCAGCGTGTCAGCTGAATAAGTCCACCTTTAGATGCAGAGTATCCAGCAGGATTACCCATACTTGTACCTTCATATAATGAGTAAACCGGCGCATTAACTCCATAGATTGATGCAATATTGATAATCGAACCATTACCACTAATTTTCAGCAAGGGTGTAAACGCCTGAGACAAGTGAAAAGGCGCAGTTAAATTAACTTCTAGAGCTCTATTCCAAGTCCCTATACTCTGCTTGCTAAATTCTACAACCCAGCCTTCAAGATTAGATTCACCGACAAAAGCAGCATTATTAATTAATATATCTAAATTTACATCACTTTTTATAACCTCTTCTATTAGATTATCTCTTGAATTTTCATCTTCTAAGTTGCAATCTATGCAGTTAATATCTACATTCCAATTACTCAGTATAGATTCTTTAATTAGGTCATAATTAGAGTCAGGAAGGTCTACTAATATTAAATCTCCACCAAGTTCTGCAATTGTAAGTGCCATCTCTTGCCCAATGCCGCCAGTAGCACCAGTAATTAGAGCTCTTTTGCCTTTAAGATTCATTAAATCTGAAATTTTCTTCATAAACAATTATCCATTCAAAATCAAACATTCAGCAATCTTAAAATCTAATAATGTATCAATATCTATCGATCTTTCCTGGGGAATAACTATGCTTTTTACCTTCCCCTTGAAAACACCATTAGACAATTTTACTGCATTAGTATTAACCACATAAGCAACTGTTGTCATGTCAAACACCTCTGGCGCATCTTGACGTCTTATGATTTGATTTTCAGGTGAAATTACTAATGAAGCATAACCACTGTCATCATTAACTGTCATATTAAAATATGGACTTCTATTTGCTTCGCTTACAGTAATTACAGAGTCAACTCCACCTTCTTCAAATAAATCAATACAGGTGTCAACATCCTTGACAGATCTAAGTGGTGCGGTTACTGGTAATACTACGATTGCATCAATATCTTCTCCTTCATGGCTTTCTACATACTTAATAGCATGCCTCCAAACTAGCCATTCTGGACTATCATCTTGAGCAAGATCCTTTGGCCTCATAAAAGGCACCTCAGCTCCATACTTTAACGCCACTTTTGCAATTTCTTCTGAATCTGTTGATACAATAATACGGGAAACTCTGTCTATTTGTTTTGCAATATTGATCGACCACCCTATTAGTGGAATACCGTTCAAAGGCTTGATATTCTTTCCTGGTAGACCCTTTGAACCACCCCGTGCACAAATAAGTACTATGTATTTCATTTTTGACAAAAAACCACTGAATTCTCACTACTAGACTGTTTAATATTTTCAACAATATTAACCACTTGTAAACCATCCTCTCCTGTGATACTTGGCCTTATATTAGCCTCTACTGACAAGAAGAATGATTTGATTTCTTCAATGTATGTAAAGTTTCTGTCAGGACTAGATAAAAACAATATTTCCCAGTGTTTACTAGATTTTTCAAAGAACTTCACCTGCCCCTTTATTCCGTCCCATAATAATGTGCCCTTTTCTCCAATTACAAAGCATTTTCGTGTTGTATCATGGCGTATAAAATCAATATTTAACGACGCTGTCAGTACTTCGCCATCAACCTCTTCAAATCCTAGAACTACATAAGCACTATCTTCAACATCAATCTCCAAATCACTTTGTTTTGAAACATGTGACTTTACCCAGTCAACTCTACCAAAAATCCATGATAGATAATCAATTTCATGACTTAATTCTAACAGCGCCCCGCCACCCAAACTTTTTTGTGCTGATACATCTTTTCTATAATCTGTTCCAGGTCTCCAGCTAGGTAGATATTGTCCAATTTCCGACCTAACAGAGTATATTTTCCCAATTCTTACAGAGTGCATCTGTTTTTTAAATTCTATCAATGATGGTAAAAACCTCAAGTTATACCCAGTCATTAAAGTTGCTTTATTTTGATAACAAATATCTATTAACTCCTGGACATCTTTAGATGAGTCTGAAATTGGCTTCTCAATTAGCAAATTGATGCCTTTACTAGCTAATTTTTTGGCAACCTCTATATGTTTTGAAGCCGGATTGGAAATTATTGCAGCCTGAGGATTTAATTCGATCGCCTCATCTACTGAAGTAACACATTTGTATAAACCTAATCCTCTAATATCACCATCATCACATTGTTTATGTCGTAACACAATTATTTTGACATTTGGAAAATGTAATCGAATGATGCCTGCATGCCTCTTGCCTATACTACCAAGGCCAACAATCAAAACTGTTTTAACAAGGCGCTTCATTTTTCATTCTGCGGGGGGGAATACGGTAGCAACTTCTCGGTTCGCTTTTTCATATTCATCCATTTGACCAATATCCAGCCAATACTCATGAATTGGAAAGGCGCTAACACCGCCATTATCCAACTCTTTATTTAAAAAATCTGTCATATCGAGATAGGATTTTCCATCTACTTTATTAACCAAATTTTTATTTAAAACATAAATACCAGCATTAACAAAAAAGCTATGTACTGGCTTTTCTTCTATCTTCTTAATTTCGTAATTATCAGTTTCTATTACACCATAAGGCACTTGAAAATCATATTCTCTTACACACATTGTTGCTTCTGTATTATTTTCATAATGAAAATCTAATAGATTTTTAAAATCAACCTTAGTTAAAAGATCACCATTCATCACTATTATAGGTAAATCTGGTAGATTGTCAGGCAATAATCCCAAGGATCCAGCTGTCCCTAATGGAGTATCTTCATGAACATACTTAATTTTTACACCGTACATATCTCCAGTTTTAAAGTAATCTCTAATTTGCTCAGATTTAAAGTGGGTAGAAATATAAAAATTATGAAAGCCATAATTAATAAATTGCTCAATAATCGTTTCTAAAATTGGCTTTACACCAACCTTTAATAGTGGCTTTGGCGTATTTTTGGTTAAAGGATGTAATCTGGTGCCAAAACCACCCGCCATCAGAAAAACAGGATTGTCATATTTCGGTTTTTCAATCAGGTTTTGCAAAGTTTCCAACCCGCAAAGAATTCCATCTTTGTCAATAATTGGCATATGCAAAAAACCCTGACTAGACATTAAGGCTAATATCTCTTTATTACCAACCTTATTATCTACAGTTATTGGATTACTATTCATTATCATGCTAGCTAGACTCGCCATAGTTGATTGGTTAATTAATGTACGCCTAATATCGCCATCAGTAATTGTTCCTAATAATCTACCATGCTCATCAGAGACAAGTGCAATTCTACATCCGCCTTCATGCAACACTTTAATGGCCGTATCCAACGAATCGTCAGGATTTAGCAGAACCTTTCTCCAATCAAACATTAGCTCTTCTTCCAAATAGGTTTTTTTAATTCCCAGTTGCCATTAACCTGATGCCATAGATGTGGAGACCTGAACTTTTCAATTGCATCATGATACTGTTGCATAGTAATATCCATATAATTACAACAATCCTGAATATATTGTTCTGGAAATTCACCATCAAATCTTTTAATCAGCGCAACCCCCTCTTCTCTTGTAATATCACCATTTCTAATCTCTTGTGCAGAGTCATAAGTTGCCCTACCAATACCAAACTTAATGCTTGTTGTGTGATAATGCAACCAATCAATCTTATCATCCAAGGAACTATACTTGCTAAAACTCCCTTCTGTTCTGTAATCATTAGGCATAAAATTACTATTTTCAACTGAGTAATAATAAACATCCTGTGGGTGCCATTTAATATAATAACCTAAATAATGCACTTCAGTTCCTACCTTCTCCACTTCATATGGACTAACTGGAAAATAAGCCTCAAGATCAGATAATTTAAAACCAAAATCATCAATAAGATCCTTTGCTGGAATGCCACCCAAAACTAAATCTTGTATGCTTAGCTCAGCACTGTAGTATTTAGGATCTCTAGTGGGCTTTTCATTGTCCTCAATTGCATTACCATATTCAGCCTCATTCTCACCAAAAACAACTAATGGAATGTCTAATAAAACTGATAATCTAGGAGCAAGATTTTTCTGACCTAAAATAAAAGGCTGAAATGGATGCCCAAGGTTTAAAAAAGCATTTTTCGTCAGAAATCGATGAAGTTTTTTATTTTGATTGTAGGTGTAATTAGCAAAACCAGCATCCAACCATGCATCAAAATTCCTTCTACCAATATCAGTATACAAAGCAGGTGGCCACGTGATTAATATGGGATTCATATTATATTTATATTTAAGAATATGTGCCGCTTGAACGCTATCCTTACCACCACTGCCTGGCACTACAACATCATATCGACCATCATTGCGCCTAAATCGATTACATAATTCCTCAAGCTCTTTATGTCTATCTTTCCAATTTATAGATTTTTTCATCTCGGCATAGCGACATGCATCACAAATCCCATCCTCACCAAAGGCTAAAGTCTTTTTCTGTTCTTTATCTGTTTGTTTAAACTCAATAGTTGAAGATGGCCTCTGATTATTCATAGTGCACTTTTTGCAAAACTTCACTTCAAGAGGAAGACCATATTTTCCAGTTAATTTTTTCATTTGTACACCAACTATTATTCTTATAATTTAATAAAGTTTGACAATAACTTTATGCCAGCTTCACGGCTTTTTTCTGGATGAAATTGAACTCCATAAAGGTTCCCTTTATGCACTGCAGACACAAAGCTGTGATCATTATATTTTGTTAATGCAATAATATCAGTATAGTTAACCAACTCATATGAGTGCATAAAATAAAACTCTTTATCCTCCACCCCTTCTAACAAGATATTAGGAACTTTAACGCTAATCTTATTAAAGCCCATGTGTGGTATTTTTCCATCGCATAAAATCTGCTTCACTTCTGCATCTATCAAAGCCAGGCCTTTAGTTTTACCAAATTCAAATCCTAAATCTGCCAATATTTGCATACCTAGACATATACCTAAGATTGGCTTACTAAATTCTTGTATTGGACTAATAAAGTTATCATTTTCTAGCTCTTGCATGGCATCCTTAAAACTACCAACACCAGGAATTACAAGCTTATCAACTAAGTCAAAATCTGATGGGATATTAATAACCAACGTTTTGCCGCCAGCCCTCTCGATAGCCTTTTTGACACTATGAATATTGCCGGAAATTCCATAATTTACAATTCCGATTATGTTATTCACTGTGATGCCACCACATCATTATTTAGATATTTTTTAATCTCTTGAATAGTTGTTCGATCATAATGCAATAAACTTGCTATAGCCACGCCACTAGGGTTTGCCACTTCAATTAATGTTTTAATATTTTTTAAAGAGCCTGCACCGCTTGCTACAACAACAGGGATATTTACCGAGTTCACAACTTTTGACGCCAATTCAGTATCAAAACCCTTGCACCTGCCATCTGCATCTACAGATTGCAATAAAATCTCACCCGCCCCTCTTTGTTCTACTTCGCTTACCCAATCTAATACATTTTTCTGACTTTGAATACGACCACAATCAGTATAACACTCCCAGTTACTATTCCAACGTTTAGCTTCAATATTAACAACAATTGCTTGACTTCCAAATATTTTTGCAGCCTTATCAATAATGCTCGGATCTTCTTGAACAGCATATGTGTTAATAACAACCTTATCTGCCCCCATATGAAACATTTTGGAAAAATCATCGATATTTTTAACGCCGCCGCCAACAGCCAATGGAATAAATAAATTATTTGCTACTTTTTCAATTTCATGTAATAGAATTTCACGCTGATATAAAGAGGAGACTATGTCGATATAGAATAACTCATCAGCACCTTGGTCATAATACTTCTTAGCCATTTCTGATGGATCCCCCATCTTTCTAAGACCTTCAAAGTGTACTGGCTTAACCACATAGGGTGGCTTTACATCTAATTTTGCAATTATTCTAACTGCCATATATTTAGCCACCTTAAAAATTGAAAGTATTATTAATAAACACTTTATAAATCATAAAAAGTCTTTTTAAGAATTCCATTCAAATCAAAGCCTTTAATTATATCCACAACAATCTTGCTTGCACCGCCACTTCCATAAGGATTTTTTGTGTTATCAACTATGTTTTGAAAGTCTTCAGAATATGACTTATAAAATGCACTACTGATACTCTCTTGCGTAGGCGAACAACTTATAACGCTATCTGCCTTGATACGTCCTTTTTGTCTCTCACCTATATCAATAGTTGCAATTTTAAAGCTTGGCGCTTCGAGCAAACCACTCGAGCTATTACCCACAATAGCATTCATAAATTGCAAAGCGCTAAGATAATTCAACTGCCCCATTGATACAAAGGCAATAGTATTGTCATGCATAGCAACATAAGCATCTATCATGCTATTTATAATCCTGCCATCAGTATCACTATTAGTTTTTGTAAATATTATTCTTGTGTTTTTTAATTCATCGATGGAGTTTAATAGCTCTTGAAACTGCAATTTAGCAGTAAAATTTTCAAGTGTCACTGGATGAAAAGTAACCAGTATATTTTTCTCTCCAAGTTCAAAGTCAATGGCTTTTTCAAAATCAGATTTAGCCAATAATTTTAATTTATTAATATTATCAATCCCTAAGCCACCAACATTGAATACCCTATTTGGCTGTTCACCTAATTGAATAATTCTATCCCTATACTCATTAGTAGCAGCAAAGTGCAAATGACTCATCTTAGTTATTGAGTGTCTAATCGACTCGTCAAATGCCCCTTCTGTAGTCTCGCCACCATGCAAGTGTGCCACTGGTATTTTTGTAATCATTGCTGCACTCACTGCTGAAAATATTTCAAAACGATCCCCTAAAACTACTATCAAATCAGGTTTTAACTCATTAAATGCGTCTGCAAATCCAATCATTCCCAAACCCATAGATTTACTAATTGCCAACTCAGTATCAGATGAAAGCGATATATCTACTTTTTTATCAATAGTAAAACCATCTTTTTCAATCTGTTGATAGGTATTGCCAAACTCTTCAGATAGGTGCATACCGGTTGCAATAATTTGTAGCTCTAAATCCTTATCAGCATCGATTTCTTTCATTAGCCAATAAAGCAATCCATATTCTGCCCTTGTGCCAGTCACAACACAGATTTTTCTTTTAATCATATTAATTCGTCTGCATTGTAATCTTTAGAGGCAGCCGTTCCTATAACTTCATCCCACTGCATTGGACTAATACCGCCCCCTGGTCTTTTAACTGCTATATTTTTGTCAGTTAACAAATCACCTTTTTTAATATTTTTATTAGCAATAATAGATTTTCTAACAACTTCAATATTTACACTTTCACTTGATGATAGTTTTTTTTCACTACTACCTAACGCTTTTTCAATGTTTCTAATTGCGCTCACCATCGCTTTCAACTCTTCCGGCTCTAATGATGCTTTGTGATCCGGTCCGTCCATTGTTTTATCTAATGTGAAGTGCTTTTCTATACATGAAGCGCCCATTGCAACAGCGGCAATATCCACTTCTATGCCCAATGTGTGGTCGCTATAACCAACAGCAACGCCAAATTCTTTTTGTATTGTTAGCATTGCATTCAGATTTACATCTTTCATTGGTGTTGGATACATTGTATTTGCGTGCAATACTGTAATGTCTTCTTTTAATGTCCCTGCATTAATTAAAATATTTAATGCGTCCTCAATCTCTTGAAGATTTGACATGCCAGTTGACAAAATAACTTGCTTGCCTAGTGAGCCAATATGCCTCAAATATGGCAGATTTGTTATCTCGCCACTGGGTATTTTAAAAATTTCAAGCCCTAATACATTCAGCATTTTAACTGATTCATGATCAAATGGTGTGGATAAAAACATGATGTCTTTTTCTTGGCAATAAGCAACCAATTCTTTATGCATGCTTATATCAAGCTCAAGCTTTTTAATCATATCAAATTGAGACTCAGACGCATTGGTAGTCTGCTTTTGATAATCAGCTTTTTTAGCATTTTTAGAGACTAAATTTTCAGCTTTAAAAGTTTGAAATTTAACCGCATCAGCTCCAGAGATAGAGGCTGCATCAATTAATTGCTTTGCTAAGTCAACTGATCCATTGTGATTAACACCGGCTTCTGCAATAATAAATACA
>Ga0257125_1001726_pt1 | contig 20808 bp, 20 predicted proteins | sample SI106_200metaG_FD_190183 | JGI IMG/M metagenome (GOLD analysis project Ga0257125, IMG submission 190183) | Marine microbial communities from Saanich Inlet, British Columbia, Canada - SI106_200 | ecosystem: Environmental > Aquatic > Marine > Inlet | place: Canada: British Columbia | collected...
AAGGCCCGGCCTAGTCCAAAAGAAAAACGAAAATTGAAAAACGAAAAGAAGAATAAGAGACCAACACCAATTGGTGAGATAGGTTGAATGTTTGTACTGGGCCTATATCGCCGATCTTAGGCCGTATCTCACAAACCCCCGCCAGAGGAGCGGCCTGTCTGTCTGGCGGGGGGTGGGAGATTATTATGATTGATGGAAGATGAGTCCCTAATACCACGCCATCGGGAATTTCACTACATCTGAGACCATATCTGCTGCTGCTCTTCCAGTTGAGAGTGTGCCTGTTTTACCAGGGCATTCGGATAGCAGAAAGTGATCCACCATTCCGGCTTGCTGACTTGTACCCCGATGACAACTACCAGATCACTCGGAGCCGCGATTTCCAGGGAGGGGGGGTTGCTGTCCAGGCGGGTGCCTTCGATTTCGGTCGGCAGGACGAGAGACCAGGCCTGCCTTAGATCTTTCCACAGACGCTGACAAATCGCATCGAGTGCCGTCCAGTCCTCTTGATTCAGCTCGAGCTTTTCAGAACTGTGATCCAATAACGCGGCAATCAACCCACGGGAACAATCGACAGCAGCACGGCCTTCCAGAGGTGCGGGAGTGAAAATACAGCCGTAGCCACTGTCCGAACGCGATTTCTGATACTGGATATATTCCCTGTATGTCGCCTGGTCAAGGTACGCCGTCACTGCGCTGACTTTTCCTCCCAAGAACGGGGGTAGAGTGGCATTCAGTAGCTTGCCGAATTCGTCGTGCATGTTTTCCAGAGCACGCAGTACATCCTTGGAAAGCTTACCCGACGGTTCTTCTTCGTCCGTTTGGGCCTGGAAAAATTCGCGCGTGGGGAAGGGCAAATCTTTATACATAACAACCACTTCAGCCAATTTAGGCCAACTCTCAAAGCCATACTCTCGCGCAATGACGAGTTGGGCATCCTGCAAGGAAAACTCTTCCCTAAGGATATCAGACCCCGAAGAGTTGGAAAGACGCGGATGGTGTTCCTTGATTCTCGAGATTACTTCAGGTTGGGACTGCTGGTGAGCTTTGAGAAGAGCTTTGGCCTGTTTCTTGAGATGCTCAAGATTAGGCTGAAGGGGCAATGATTTCGACATGACAATCCTCTCTCTTGAAAGCGCCTGGTGTCCGCATGAACAGGCAGAAAGAAGATTGTAATATGTAGTTCGGAGAGGTGGGATGATCCCTTACCGCGGACGGGTGGCTCCCTAGTGAGCACTTGCTGTAAAGATAATCCGTGGAAGAGGGAAATCAAGAAATATTTAGCCCCACTCCTCCCCACCTTCCCCCCAACGATGACAATCATCTGGTCATTCCCTTGAGGAACTCACTCTTCGACCGCCCATACGACTACGGTCTGGTCTCGTGGGTGGTGGGGTGGGGGTGGGAACGGTTTGTAGTAAGAAAACTGGTCGTGCTCATACATCGATAGTGAAGGATTTCAGGCTTCAACCGCCAATACAACTACGGTCTGATCGTCCCCTTGAGGAGTTTCTCGAGTGAAGGTTTCGGTCCAATAAGCATCTGCCCAAAGACTCACTCGACGCTTTCTCTTTCAATTGAGTACATAGTGAATTCTCCAATCAATTCGAAGCCCATTCTCTGGGCGATATTATCAGATGCAGCGTTCCCAACCGTAGTGTGCCAGACCGGTGTAAGACCATCTTCAATGCAGCTTTCGACGAAGGCGGCCGTTGCCAACGTAGCATACCCTCTCCTTCTAAATTTCTCCACGCTCTGAAGTGAGACGTCACATTTCCCATCCCCTACAAAAGACGTCAAGCACCAGCTGGCAAGTTCCTCCCCTTCAAACAGACAGATTCCCAGTCCCTTATCGACGAACTCCTTAAGCGAGTTCCAGAACGCCAAGATTCCCATACGTGGATTCTGTGTGACCAGGTTCACGTGCGACTCATCAATGCGCTCGAGACGACAACCCGATGGCAGTCGCGCCAACCTGGCCGAATTCTGTCGGAATGTGTTCTCATTAAGGCGATATGAATACATCTGATACGGCGCGGAGCGGTCTCCCATGAACGTCTTCATCCGTGCTTCCCAGAAGCCGGGAGTAACCGACAGCTCAAACCGGTCTAGCCCGATTTCGCTGAATAGTCTACCTTCGAGGGCATCGGCGAACTCTTCACTGTCGCCGCCTGCGTAGTAGTAACCCGATTGCTGGCAGACAAGAGCAGCCCGAGGATTCGCCACATTATCTGCGAAGATCCTACCTGGCTGATTTCTCTCTATGACACAGTACGGGAGTGGAGTGTAAAGCTCTATGCCCTCAAACACTGAGCGGGTTTTGTCAAAGGTGTCTGGGCTTAGTTCTATCATTGGCGCTCCTCCCGGAATCAGTTTTCCACCTTATCTGATTGTGCAGCAGAAATGGCTCGTATAGATCTCAATGCTCGGCTGGAACGCGGTCTTCGACCGCCCATACGACTACGGTCTGGTCGCGTGGGTGAGGGAGGAATGAGTGAGTGCCTCACTCCAACCACTCGAAGGATTCTCCAAGCATTTTTCCATCTGGGAGAGAGTCTGATATCAGGAACGCCACTTCATCCAAGAAGGGCAGTGGATCAAAAGTCTTCTCAGCGGCCATGACACCCCGCTCTCGTATCTCACCGCGCAGGATCTTTAGCGCCGCAACGACCAGTGGCACGCTCGTAAGCAAATACCCTCCCACTTCCCACATTGGAGCGGTGAACCAGCAGCTGCAACGGGCTGCGCGACCCTCTTTGCGGCCTACTGCGCGTGCCCACATCACGGGAACGGGCGTGTAGTCGTCTGGGAGTGTCAGCCATCTTTGAGGATCACTGTCAGCCGTATTGTAAAAGGAGTTGATCGCGATGTCAGGATCGATGTTTTCTTCCAGCATGCGTAATGCTTGATCTCGAAGGACAGCGTGAAGCTGCGGTGGGAGTGGGCTGAGCCATATCTCCATGGGCGATGTCTTGGAGAGATCACGAGGTAGGGTTCCCCAGAACGTATCACAACTCATATGGGGATATGAGGTGACTGTACCGCTTTCCAAGTGAGGCACATCTGTTCCGCTTCTAATCGGATCCACCTCCACCCACTGTCCATCCTGGTAATCAAGCGCCGCTCGAAGGCCGTTTTTCTGCAGTATCTGCAACATCCAGGAAATGAATGGCCTGAACTCATGCAGCGCAGCAAGGCTCTCCTTGGGATCCTCAAGCCACTGTCGAGGTGTCAACTCCCGCCCGCTCTGAAAGTCAAAAATACAGGCTCTCCCCAACTGGAGTTGCTCTACTTCATCCATCTGGCGTGCCACGTGCACCCCCATCAGATTGCTGATACAAGGTGAGATGCCGTTGGCGACAATCGCGGTAATACCGGCGGCCCTAGCTTCGGACGAAAGCTTCAGCACCTGTTCGACAAAATCCCCAAATGACGCTGCGTCACAGTAGTGAACGCCGGTGCGTATCGAAGCCCGTATGGCAGGGAGAACGGCTTTTGCTGCCGCAGCGTTCATGATGATGTCGTAGCCTGCCAGTAGTGCCGTCAGCTTTTCTTCATCGGTGCCATCAACATGGACGGCGATGGCCTTTTTGCCGATCTCTGTAGCCATCTTTTCTGCGCGCTCTATACTCCTCCCAGCGATAGCGATCTCAGTAACCAAATCACTTCGTGCAAGTAGCTGGACGGCTGGCAATCCTACTTTGCCATAACCTCCCAAGGCAAAAACTTTCATAACTTTCCTCCATCCCCGGCTAATTCTCTTTATGAACTCCCTCTTCGACCGCCCATACGACGACAATTGGTCTTCTCCTCCACTCGCACCAAGATACGAGCTACTTTTATCGAGTGAAGTAGCGGAAACCGTTGGTTCCCCACCGGATAGCCTCAGAGTCGATAGAGCGAGCGCGCTCCACTGCTGCTGCTTCGTCGTAGGTCTCCGTGGGCAAATCTCTTTCTCCTGCCAACAGATGATGGAAGAAGCTAAGAACAAAGAGTGTACCCGAACCCGTATCTATATCATGTGCACAGCCGATGTAGCCCGAATAGCCTGCATTCAGAAATGCCTCCGCCATCTCCTGCTGGCCGGTCGAACAGCCTGTGGATATGAACGTACCATGCCCTTTTTCCAGGTGTTTGGCTAACCAAGCCGGGGTTAGCCGTAGAGGGACTGAATGCCATTCACTATCCCCACCGTCTTTGGGAATCTCTGGCAGCGCCTGCTCGATGACATTCAGCAGAAGGTGGGGGCCATCTTCCTGGGTGCATATTCCATGACAGCACAGCACGGTGTAGTCGCTTCTCGCCCGATCACCAGCGAGGAAGTCCAATAGATGTCCTTTCTGGATCAGGTGGTAGAAATGAACCCGTAAGCCGAATTGCTCAAGAACCGCGCGAACCGCTATGGCTTGTCGTAACATGTCACCATCACAGGCGAGGACAACGGGGCTAAATCGTTTCATACGGACCTCCTGTAGCCTTTCCTGTATCGGCTATTCTCACTCTTCGACCGCCCATACGACTACGGCCTGATCGCGTGGGGGGAGGTGGGGGGTGGGGTTCACGATTCGACTTGAAGAACAACTACGGTCTGGTCATCCCCCTGAGGAGTCTCTCCAGTAAAGGTTTTTACTTTATTGATGAGATGATCAAGGAGCTGAGGAGCGGATAGATTCCGATTACAGCCTTCTCTGATCACCTCACTCGTTCGCTCAAATCCGAATATCTCTCCATCAACATTCTCTGCCTCAATTATCCCATCCGAGCAAAACACGATACGATCCCCAGTCTCCAACTGAGCTTCAATCACTGGATAATCCGTCTCAGCGCGAACTCCTAGAGGGTACGCATCGACCTGGAGTTCGGATATCTCGCCTGAATCAGCTTTATAATGGTAGGGATACGGGCAGCCACCGTTCGATAGACGGAATTTCTTCGTATCCGTTTCTAACTCTCCCATCGTGAAACAAACGAACGTACGCTTGTCGAGATTTCGGTGTAGAGATCGATTGAGCTTTGCGAAGAGATTCTCAATACTGTCATCAGTTTCCATCTGCGTATCCAAAATCCCACTGAACATCATCACGGGAACGGCTGCTTCCATTGCGTGGCCGGTTACATCAGCCAAGGAGATTGCTAATCGATTATCGGAGATGGGGAAGTATTGGAAGAGATCCCCACCTACATGGTTGGCAGGAAGACATCGACCAGCAATGTCCAACCCTTCGATCTGCGGTGGTTGGGTGGGCATCAGGTTCATTTGCATGTCGTGAGCCGTGTTTAATTCTTCTTCCAACAACTGCCGCTGAACTTCCTCTTCCCGAATGCGCCGTTCCTGTTCAATTGCCTGATCCGAAAGTTCTTTCACCTGAACCAGTTGTGTTTCGAGATTCTTGCTCGTGTGGGCAAAGTTACGGGCAAGGTAAATGGACATGGAAAGAATGACAGTCAAGAACGTCAATCCCAAATATTCCTCGTACTGGACGAAAATAGGGAGCGAAATATTGGTAATAAAGGCAAGAGTATACAGACCCATTATTAGGCAAGGGAACAAACCTCCCAATCCAATTATCCACGCTCCTTCTTTTTTCCTGTAAATAGCTAACAAAAGAATTCTTATAACTTCCCCGGCTATCAAAATAATAGAAACCAACCGTAAATTGAATATCAAAGTATTGGGAAAAAACATGGAAAGTGAACCTATTCCAGCTACTATAAGGCTCAATATCCAAAACTGCTTGGGCAGTTGTTTATAAAATATGGAATAAAAAAACCGAAGCATTAAAGGGAATAACAAAACCTCTAATATGGCATTGGCCATATCTATGACCGCTGCAAATTCAGCAAATTCATTGATGAAAATCCGTTGTTCAAAAAATGCCACAACAGCCCAATTAATTAAAAAGAGAGAATAATATAAATTCCCTTTAAGTCGAGGATAGAATAAGTAGAGAAAGATATGTAAAAAGAAAAAAGAAAGTGGGATGATAATTAAAACGGTTGGTAATATAGTTTCCTTTTGGTTTGTTTGATTTATCCATTGGATTACTTTTTTTATCGATTGAATAATTGACTGATCAAAAACATTCCTATCTTTGGCCAAAAACAGAAATCCTATGCTTGATGGATATACGTGTTTATCAGTTCCCTTACCCCAAGCGTACATAGAAGTAGACCCATCTTCATCTTTGTCCCATAATGAAACATCAAAACCGAAAACCAAATCGGGATGGATTTGTTGTATTTTTCCATATGTCGCTTTTTCAACATCTATTTTCCACTCAAAAAGGTAGTCCTTTTCACGCCACACGACTTCGGCTAATATTTCATCTTTTTTTAATTCCCAAACTCGACTTCCTACCACTTTTCCGGGCAGATTTCCTCTTAGGAAATATTGAGTTGGATGTTGATTACCTGATTCATTGTCAAAAAGATAAATATCACAGGTTTCTTGTGAATCCCATCGGGTTTCACCCTGAGATTTCTTGACTACAGATTCATCTTCCACTTCCACCGCGACGTACAGCGCATTCTCCTGCTCGTTGTACCCAATTCGAAAGGAACCTTGAAAATCTTCTTCACTTGTTGGCACATCGTTAACCACTATGGCAATCGGATACCTTTCCATCTCCTCAGGCCAATCCGAAAGATCCCCATCTACCGTAATCCCCTCAACCGGCACAGCAATCGCGACCGCTCCATTGTGGGCGGTGGTGGGATGGGGGTGGAGTAGAATGAGAAGCAAGAAGGTAATCGTGTAGGAAATCAGTTTCATGGGATGCAACCTCTTCTGAGCGAAAGAGCTACGGACCTTTTTCAGATGCCTCCAAGATACGAAATCAGCGATCGGTCAACCAGAAATTGAAATGGCTCCCTCGAAAAACCAATCTCCCCATGGCTCACAAAGAACGGCCGATCAACGAGCACGCACCTCGAAAGGCGTCGGTTGGTGAAATTTTGAGCGAATAAAAAAAAGGCCCCCTCAAAAGGGAGCCACCTGACAAAACCCGTGTTTTAAACGCCGATCGTTCTCAGATGTATTTTCTCTTTCGCTCGATGACGATCTCGTTGTAGTAACGGTCTGAGAAGGAATGATGTGTGTGATTCATAGACATCATTTCAATTTCTGAAGCACTAAATCGACCTGGTAATTCTGCTCCCGTATGCGCTCTTGAGATGGATCATAGTTGGCTTCTACTTCGTCCCAGAAAGGCGTCTTTGGGCTTAACTCGAAGTATTTATCCATCGGGGTCTTACCGTTCAATGCTCCATGAGGCCGCTCCCAATTATACTGGTGTTGCCAGAGCTGTAACTCATCCTCCAAAGAAGGATTGTTGAGATCAACGGTGGAGTAGAATTCCTCTTTATCCGTCCTTTGAGACCGCTCTACTTTCCCATTGAGGTGAGGTGACCCCGGTTTGATGGGGCGGAATTTGATGCCGTATTCCATGAGACGTTCCTGGACTTTGATGGCAAAGAATTCACGCCCTCTATCGGTTTGGATGCGTTGAATAGGGAAAGGCGTTTCTTCAATCACCTTATCGAAAAAGAGCAAGGTATTGACCCCGTTTCGGCGGGCATAGAGCCCCATAACACGGTAGCGAGTGCAGTCATCAATAGCAGTATACTGATATAACCCAGGAGCGATCTTGGAATTATCCATCTGAACGCGCTCACCTGGGATGGGGCGTTGGTAGCGTTTGTATTCGGTTTTTCGTCGGAGATGTACAAGGGGTTTAACCTGATGGCGGGTAAGGATTTTGTGGATAGTGGCCAAGGAAAGGCGTAGATCGTGAAGCCTCTGGAGTTCATTTTGGATCCGTCGAGCGCCAAGTTTCCGCTTCTTTCGGATATCCAAAACCAACCCTTCGATTTCCTCAACAACTTTGCTGTTGGGTGAATTTTTGGGTTTGCGGCTCTGGCTGATGAGGCCGTCTACGCCAGATTCTCGGTACCGCCGTATCCATTTTCGGAGAGTCGGCCTGGAGATACCACATCGTCGGCAGACAAGGCCTGCATCTCCGGTCTTTTCATAGAGCTGAATCCAGCCCAATCGCATGCGAATTTCAGATTCCATAGACAGTAATGTAGTGAAACGATGTCTATGAATCACACATTTGACCTAGCCCCAGGTTCACGAAAAATCCCCGCCGGAATGCTCCAGCGGGGATTGTCAAAGAGGTAAGTGGATGCAATCCACTTTATTCTGGATTCCATTTCCCGACCTGCTGACGGTAATTCAATCCGTCACCAGCCCAGACCCGCCGAACAACGGACTATAATGTGAACCCACAGAGATCCATTGCCCGTCTGTCTTTTCCATGACACTGGAGGCCCTGGTCCTATAATTGATTATGGCTTCCTTCCCTTCACGGGCAATGGTGCCCACCAAATAGTATGTCACGTAGGCCACATCCTTTTGGGACCCCAAAAACCTCACATCAATGTGGTAGGGGGTAAACCGCATCGTAGGAGACGCTTCTAAAAAAGCAGCCAGTGCTTCAGTGGTTTCAAAAACGTGCCAAAGGCCACCAGAGGAACTGGCTTGAATGAGACCTTTGGGCCCAACCAAGACATCGCTCAGTTCCTTTGCGGCGATTTCTTTCCACATCTCCTTCAAATCCTTGATGATCTCTTGCTCCTCTTCTGATTCACCTGCCCATGCAGGGGTCGTCAAGGCCAGCGCCACGACAGCGATGCTCAGGATGCGCAAGATGCGAGACATGGCTCTTTCTCCTTATTGGGATGACCAACACAAGTTCGGAATGAAAGCATTGTATGATCGGAAAGTGAGTGCTATAAATGTGAGCGGAGATTGGACCATAGGCATTCCCTCCTGGAAAACAAAAAGCCGCACTACCATACTCGGCAGTGCGGCTATCTTGTGCAGAGCGGCTCTCCCATCAACCCAGACCAACATCCCTCCCTTGGTCGATCTGACGAGGACCCGTTTACTTTGCGTCCCACGCTTTAGCGTGGTTTGCCTTTATCCAAATATGGAGATATGCATTCCACGAAGGAGAGTCAAGAGAAAAAATGCGACGTTGGCGTGAAAGTTCTTGTCATCCTTCAAGATACGAAACGCACGAATCTCCCCCCGCCAGAGGAGCGGCTGGCGGGGGTGGGAGTGGGGGCTGGCCACTACGAGTCAGTCTTGCCCACCCGATTAGGACTTTTCGTGTATAGGGCCACCAGTATCTCCTTGCCTCCCATCTTCGTGTCTCAACGCGTGCAGAGTCCCTGACTCATGAGACATCGTGCACTTTCATCAGCAGGTGTTCGGTGATGCCCGGTCGATACAGATCCGGAATGATGCCAACTTCCGTATACCCACGCTGGCGATAGAATTTTTTGGCCTGCGGGTTAAAATCTGCGACCACGAGAAACACTTTCGAGGCCCCGGCAAAGGCCCGGCGCTCGAAATCGGTGAGGAGTTGGCTCCCAATGCCTTGCCCCCGTCGCTGGTGATGCACAGCCAGAATATGCAAATAGGGAAAGGCGTGAAACGCTCCGTGAGGAAGCCACCAGTAAAATCCCACAGGCTGCTCGTGTAGACGGGCGACCCAAATGTCTTTGTTGGCGAATCCTTCAGACAGGGAAGCCGCAGCCTGTTCCTGTGTCGGAAAATACTGGTACCCTAATCTGGAATGCAGGAGTGCCTCCACACACTCGTCAAGATTCTCGATTGTCCCTTGGACTATTGGAATGGTCATTCCCTCTCCTCATTGTCTCCTGCTTGTCTCTTGCTTGTCGTAGGCAATTGTGGTTTTGTGGCCTGAACATGTAACGAAGGTGGAAGTCCTCGACATCCTACGCACCCGATATACTCCCTTACTGATGCATACGCGCTTTTTCCTCCACATATCACACAACAAGTTCTGGTCTACGATAACCATAGCCCAAATTACGCAATATAGCAGTCCTAACTAGGATTCTGGTGCAAGATACTACTCCCCCCCATCCTCCCCCAGAACGATCGCTACCCTGAGACACGGGCACTTCTGACCTAATTTTCGCCATATTCGACAAGAAACCTCCGCCAGATCGCTCTAACAGGGGTTTCAATGGTCACTGTCTGTTCTGGATTCGTGTTTCACACGGGCACGGTTTGGTCGGTTTGGGGAGCCGATTTCAATGAAAATTCCCGCCAGATCGCTTCTCTGACGGGGGCCACTGTAATAAGCTATGTACACGACAGCAGGAGTCGACAACAGGCTCTGAAATCTTTCCATCGGTCGTCGAAATGTTCGAGTAAATCGTATATCTGGTTGATCCCGAGTCGCACCAAACTAATGGCTTTTCGCCCATGTTTTTTGCAGCGGATCGGATGGTCGCGATCGCTATCATCACCGACCAATAAACTCCACATTACGCATAACGCCAAGACGGAGAACAACAATTCGATTCGCTGGGGCTGGGTTAGATGGGAATCTTCCAGATTGAAACCCCGGCTCTTGAAAAAGCCGAAAACCGTCTCAATACTCCAGCGTGTTTTGTAGATAGACAGGACTTGATCCAGATCGGTGCGATTGGTGGCCAACAACACCAGGTCTCCCTGCGCCGACCGGTGGCAGACCAGATTGAGTCGGACCGCTCTCTTACCATCATACAGCTCAACCGACTCATAGGTGCGGGTCTTGCCCTTGGGCAGATTGCGGGTAAACAACTCCAGATGGCGGAGCCTGCCATCCTCCAGCGTCATCCAACTGTCGCGGCGAATGCGAATGACGAAATCCAACCCTTTATGCCCCAGTAAGAACCGCAGCCAATCGGCACCGATGAATTCGCGATCAGCCAACAGACAGCAGGGATAGTCTTTCAGATACTTCCAGGCACGACGAAAGATCTTTTTCCGCTCTGAGGTGTTCGAGTTACCTGCTTTGCCCAACGCCATCGATTCCAACGGGGTGGAAACCCCTTTATACAGCAGCCCCAGACACAGCACATTGACATCGGTCAGCCCCAGTTTCCAGTGCGTCCGATCGATGGGCAGACTCAGAAAAAGCGGTTGATTCAACGGCACTAAACGACGGACTATGAACGCACTCAAGCTGGAGGGGGACAGCCCACTGCTGAAAAAACGCTGTAAACGACAGTAGCGACTCATCAAGGCGCTGCTACCCGACAGCGTGGGAGCCAATTTCATCAGATTCACCGATTGAACCCGCATCAGGCCGCACAGAAGATGGCACAGAAGATCCAGCCGGTACGACGAAAGGGGTAAACAGGCTTGCTCCAAATGCTTCTTCAGCGTATGTATACTTCTCATCAGTGCAGCTCCAGGCGAGGGCGTTGAGGTTTCTTGGTCGATCCCTCAACTAAACCTATCTCTGGGCTGCACTGCAACTTACCTACGGTGTCGTGTACTTACTCTTCCATTCATCCTCCACTCACCCCAATCTACGAAATGCCAAACGACCCCACCAATAAAAAAATCCCCTCGCATAACCAACCAGCGGGGAGATTATCTTTCGCTCTCGTCAAGCACGATCACAACTCAATTACACGGGCACTTCTTCAATGAAAACCCCCGCCAGAGGAGCGGTCTGTCTGGCGGGGGGTGGGAGTGGATGGATCTCAGTGCTAAACGGACTTCCGGAACAAATACAGCGCCCATCCGAGCGTGTCTCTGCCCCAGCGCAGGTATTTTGTACGCTTATGAGCCACACGCTGTAGGATCTCCTCTACATCCGGATCATCCGGGTGCTTTGACGTGAAATCCTCGGCGGCATACCACTGCAGTGCTTCGTAGCGATCCCAATCATCTTTGCTGCTGACCGCTGTGTACAACGGCAACAGCCCTTCTTGCTCTCCAATAAGCACGTTCTCGTGATGCGACCCGAACGTCTCCTTGGAACATCCCTCGGCAACCAGGTACTCTTCTACCGGCTCCTTAAGCCAGTAGGGTTCACCGACCCAAACCAAGCCGCCCGGTTTCGTCATCGACTTCAGCGTTTGGAGCGTTCCACGATGACCGCCGTACACCCAGGAAGCCCCAATACACATCGTGAGATCGAACATCCTATCAGGCTTGTATTCCGCTCCATCCAGTTCCAGGATCTCGATATCGGCAGAGGGAACTCTTTCACGCAATTTGCGTTTGGTATCTTCTACACAATAGGGCGATAGGTCTACTCCTACTCCAGAAACGTCGTACTGCTCTGCCAGTTGGGTCAGCGTCTCCCCCTTGCCGCAGGCGATGTCGAGTACAGTAGCTCCAGGGGGTAGTTTGAGTAGAGCGATCAGTTCATCACGTTTCATCGCACTCATCGGGCTGCCGACGATATTGTGCATGGAGGTCACGTGGTAAAACTTCCATAGGTCCATCTTCCCGTCCATCGGATCTCCTCTCGGGATATGCGAATCGGAGCAACAAGCCTACCGTGACTCGGAGGGCGTTCCATTCAAACACTCAGACGGATGCACTTCAATGAAAACCCCCCGCTGGATGGATTCTCCAGCAGGGGCTACTCATCCCCCACTCACCCCCCACCCTCCCCGTGCACGATCGTACCGGAAAAACACGGGTACTTTTAACCTCATTTTCGCCGTATTGTACAGAGAAACCCCCGCCAGATCCGTGCTCTGACGGGGGAAGCATATATCCTTGGGAGATAATTTTGCCTGCGCGAGATAATCATTTGTTGAATTGGATTACTTCCGCAGATACATAAGCGGTCTTTTTGACTTTGATGAGATTCCAATTTACCTGAATATCAGTGGTGATATTGATAACGGCGTTCGAAGTTCCTACGAGTTCCGCCTTTTTAATCATATCTCGACGTGCTTGATCGAACAAGTTTTGCTTGGAGGGACCACCCAAAAAACCCAAGATATAGCTCGCACTTGCTTCTCCGGTAACTGATTTGATCACTTTGAAATTCTTCTGATTCAGCTGAACTTCCGTATTTATAGAGTGCCCTACATGGCCAATCGAAGTCGAGCAACCACTGATCAATAAGACTGCCAGCAGTGATAGGCCAGCAACTCCCATCTTCATCGTTTTCATGAGAAGATCCCTCCTGTGAATAGATCGTTGGTATGCATATCTGATGTCCTCCATGATAACCAATTGCCACCATCGCATCGACGAAAATAAGCCCCGTAGAATCACACCTGTGCTGGCCGATGCCCGACGGGGTGGAGCTAATAATCCCAAAAACGTTCGGTTGTTCCTTTCTGCTCTCCAGCGCTAGAGAAGGTATTTACCACCCATGGAGCACCTCATTGTCAGAATGGGAGAGGGTTGATGTTCTCCTGGCCATCTCCCAAGCTCTTTCTTCAAGGGCGTGCAGTAGGGGCATTGGCTATACAAATAGTAGAACACCCGGGATAGATGAATCCGTCACTTCTATCTGCGAATCCCCCATCCCCCCACCCTCCCCCAGTGCGTACGCTGCGAAGTTTTGCGGACTTTGTAGGGGGGACATTTCAATTGATAGAGGGCAGTATAGAAGGCAGCAAGTAATGAATAATAAGATCTAGATTATCTGCTTCTTGTTGGTCTATAATAACTGGATCAAGTGCGATTTCAGACGTAGTGATTGCTACCAAATTGATCTCGGGTATGCAAAATATAAACTGACCATGTCTTCCCCAGGCCGTAAAATAGTCGAACTCACCAGCACGACCATTCCAGGCCACTGGTCATAGTTAATAGATGTTTGATTTTGATACGCCCCTTTGCTTCATCTATCCCCATAGAAGCCAAATCCAATATATCGGATAACTCCTGCTGTTCATCAAGAATTAAGCCTCGGTCAATGGCGATCCCAATCAATATTGAAACAACGCTTTTTGTTACAGAACGGACAAAGTAAATACTATCTGCACTAGCGGAACCAAAATATTTTTCTCCAACTATATAGCCATTTCGTACCACAAGGAAACTTCTGAGCCCTGAAATATCTCCAGCATATTGGAATGCCTCTGTCAGCATATCAGGATTGATCGACTGAGATTCAGGAGTGGCATTCTTAAGTTCACCCGACAAATAAAGTGAATCTGTCGGACTTGTTATTTGTTTCTTACCACATGCAAACAGAGCCGAAAAGATTATGAGAGATAGGCAAAAACCTACTTGGAAAGAAGAAATAGTAGGTTTCATTCTATTCCTTTTTGAGAAGCGTCTCATCAGGATACTGGCCTTAACTTGTAGAGTTGAAAGGAGATTCGGGCCATGATTTATCTTCATGAACTCACTCTTCGACCGCCCATACGACTACGGTCTGTCCTCTCCTTGATGCCTCCAAGATACGAAATCCAAGACCTTCCAACCAGATATAGAAATGGCTCCTTTGAGAAGGAGCCAATGTGCAAACCAATGTTAAAATCGTCGATCGTGTTGATATGTATTTTCTATGTCGCTCGATGACAATCTCGCGTGAGATTTCGTCTGAGAAGGAATTTCACGTAGTTGAAGAGCAAGTCTTCAAATCTCTACCAGTCTTGTGAACTCACTCACCCCCCACTCTCCCCCAGCACGATCGTACAGGAAAGACACGGGCACTTTTGACCGAATTTTATACCAATCATTGCTGGGCCATCAGTCCGGCTCCGTCAGCTCTTCAGGTGTGCGGATGATTGTCTACTGCGCCGCCCTCCTCAGGTGCCTCAGGCGCACAATGCAACCGGCGATCGTCAGTACCCCGACGCCAGCGACTGCAATGCCTGAGAGCGCAGACACGCCGGCGACCTGCTCTACGGCTCGGTTCAGGATCAGCACCGAGATAAGCAGGTACACAACTCCGACGCCGATGCCCAACTTCAACACCCAGGTTGGAGAGCCCGGCCCACAGATGCCCATGAACCAGCCAAACACGTATGGGAGGATGAGTACACCCCACCAGCCTGAATGCCCAGACAAGCCCCCAATGCCTCCCGCCGCGCTCAACCCCCACAGCGCCCCGACTCCGGCCGCGATGAGCACAAAGACGCATGTCCTGTACATGAAGACCCGGCGGTCGTCTCGGCCAATGAAAGTGCCAAGAGCGACTAGGCCACTACTTGGTAGAATCACGAGCGATCCCTCCAGGGGGTCGATTGCTCCGACCAACATACCGATGTAGCCGACGGTACTCAAAATACGTGACCAATGTTCGCGTGCGTACACCGGAGCACCTCCTACCTTGTTCTCCACCACCTTCTGACTCTTAGCCCTCTGCCCTGCATAACGATAAAGGGGGTATGCGGAGTGCCGCACAGAAGAGTCCGCAGATGCTCCGCTTTCCCCGGTAACGCGCGTAGTCGATATGTGGCACGGCGGCATTCCGTATACCCTCCTGTTGCACGGAGCCGCTTGGCAGCATGTCTCTATGTGGAATCAATTCCTGGACATGCTCTTTTTGCGCCCTGTTCTGGCCGTATCCCAGCCTCTCCTCAAGGCATACCACAAGCGGGTAAGATCCGTCTCCCATTAGCCTGGGATGGATCTGGGTTTTCTCCTTGGGAATAGAGCGCGTGGAAAGCCGATAGGCTCCTCCTGGATTGAGAAAAAGTAAAAGACCCGCTTAGCAGGTGCGTAAGTTCCAGAAAACGAATGCCTTCTTTCCCCGGTTAGCCCACCGCCACCTGAATCGGGCTCCCCCCTGGCAAAGGCGGAGAGCAGCCCGACCGGCAAGCACCCTTCCATAAAGGATCGAGGATCTTCTTGACTTTCATGGTTCCCTTGCCACAATGGGGGCAGATCCTTGGGTCGATTCCCGTCAATCGCTTCATCCGCTCTTGCCAACACGTAGACTCTGGAGGGGGGGAGACCGCGCATGCACACCCCAGCATATGCTGACATCGTCTCAGCTTGGTCGACCGATTGCGCGTGCTCAAGATCCCATAGTGGCGGATCTTGGTAAATTGATGTGGCAACACATGCAACAAGAAACGGCGGATAAACTCGAAAGCATCCAGCATCAGCGACTTGACCTGATCGTGATCCATCCGATCTCGGTAGCAGAAGGTCACTTGATCCGCTTCAAAGCGGATCAGCCGATCGTTGGACAGCGCGACCCGATGGGAATACCGTCCCAGGTATTCCAGCATCTTCTCTGGACCGGCAAAGGGGGGCTTACAATACACCACCCACTCTCGCTCATACAACGAGGTCAGCAACCCCTGAAAAGCCGTCCTCTTCTCATATGCTTTCGTCGATCCGGAAAAAGACAGCTCCCCTTGTGTATAGGTTTTTTTCAGCTTGGCCAGCAGCTTGCCGCGAAACAGACGCGACAGCACCCGCACTGGCAGAAAGAAATCCCGTCGCGACGAGATCCACCGGCTACCCTCCGCCGATAGCCCCCCTCCCGTGACGATACAGTGCAGGTGCGGATGATAGTCCAGTCGCTGTGACCAAGTATGTAGCAGCGCCGTAAAGCCGATCTGTGCACCCAGGTAGGTCGGATCGGCACTCAACGCCTGCAAGCTGGCTGAGGCCGCTTGAAAAAGGAGTCCATACACCACAGATGGATTACCCAACGCCAAGGGATGCAGCTGGGAGGGTAGAGTAAACACCACGTGGAAATAGTCTACCCCAAGCAGCAACGCCTGCTGCGCTTCCACCCACTGCTCTTTGTCCAGCCACTGACACTTGGGACAGTGCCGATTGCGGCATGAGTTATACGCGATACGCTGGGCACCACACTGATCACATTCCTCTACATGGCCGCCCAACACCGCTGTCCGGCACACTTCGATGGCCCGCATCGCCCGCAATTGCTCAATCGACAGTTGACCAGGATGGGCCTCTCGGTACGCAGGACCCCACCGCCGGAAGATATCGGCAACTTCGATAGAAGATGGCATGGGATCCCTCCCTAAAAGGTAGGAGGGATCCAGTCTTTCCACTGATCCATCGGACTGACCGTCGACTCCAGATCTCGTCGCGTCACGTGTAGATAGATCGCCGTCGTACTGGGTTGCGAATGCCCCAGCATCTTCTGGATATGATGCAACGGCGCGCCTCTTTCCAGCATATGCGTGGCAAAGCAATGCCGTAACGTATGCACGCAGGCCGTTTTGGTGATCCCCGCTCGGGGTAAGAGACGCTGGAATTCCTTCTGTACACTACTCGGCGTCAGCGGTCTATCGGCAGGGCGCCCCGGAAACAACCAGGGATGGGGGTGGCAGTAACGCCAGTAGTCGCGTAACACTTCCAGTGCATATTCCGATAGCAGCGTATAGCGATCTTGCGGCCCTTTCCCCGCTCGCACCCGGATCAACATCCGCTCGCTGTCGATATCACCCGGCTGTAGGTGAAGCGTTTCGGTTAGCCGTAACCCGCCCGAATAGATCGTCGTCAACAGCGCATGATGCTTCAGATTACGCGTCGCCTGCAAAAGACGCTGGACTTCCTCTTCCGACAGAATCACCGGCAGTTTCTTCGCTCGTTTCACCCGCGGGATACGGCCGGCCTCCCAGGCTTGACCCAGCACGGTTTCATAGAGAAACTTCAGCGCACTATACTGCTGACTCACCGACGATTGCGACAGCTGACGATCACTGAGCAGAGGGTGCAGATAGGCGCAGATCTCGTCGGTCCCTAACTGCCAAGGAGGCCGATCGAAATACGCCACGAAGCGACGCACGCAAAGCAGATACGTCTTCCGCGTCTTCGGACTGAAGCCTTTCAACTCCATCAGCATCTGCATCTTATCTTGCAGCTTGCCCATGATGATATCTCCTCTCTAGGGATGAAGGACACACCGCCTTCGCCAGAGGAGAAGATACATCTATGCAGAGGCTGATTTGCGCTCTATTCGATTGTCAATGATCGGTCGCTGCAGTCAGCACGAACACCACCGCGCAGCGGTTTAGTGCAACTTGTGATTATACTGCCTGCCCGCTAGCATATCCCAGTCTACGTTGCCTGCATCAACCTACGAAACGCACGACCACCCCGCTAACGAGACAGAACCCAGCGCGATCGAAGCAGGGCTATACGGGCCAACGGCTTGCACCCAAGTGAAGAAAGGGGAGAAAAAGGTCGCTATCCGAAAAACTTTACAATTACTATACTTAGGGATGGGACTTAGCGATGTTTTCTGTTCCCATGATTGGGGAACCTCAAGTAGGGCTAGGGACGGACGAGAAATCGGCGAGGGTGACACCAAACGATCTCATCTGCTGGCCTCTCCGATCAAAGACGAGTTTTCGGCACCACAGTCCGGCGTACGTCATTTTCAAACAAGGAGAAACGGATATGGGTGACAAGGGGAAAAAAGATAAAAACAAAAGAACACAGCAACAGAAGGCCCGGCCTAGTCCAAAAGAAAAACGAAAATTGAAAAACGAAAAGAAGAATAAGAGACCAACACCAATTGGTGAGATAGGTTGAATGTTTGTACTGGGCCTATATCGCCGATCTTAGGCCGTATTTCAAAGAACCCCCCGCCAGAGGAGCGGTCTGTCTGTCTGGCGGGGGTGGGAGTGGGGGGAGCTCCGAATCCAACTCCCAAGATCATTCTGGCAAACGATAGCCTTCATCTACCTTCATTGCTGCACAGGCGATATTGAAAATCGAGGCGAAATGTTCTGGGTGAAAGAGTGCCTCGTAAACCTTTTCCTTGCCAAACGCATCGTGGATCACTCCGAAAAGCTGGCATCCCATGTAGTAGCTTGGTTGGTAGTCCAGTCTTTCGTGCTTCTCTGCCCACCATTCGGGAGATGAACAGTAGCGCCAACTCGGCGCGAGGGCTTGAAAAACCTCACTGGGAGTTTTGTATGCTCCAGCCTTGACCTGTACGAACTGCTCTTTGAATACGCCAAAATCCTCTGAAAAGTGCTCATGGAAAACACACCAATCTGAACTCATATCGACGGGGTGATTCGGATCGAGCCGGTGGGTAAGGACTCCATCGGTGTTGTTGCAGTACTTGCAGGCCAAACCCTCACCCGCAAACACCATCAGCAGACCGTGCAGCGGTGGAGAACCGTCAAAAGTAAAAGGAAGTTGCTCCAAGGCCAGATGGTGGCTCTCGTGTGCGATAACGCCACGAGCAGACTGTGTTCCATGCACAGCCGAGATCGCATCGTAGGCAAAGGAGCCTTCAAACACATAGCCAATGCTACCGCCGTACCCAAGGGTGAGAATGAAATCTACGTCCTCGTAATCGTGATTTTCTGGCAATCCGTTCAAGGCTATCTTGACGCAGTCATCAAGGTACTCCGGCGTTAGTTCCTCAATGAACTGGTGAATGGCGGCAGCCTGTGGCTCCATGTTATGCCAAAAGTCCTGCCAGGTCTGAACTCGAACTTCAATATCTCCAATGCCCTGATGATCAGGTTTGCCAGCCGCGAGGCTCTGCAGAAACTGGATAAAGGCATCGAGTGGAGCGCGTTCTCCGTAGCGGCGACGTTCGAAGACATAGTCAGGATGTTCAAGAATAGAACGAAGAACCTCTTCGTTGAAGAATCCCTGATTCCTGGCCTTCCTGCACTCTGCAAGCATTGGCACGATGGAGTCGATGTGAACTCTTATTTTCACAATATTCCTCCCAGAAATCTTCTGGTAATCCCTTGTGAGAATATTCGGCTGGAACGCGGTCTTCGACCGCCCATACGACTACGGTCTGGTCAGGTGGGATGGGAGGTGGGGTGGGAGTTCAGGCTTCTACTTGAAGAACCACGATCGTCTGGTCATCCCCCTGTGGCGTATCTCCGCTGAAGGCTTTTACTTCGTTGATCAAGAAATCAAGAAGCGGAGGAGCGGAGAGAGCTTGGGAACATCCTTTCCCGATCGTTTCCGCTGTGCGTTCAAATCCGAAGAGTTCACCAGACTGATTCTCAGCCTCGATGATCCCATCAGAGCAAAATACGATTCGATCCCCAGGATCCAACTGAGCTTCGATTACCGGATAGCTACTCTCAGCACGAACACCTAACGGATACCCATCGACTTGGAGTTCTACTATCTCGCTTGATGCAGCTTTGAAATGGTAAGGATAAGGACATCCTCCGTTCGACAATCGGAATTTCTTTTTAGCTGTATCGAGTTCGCCCATCGCGAAACATACGAACGTGCGTTTGTCCAGGGTCTTATGGAGCGTCTCATTCAAACTGGAGAAAAGATCTACCAAACTCTCTCCATGTTTGATTTCACTTTCCAGTACTCCACTGAACATCATTACTGGAACAGCAGCTTCCATTGCGTGACCGGTTACATCCGCCAAGGAGATCGCTAATCGGTTGTCTGAAATGGGGAAGTATTGAAAGAAGTCTCCTCCAACCTGGCTAGCGGGAATACAGCGACCTGAGATATCGAAGCCTTGTATTCGTGGAGATTCTGAGGGCATCAAGCCCATTTGCATATCGTGGGCGGTTTGCAGTTCCTTCTCAGCTTCCTCTCTGAGCGTTCGCTCTTGCTCCAGATTCTCTGCAGAGAGCTTCTCAACCTCAACGAGTTGAGTTTCTAGTTCCCTATTTGTCCTGGCGACCTTGCGAGCTAGATGAACTGACATGATCACAATAACAAGAAAACCCAAAAAGGCGGGAACTCCTAGCTGATCCAAACTCTGAAAGACAAGTCCCAAAATCAAGCTTCCAAACCCAATACCTATTAACCAAGCGCCATCTTTCTTCTTGAAGATAGCCACGATTACGACACGAAGCATTTCTAGGAAAATAATTAAAAAGAAGATGTTGAAAAGAGACTGAAAAATGTCGGATTCTAGTCCAAGACTTATTCCAATTAACGCTACATACAGCAATCCTAATTGATTTGTGAAAAATATGTATAGTCATTCAATTTGGGAAAGTCGAAATATCGCTGCGTTTCGATGGCCTCTACGAATAAATCATTGACTTGCCCAAAGGTCGACTGCAGGT
>Ga0257125_1001729_pt1 | contig 20727 bp, 24 predicted proteins | sample SI106_200metaG_FD_190183 | JGI IMG/M metagenome (GOLD analysis project Ga0257125, IMG submission 190183) | Marine microbial communities from Saanich Inlet, British Columbia, Canada - SI106_200 | ecosystem: Environmental > Aquatic > Marine > Inlet | place: Canada: British Columbia | collected...
AGTCAGAGAGTTGGCCGATGGTTCTACTATGATGGGCCAGATGGCCTTTGACAATGGTTTGATCGATGAAGTAGGGGGTTGGGATGAAGTATTTGATTATATCCAAACACAAGTTGATGTAAAAGATGATGATAGTGTTTGTTGGTATTAAATTATAAAATATAAAAACAGGCAAATTTAATTATTTAATTTGCTTTTATTTATGAAAAATCAAAAAGTAGGAGAAATTGTAATTTATCAGCCTAAAAACGGTGATGTTCGTTTAGAGGTTACATTGGATAAAGATACAATTTGGTTAGATGCTCACCAAATTGCTAAAATTTTTGGTGTTGAACGACCAGCAATAGTTAAACATATAAGTAATATTTACAAAACAAAGGAATTGGTTAAAAAATCAACCTGTTCCATTTTGGAACAGGTTGCTGCTGATGGTAAAAGGCGACAGATGAATGTCTATAATTTGGATATGATAATTTCTGTTGGCTATCGCGTAAATTCCAAACAAGCTACTCAATTCCGTATCTGGGCAACAAATACTTTGAAGAAACATCTTTTGGATGGTTATACTATCAATAAAAAACGTATTGGATTGCATTATCAAAAATTTATGAAAGCTGTATCAGATGTCAAAGCTCTTTTGCCAGCAGATGACAAAGTAAAAGCACAAGACGCTTTAGAGCTTATCAATGCTTTTGCTAGTACCTGGTTTTCACTTAGCGCTTATGATACAGATAAATTACCAACCAATGGCGCTACTAAAAAACAAGCATATTTTACAGCTGAAGAACTTATTCAGGTTTTGCAAGAATTAAAAACAAAATTAATTGCTAAAAAACAAGCCACAGATATCTTTGGTCAAAGCCGAAACAAAGATGTTGTCTCTGGTATTGTTGGTAATGTTTTACAATCATTTGCCAAAAAAGATCTTTATCCAACAGCTGAAAGCAAGGCAGCTCATCTTTTGTATTTTATGGTCAAAAACCATCCCTTTGTTGATGGTAATAAACGGAGTGGTGCTTTTGCTTTTGTTTGGTTTTTGAGAAAAGCAAATATATTACGAGCCAGTCTCACTCCTGAAGCATTAACAGCTTTGACTTTGTTGATAGCAGAGAGTAATCCCAAAGACAAAGAAAAAATGATTGGCTTGGTTTTGTTGCTTTTGCGGAAAAATATTTGAGGAAAAAGAAAAAATAGTCCAAGCAATGTTTTTTTGCTATAATAAATATATTATTAAATCAGAATTATGAAAAAATTAATAATATTAGCAATTTCTATTCTCGTTATTTTAGTAATTGGCTTTGTTTATTTCAATTTTGGTAGTTGTAAAAATTTATCTGAAGCAGAATGTTTTAATACTCGGGGTTGTCAGGGAAATTATGGGTCCAGTGAATGCTCTGGAGATATTTGTACATCAGATATATCATTTCGTGGCTGTGTTGCTGTGTCTGAAAAAATAATCAGACAAATGGCGAGCGACAAAATTTTATGTACAGAAACCGGAGGACAATGGGCAAGAGAGTCTACTAAATATAATAAATATTTAGTTGGCCAACAAGCTTGTGATTGTAAAGATAAAAAAAGTGGTTTTGCACGAGATGGGGGCTGTGCTGATATTCAATCATTTTGTGAGAAGCAGGGTGGTGTTTGGGAACCTAGCAACCAGTCACAACAAACAATATGTATAGTTGATGGAGAGAAAATTACTAATAAATGGACAATACTTGGTTGGTAGGTAATTTATTAAATTAACAAAACAAAAAACTCCCGTAGATACGGGAGTTTTTATATATACTTTAAGCGTCTTGTAGATTGTCAAAATTCTTGGCAAAATCTTCTCGCCACTTTACACCCTCTTCTTCTGGCATAGCTTTCATTTTTTCAACCACAGCTTTGTGATCTTCGTCCATAGCATCATGGACATGCTTTTTGCCAGCATCTATCATTTCTTCAGCAGTAGCACCTTGGATTTCTGCATCGCAAGAGCCACCCATATCCTTACATGTTATTTTTTTCATATATTTTCTTGGTTACTGATTAGAATGTTTAGCATAGCATAAAATATGACAACAAACAAAAAAAGCGAGTAGTACTCGCTTTATGTTTTTAATTAGTAGGTTCTGGATCTTGTAGTGCATCTGGTGACCACGGACCATAAGCATGATGAAGACGATGTCCGTGTGCCCAAGTATGGGCAAGGTCTATGATTGCTCTTGGTATTGTCTGACCATTGAAATGGACTCTAATACCTTTTTTCCCTCTTTGATGATAGATAAAACCACCCATAGCTGCGACTTGTTGTCTGAACTCATCCATATCTTCAATGGTGTTTTGATCTCCAAAGATGTCAAAAAGACATGAATCATACATTTGAGCCTTAGCCATCAAATCGTCAAAACCCATATATTCCTCCTTGTTGAAATGAACTGCTATATTTTTAACATTAATTGTTTATTTGGTCAATATAAAATAGGGGATTTATGATTAATATTGACAAAATACTAAAAATATGCTATAGTCTAATATCACCAAAAGGGTGATGATTCCAAGCGATTAGCACTGTAATAGTAGAAGGAGACACGCTATGTCGCTCAATCTGTATTTTGACACGGAAAAAGTCGAAAAGCATGAGTCATTCCAGCCCAGAGGCCCCGCAGGTCAGGGTATTCCCCATGTCTTTGGTACTGGCGTTTACAGGGACGAGAAAGGCTATCATGTCTATAGCGATCTCGATAGCCCGATTTCGCCAGAGTTCATGGACATGCTCATTGGAGTGAGCCTGCAGACCTACTTCGACATCGATGTCAAGCGGGTTCGCGGAGTCTACAATCTGGGTCAGGCCAGCGGAACTCTGGACTTGAATCACCTTCGTGACAATAAGACACAGTACTTGCTCAAGCTTACTGGTCCGACGATCGAGTCGGTCCGCAAGCTGTATCGCCTCGTTCGTGCCGGTAACATTGCCCCCAGCGAAAGCTGGGAAGTCGAGCAGGTCAAGTTCAATCCCATGTCCTGGATCCGACGGCAGTTTGCCCGATTCACCACCGTTTAGCTTCATGACACAGTGAAGCAAACACACACCCGATTCGCGAGAGTCGGGTGTTTTTTATTGACAGATTAACAAAAAAATAGTATTATAGTTCCGTATTTCATTCGGAGATCGTCTAATGGTAGGACACCTGGTTTTGGTCCAGGCAATCGGGGTTCGATCCCCTGTCTCCGAGCCAAATTTTTTATCAAACAAAAAACCGCCTGTTAAAGGCGATTTTTTTGTTTACTTTTAGCCGTCAGATTTTCCACCTTCGCCGCTATAGATAGATTTTACTTGGCTCCAGCTACTTTGTTGGGCTGAAGCTTGGGCGCTTGATGTAGCTACGATTCCAAAGATCATAACCAAAAGCAACATACTTACAAAATACTTCATAATTTTGTATATTTAAAATTAATTAAATGTTAATTAACCATCACCTTTGTCACCAGGGCAACAACCATTTGCTACTCCAGCATAACAAAGTTTGATTTCACTCCAAGTGCATGGTTGAGCTTGTTGGGGTATTTCATCAACTCGAGCTTCAACTTTGTTATAAGCCAAGCCGATTATTCCGCTGATTACAAATACTGCCAAAAGCATTCCACTTAAAAAATACTTCATAATATTATTTGTTAATTAATTAAGATTTAGCCATCACCTTTGGTACCGGGGCAACAATCATTTTGACCACCGTTGTAACAATCTTTTACTTCACCCCAAGAACAAGGTATAGCTTCTTGGATAACAGGTGGTTGGGCTTTGGCTGTATTAGCAATAAGTCCAAGAGCACCAGCTCCGACAAATAAAGCTAAAAATAAACCACTCAAAAAATACTTCATAATTTTGTATATTTATAATTAATTAAATAACAAGCTCTTGATTAGTGAGTGGAGACAAGGCGTCTCCACTCATGGGTCCAAAGCTTGTTGGCTTGTGGACTATTTCAGAAGTGTCATCTTCTTGGTCATGACCTGATCACCTACTACCAGGCGGTAGAAGTACATGCCAGAAGCGGCACGCTGACCATCGTCGGTCTGACCCTGCCACTCAATCGAGTGATGTCCGGGCTGCATCGACGTATTGATCAATGTCTTGACCAGGCGTCCAGTGCTATCGTAGATAGCCAATTTGACGCCAGTCGCATGAGCGACTGAGAAGCTGATCTTGGTAACGGGGTTGAAAGGATTTGGGAAGTTTTGTCGTAGAGTATGCTTGATCGGTGTCTGTCCGTCTTCTACCGGAGTAGGAATCTGAATATGATTCAGACGAGTCAGAGCAGAGCCCAAGAAAGCATAGCTTTCCAACACCTGGAGAACGTCCGGTGAATCGGCGTAGTCAGCAGAGATGCGCTGATCAGCAATCATCCAGCTTTCTGCCAAAGGACGATTTAGATCGTTCCAGACCTCTTCCCAAAAGTAGCTCATCACGATGCCGTTTGGCGTTTGCCAGGTACCGATGGTTGGACCGACCCAGGCTATTGCACCACGGTCAGTTTCCAAGAATCGTTCACAGATAGGCTGGCCATAGGCCGGCTTTTCTGTCCTTACCCAATCAGCTCCATCGCAACTTCCTGCGATGACCAGAGGAGCATGGTTTCCATTGTAGTGGAGCATGTCCATGGTCCAGGGGTTGCTAGAATCTGTTTGGACAAAGTTGTCACCAGGTTTTGAGCGATTTGACTTTGGCGCAGCCATAGCCAGAATCTCGAAGGCATCGTAGTTCCACAACTGCGCAGCCATGTCATTTCTTACGGAAGTGACCGGATACACAGAGTGAAGCAATTCAGTGATGCCTACACCAGGCGGCAAGTTTTGTTTGAGACCATCGGCTATAGCAGCTGCTAGAGCACCATCACCCGTGTCATCGTAGTCGGTGTCACGGGTATAAAAACCAGCGTAGTGAGCGCCGTAGTCGCCAAACTGCGTAGCAAACTGCATCTTGTAGGCATAGGACAGGACCTGTTCCTCGGTAGTAAATGGTAGGCGAGAGCCGACCACGTCCCGATCACCATTACCGTCAGTGTCCCAGTAGGGTTTGTCGGTAAAGTAATAAGGACAAAACCAACTCATGTTGGTGTTGCGAGGTTCAGGATCCCAGACGATGAAAGTCGGCACCAAGTCACGTTCAGGCTGACCTTGAACAGGATAGCCCTGATCGATGTAGTTGTCCTTGATGGACTGCCACTCCGAGGGCCAATCAGCTGTCCAAGTCTCATGATCGTTAGAATCTCCAATGATCATGAAGTATTTTGTGCCGTTTGCCTTTTCGGTCCTGATGTCAGCTTGCAGTTGAGAACGGGAAAAGCCATCAACAGTCTTGACCTCGGTGTCATAGCCCCACCAATAGTGCCAGTAGTCGGCAATCTCGGATTGGACAGCAGACCTCAATATCTCGACTGTGTAGATGACGTAGCGGTTGACCTCCAGAGGTGCTGGAGGGTGATCCAAGTAGAGTCGCTCAGTTTCCAGAGTGATCAGCTGTTCGAGCAGCAGTTCACGCGGCGGAAGTTGCGTAGCTACCTTGGTGGAACGGACGCTTGGTACAGCTATATCGTGAAATATTCGCCGACCAGTTGTCTCGTTTTCTACCAGTTGGTAGTAGGCATATTCCTGACCAACATGCACAGAATAAAAGCCTCTTTTATCGGCTGTCACTGTTTTGATGGTTTGCCAAGAGCCATCTTTGTCGTTACTGCCCTGGATTTCGTAGTTGAGTGTTTGATACTCAGTTTCCGCTGTCCATTCGACAAAGCCATCGAAGTTTCCAAAGCCATTGACATCAGCAGCCGGATCGTCTGGGTGTCTCAGATAGAGACTCCAGCCGGCTCCGCCATTGAGATAGGCAGAGGGATTGCTGACAGCACTTAGTCCACCACTGATAAACACAGTACCAGTACCCACGCCAGTTGTAGTGACGTGACCAGCCAACTGAGTATCAGTCAGCCAATAAGCAGAATCAACCTGGATTACTCCAGTGCCAGTCATGGCAATGTTGCCTGATTGATTCATACTCATAAAGGTATCTAGTTCGATAGTGACCCAAATGCCTCCGGAACCTACAGCTGTCCAGTGAGCGTGAGTACTAGACCAAATGCCTGGAACCAGGGTCATGTTGCCATTACCGGTCAGTACCAAATTAGGAGCGTCTTCAGCTCCAGCTTCGGCTGAGCGGTCTTGGCCACGTAGACCTTGCATGGTTTGCCAGAACTTTCTGGTATTGGTTTCGCTATCTGACATGTTGATGGTACCAGATGGTCCCACTGCTACTTCAGCATCCCAATCGTCATCATCCATACCATCACCATAGCAGGTTTGGTTGTGGACTATAGCTCCAGGAGCCATATCGACCATTAGGTTGTTTCTGAGTAGACCCAAGTACAGGGCCTCAGTAGATTCTGGCTCATCAAACATACAGACAATGTCCTGAAACATTGGACTTTGCCGATAAGACAGATAGGCGTCTTCGCGAGCTTGTTCGCCAAGATCATTGTCTGGGTAGCGCTCAAAAGCCATGCCATAGCCAAGCGGACCGCTAGGATCAGCTCCATGAGCATTGTTGAAAAAAGCTCCGTAGTTGCCGTTTAAAGCGTTATAGACCTCGGGTAGCTTGAGATCAGGATCAAAGTCGTTACTAGCTAGACTGCTTTCGACCCTGATCCAAGTAACGCTATAACCCAGCTGTTCGGATGTTGTTCTGGCTTCAGCCCTGTCACCAAAATGCCACAGGGTTGGTTGGAGTGAGCACATTGTTGAAACTGTGGGTGTCATACAGGTCGATGACCTGTCTTTAGATGATGCAGGAGCAACAAGTAGAATCAACAATGCTAGCCCCACTCCCAGTGAAGAGAGTTGGAGTCTATTCATTATTGACCCCCTTGAGCATTACGGATGTCCTTGATGATGGGATCAGTCGCTAGAGACAAGCTATGGGTGTCATTGACATCCAGTTCTTGTCCATTGGCGATTTTATCCAACAGGACATTGATCTGAGTAGCCTTGCTGGACGGATCATTGGTTTGATAAGGAAAACCTGGGGCGCAACCAAAAGAGATAATGTCTCCCTCATTGTATTGCCGCAAGAATTCTCTTACCAAATCAGTACGAAATCCGTACTGGTCAAAGTCTGCTTCTTCCGGGGCCGAACGGTCCGAAGAAAAAACGTAACCTTGACGTGCACCAGACTTCCAAAAGACAAATATGCCCTTGGAAGTAGTTACTACACTATCAATCAGCGCAGAAGTCCGCATGTGCTGAGCGCCAGCTTCAAAGCTATTGTTCAGCGACAAGCTTTTGGCTTCGTCGACTAGATTGTGTCTGGCGTCATACTCTGCCGGACTAGTGAAGTAAAGATTACTTTCGTAACCATCAGCCCAGGTGCTGTTGATTTTGGCACTAAGGCCAAGGTCAACAAAACTAGCACTGACTACCATGTCTGGTCTGAGCAACAAGGTCTCGATCAAAGCTTGGACAGCAGCCTGGTAGCCGTCAATTTCCTGAATTTGACGAGCATGCCTTTGGGCAGCTTGAGTCAATTCAAGACGATTGTTAGCTTCCAAAGCTTCTGTTTGGTAATTGTCAGGATTGCTGCAACGCAGAGGCTGGATCGGCCAGCCTTCCAGGCGCAGAGTATCCTGATGCATACCAGTAAAAGCATTCTCGGTCAGAGGACCGACAATGGCGAGTTCATGTCCGTAGGCAATGATTCGACCAGTATCAGCAATTGCTAGACTGCTTAATACAAGCAGAAGCAAAGCAATAGTAAGCTGTTTCATTGATTCCTCCTTATTAGCATTTTTGTTCAAGTGGTTTTCGGCATTCATTCCATGGTAAGCGATGTGTTAACACTTCTGATGTTAAAGAACTAAAGTTGCGATTCAACGCTTCGCCAAGTATATTTTGAAGAAATATATTTAGCGAAACATTTAATTTTTTTAACAAAAAATACCTCTCCTGTGAGGCATCTTTTTGGTGCTATAAAAAGTGTCGGTTACGCTACTAGCTCCTAGTCATCCTGTCGATCCCGCCATCGGCGAGAGACCAAGCGTCCAGATACAGATGACTGATCTTTGCCTCACTTTAAAGCTAAAAGCTTTAATATATTACTCTATTAGAATAGCTAATTTTTGTCAACGTTGTCAAGAAAAAAAGGCCCGAGAGGGGGAGATCTAAAAGATCTCCGCCCTCTCTTTCCCACTCAGGCCAAAATTGTCCGAGGTAACCAATGTTTAGTGACCACTGGTACCAGGTTGTGTGGGTTAAAAGGCTTACGAACATAGTCATCCACGTCATATTGACGTTTGAGACTAGATCGTAGATCAGCTGTAGTGATACGACTATTATGATGTGAAGTCAGAATAATAACCGGGGGTGTGGGTAGATTTTTGAGCTGTTGAGCTAGCCAATCTGCTCCGGGTACCTCCAGATATTCCAAAATCACAATATCCGTTTGCCAAGCTACGATCTGACGCAAAATCATACGAGTATGGTCTAGAGACAAAATATGTCCATTGGTGATCATGACATCATATTGTTCCCAGATTTTACCCTCGTTTTCCAAGACAGTCTTGATAGTTAGAGCTGTACTATAGTCAGGCTCAACCACAAAGATGCGTGGCCAAACTTTTTCCAGTTTTCTAGCTGTCAAAGGAGCTGGTTCGGTAGTCAGGGTGTCGATCTGCATAAAAAAGCCTCCTAGATTCTAAAGAACAAAAATACCCCACGAAGTGAGGCATTTTATGCTCTAAAAAGAGTACAAAAAAACAGTGCCGGTTACGCTAGTGGCTCCCAATCATCGAAGCGTCCAAGTTACAGATGATTGATCTTTGCCTCACTTAAATTCGAGTTGTATTTAGTTGTTGTAGCGATATTAGCATAATATTTGATATCTGTCAAGTTGTGGTATTTTGTATATTGAAAAAAAGAGCAAATTCTGGTATGATATATTCATATGAAAATATCGCCAGAAATCATTGTTTTGCACCAAAAACTGCAACGCATTTATCGTCGTCGTAAAGCCCAAATAGAATCAGAAAATAAAATTGAAGTTGATGAAATTACTAGTAAAGTTGCTGTACTTTATGAAAAATTACGTAATACAGTTGACTTCAAAGAAATGCATCTCTTGCGTCGTTTTGCTATTGAAAGGAATATCAAACGACGTTTTGTTATGGAATTACTCAAGCCCAATATTGCTGAAAGTCTAGTAGAGGAATTGATCAGGGCCAGATATTTGCCAAACAATACTATCCCGGAAGAAATAATCAAAGACGTAGAAAAAATTATCATCAAATATAATGATCTGTTTTTGATGATGAACGAAATGTATGGTGGCAAAGAAGTCCAAGAATATTCAGATTGGTTGTTGAGTATTGAGGCTTGTGAAATAGACATGCTACTTGATCCCGAAGATATAGCTGACGCAGTAATAGAGACTATGTATGAGATGACCAAATCTCGTGTCAAAATGCAGGGTGAAGAAATGCACATTAGAGAAAAAAATTTACAGCTTTATATTGCTATTCACAAGTCATTGGTCAAATCTGATGATACTATTATTTCTTATCATTTATTGAATCTTTATTATGATGAGTGGCTTCAAGCTGATGAAAAATTGATCAAAGTGGTAGCTGGGCATTTACCTGAAATATATCGTACAGTTCAGCGACAACTCAATCATCCTTATCAGATGAAAATATTCAACACCATCAAAGAACCAGTTGTTACTTTCAAAATTTTGCATGAATTGATTTTGGATAAAAAAGAAGCCATTCAAGACATTTTAGCTGATCCAGAAACATTGGCTGCTGAAACCAAGCTCATGGTTGGCAAAAAATATAAGCTAATCCAACGCAAGCTAAGACAGAGTTCAGTACGGGCTATTATTTATTTGTTTATTACCAAGGTTTTATTGGCCTTAGTGCTAGAATTCCCTTATGAATTATATGCTTTGGGGCATGTCAATTATTTTAATTTAGGTATCAATGTCATTTTCCCACCAGTCTTGATGTTTTTGGTGACCTTATCTTTGTTGCCACCTAGCAAACAAAATACTACTCAGATTTTGAAAAATATCAAAAACCTTATTTATGACGAACCAGAAAAATCTATTTTGTGCAAACTAAAATCAAAGTACAAAAAAAACATGAGCTATCAGATATTTTATTATGTAATGTACACAGCTTTATATATTGTAGTATTTGGAGCTATTATCAAAGGCTTACAAAGATTAGATTTTAATATTATTTCTGGAGCAATATTTTTATTCTTTTTGACAGCGGTTAGCTTTTTTGCGATTCGTATCCGTAATTCTGCCAAAGAATATATAGTTGTCAAACGCAAAGAAGGTTTGATTTCTTTCTTGGTACACTTTTTTTCACTTCCAGTGATAGCTGTTGGCCGTTGGCTTTCTACCAAGTTCAAAAAATTAAACATCTTTGCTTTTATTATGGATTTTATTATCGAAGCGCCTTTCAAAATGTTTGTAGCAGCTATTGAAGATTGGTTTTCTTTCATAAAAGAAAAAAGAGAAGAGGTTTATCACGACAAACAATAATAATTTTGATATAATCAACTTATGGCATTAGGAAAAATAATAGAGATTATTTTTACAATCGTAGTACTTTTGTTTTTGTCAGTTTTTATATTGGGTGTTTTGGTTGGTATTTCTGTTTTGCACGAATTAAATACTATGGGAGTCCAAGAAAACTATAGGACTTTATTTTTGGCTGGTATGGCTGTATCTTTTTTCTGGGTTATGAAAATGATCATAGATAGAATAAAAGAATTTAATCGTTTTACATAAAATGAGGAGGAAAAACAAAATTACAACTATTGGCGGAGCAACTCGCGATATCATGTTTTATACTGATGATATGTTGCTTATTGATAATAAAAAAGATTTGTTACGTCAAAAACTCATTGCTTTTGAATGGGGTGCCAAAGTTTATAGTGATAAGGTTTACTTTACCTGGGGAGGTGGAGGTGCCAACACAGCTATTAGCTTGGCTAATCTAGGCATCAAGACTAGGACTATTTTGTCTTTGGGAGATGATTTGGTAGCTCAAGAAATTTTACAACACCTCAAAAAGAAAAATATTGATACTAGTTTGATACAACGTCATTCCAAAAAACAAACTGGTACTTCTTTTATAGCCAATGTTGGTCAACTCAATGAACATGTTATTTTTGCTTATCGTGGCGCCAACAATGACATAAATCTCAGTTCACAAGTATTGCGTAAAATAAATACTCCTTGGGTTTATGTTAGTTCTTTGCCAAGTAATTTTGGGAGCAAGATGAGTGTCTTGTTTACTGGTTGTCATGACAAAGATCAAAATATAGCTTGGAATCCTGGTTCAAATCAACTAAAAATGGGTTTACCGGCTTTACGAAAATTTATGGCCAAGACTTGTGTCTTTATAGTCAATCGAGATGAAGCTTTAGGCTTGTTAGTTAGTGACAAGAAAATCAAGACAAAAAACAATATTAATTTTATTTTGAGAAACTTACACAAAGCTGGTCAGCAGGTCACTGTAGTGACTGATGGACGCAAAGGAGCTTATGTTTTTGATGGCAAAAAAGTTTATTTTCATAAAGCTATAGGAGGTAAAGGTATCAACACTACTGGAGCTGGTGATAGTTTTGGTTCTGCTTTTGTAGCTGGTCTTATAAAATATGATTGGAATATAGACAAAGCTTTGAAACTAGCTATCTTAAATAGTGCTCACGTAATCAAAAAAATAGGTGCGCAAGAGGGTTTATTAAAATCAAGTGATTTGAAAAAATATAAATTATGAAAAAAGTAATTGCCGAAATTTCAGCTCGTCATCTTCATCTTAGCGAATCAGACTTGGCTAAGCTTTTTGGTAAAGATTATAAATTGAAAAAATACAAAGATTTGTCACAACCTGGTGAATTTGCAGCTCGTGAAACTGTAGAAGTGATTGGTCCCAAAGGCAAATTTGCCAAAGTCAGGATTATTGGGCCAAGTCGTAGTAAGACTCAGGTAGAATTAGCTGCTTCAGATTGTAGGCAAATTGGAATAAATGCAGTCTGGAGAATTTCTGGTGATCATAAAAAAACACCTGGAGCCAAAATCAAAGGCCCTAAAGGTTCTATTGTTATAAAAAAAGGAGTCATAGTACCACTTAGACATCTACATATTTCAAACGAACAAGCCAAACTTTGGAAACTTAAAAACAAAAAAACAGTTTCTGCCAAAGTTGGTGGATCCAAAGCCTTGGTATTTAAAAATATTGTTGTGCGGGTAGGGGATTATCACACCAGCATTCATCTAGACACAGATGATGCCAATGCAGCTGGCTTATTGAGTTGTTCTAAAATAGATTTAGACATATGAAACACATTTTAGTTTTAAATAGCGGTAGCAGCAGCGTCAAATTTACTGTTTATCAAATCAAAAATAATAAGATTGACAAACAGATTTTGGATGGCGGTGTAGACAAGCAGGGCGTTCATACTGTCTTGTCTTATAAACTAAAAAATAAAAATAATAAAATAAATTATTCAAGTAAATATTCTGTCAAAACTGCTTGGAAATTTATTGCTGATTTGTTAAAAGATTTTGATATCAATTATATTGGCTTTCGCGTAGTACACGGTGGTCAAGATTTTGTAGAAGCTACTAAAATTAATAATCAGTTTTTGAAAAAATTAGAACCCTACAACAAACTAGCACCATTGCACAACCCTTATGCTTTAGAATTGATCAAAACAGTACGTCGTAGCATGCCGCAAGTAAAAATGTCAGCTAGTTTTGATACAGCTTTTTATAAAGATCTAAAGTCTGAAAATTATCTTTATTCTATTCCACCAAGATTCTATAAACAACATGGCATACGTAAGTATGGTTTTCATGGTTTGAGTCATGAGATGGCGGTCAAATTTGTAGCTGATAAGAAGAAACGACCATTATCAAAACTTAGTGTGATCAGTTGTCACTTGGGAGCTGGAGCTAGTATTACTTGGTTTCACAAAGGCAGAGTAATTGATACTACTATGGGATTTGGTCCCAATGAAGGATTGACTATGGGTACGAGAAGTGGAGATATTTCAGCTGATGTAGTTTTGTTTTTGGCTAGTGAATTGAAAATGTCACCTGATCAAATATCTGAATTATTAAACAAAAAATCTGGCATCTTTGGTCTGATGGGTTATAGTGATTTTCGAGATTTACTGACAGCCAATAATTATAAGATTAAAGGCTATAAAGTAAAAAGAAAATTTACTAAAAAACAAAAACAAGATGCTAAATTAGCTTTGAAAATATTTGTCTATGATGCCAAAAGATATTTAGCTAGCTTTGCTGGTATGAGCCAGTCATTGGATGCTGTAGTTTTTACTGGAGCAGTAGGTACTCATAGTGCAGTGACTAGAAAATTGATCACTCAAGGAGTAAATTTACCAAAAAATTGTAAAGTTTTGGCTATGCCAAATATGGAAATGATAAACATTGCTAAACAAACAATAAAATGCCTGACATAAGCACTACAACTGAAGTAATGAATAACCTGGTTGAATCAGAAGCAAAACTAGGCGAACTCAACAATCGTCTTGTAGATATTCAAGACCAGTATAATAATATCTCAGCTAATACTGATGTTTTTAATTTTTTTAATTTTTCCAATGTTTATTTTTGGGTAGTATTAATTGGTTTGATCTTATTAGCTTTTGGTCTGTTGTTTTTGTTGATAGAATTGTCACACCCTGAAGCCCGCAAACCAAAAGATAAATATCATGTTCCTGCTCAAAAATCATACAAAAAATCTCCAGAAGCAAAACCAGTTAGCTCTGTAGCTAGACGAGTCAAAAAATCAGGTAAAAAATCAAAAACAAGACCAGCTCCAGTTCGTAAAACTGGCAAAAAACCAGTCAAAGTCAAGGTTATAAAAGTAAAGTAACATGAAGAAAAAGTACAAAGTTTTAATATGGATTTTGGCAATCATTATTGTTATATTAGCAATTGATTTATTTTTGTGGATAAAAGACAATCGTCAGAATGATATAGATTATAACAATCCAACCAGAATAACCTCTGATGGACAATATGCTTATATAGATTCACTTTCAAAAATTAATTCTTTTTGTGGTGATATACTTGTTTATGAAAATAATGAGCGAAAGAATAAAATAGTTGCATTAAGTATTTGTGAAAATAATATTACTGAATTTGAACACAAGGATAATGTACTTGTTATTCGAGGAGGAAATTGCGGTCTTTATAAAATAAATACTAAAACAGGTAAGGGTGATTTATATGGGGTAGATTTTTTTTCAGGAGAAGAATTTAAGACTAACAATCCATGTGCTATACAAGACGATGGCTTTGGTGGGGTTGGTACATTTAATATAAACTCTTATAAATCAAAATGGAATCCACCAACTGCAACTATGTATAGTATTTTTGATTATCTAAGAAATAGACAATTCAAGAGAGAGCAAGAAAATAATTAGTCAAAATAACAAAATACTGCTAAAATAAACCACACTTAAGTGGTTTATTTTTATATGTCATATTTGTGGAAAACTCCAGATAAAATAAAACAAGAGACTCTTGACCTTTATCCTGAGCTACATCCAATCGTAGCTCAGCTTTTGTTTAATAGAGACTTGAAAACTCAAGAACAGATCGACGAATTTTTGAACCCTGATTATAGTCAAGATATTCATGATCCTTTTTTGTTTGCTGATATGGACAAAGCTTGTATTAGAATATATCAAGCCATAGAAAATAAAGAACTAATCACTGTCTATGGAGATTATGATGCTGATGGAGTATCTTCAGCTGTGATATTGACTAGTACTATAAAAAAACTAGGAGGTCAGGTAGAAGCTTATTTACCTCATCGAGAAAAAGAAGGTTATGGCCTAAATAATAAAGCTATTGAGGAATTAGCTAAAAATAATACTAAGTTAATAATTACCTGCGATTGTGGAGTTTCTAATACAGAAGAAATTGCTTTTGCTAATACAAAAAATCTTGAGGTAATAGTAACTGATCATCATGCTATACCAGATCCACTACCAGAAGCTCTAGCTATTATTCATCCGCAAGTGGACAAGCAATATCCTTTCAAATTTTTGGCTGGTGGAGGAGTGGCTTTCAAATTGGCCCAAGGCCTACTTCATCATAAAAATAATAAACTAGATAATCAAGACAAAGAAAAGCAAGAAAAATGGCTGCTAGACATGGTAGCTATCTCTACTGTAGCTGATATGGTGCCCTTATTGGGTGAAAATCGGACTTTGCTCAAATATGGACTAGTAGTTTTGCGCAAGACAAAGAGATTGGGCTTACAAAAATTACTTGAAGTAGCCAAGATAGAACAAGCTAAAATAGATGCTCGTAATATTGGTTTTGCTATTGCTCCTCGGATAAATGCAGCTGGTCGTATGGATCATGCCAATTTGGCTTATTTTTTATTGATGCAAGAAGATGAACAAGAAGCTATCAAAGAAGCTCAAGAGCTCAATGATAGTAATCTAGCTAGACAGCGCTTGACTGAACAGATTATCAAAGAAGCCAAAGAATTTGAAGTTGATACTAAACAAAGTTTATTAATATTTTATAAATCAGGTTGGCCAGCTGGTTTGACTGGCTTGGTGGCTGGTAGACTGTCTAGAGATTTTTCTCGACCAGTTTTTGTCTTGACTGACAACAATGATCAAGTAGTTGGTTCTGGTCGGAGTATTGAAGGATTTAATATTACGGATGCTTTGCAGGCCAATGAAGACTTATTGATCAAATATGGTGGTCATCCTCAAGCTTGTGGTTTTACTATTGATCCAAAAAATCTAGAAGAATTCAAAACTAAGATTCAAGATATTGCCAATCAGCAATTAAAAAATAAAAAGTTTGAAAAAACTATAGACATTGAGATGCAAGTCAATTTTGAAGATATCAATTGGGACTTGGCTGACATTGTGGACAAATTTGCTCCATTTGGTAAAGATAATGAAGAGCCATTGTTTGTATCACAAGATGTCAGTATTTCTGCTCTAAGAAAAGTCGGCAAGGATCAGACTCATCTTAAAATGGAATTTACTAAAGGTGAAAAAAGAATAGGTGCTATTGCCTTTGGTATGGGAAGTTTTGAATTGTCTGTAGGCGACAAAGTAGATATAGTGTATAATTTGAGTATCAATCAATGGAATGGCAACAGAGAAATTCAATTGATGATTAAAGATATCAAGCAACATGAGTCATAAACTTTTTACAGACGGAGGAGCTCGTAACAATCCAGGACCAGCTGGTATTGGCGGTGTTTTGTTTGATGATGACAAGCTAATTGCAGAGTTTTCAGAATATATAGGTGAAGGTACCAATAATCAAGCAGAATACGAAGCAATTATTGCTGGACTTAAATTAGCTATTAAATATAAAATAAAAAAATTAGATTGCTATTTGGATAGTAAACTTGTTGTCGAACAACTAAACAAAAATTGGAAGATCAAAGATCCTGGTTTGCAAAAACTATTTGTCAAAGCTTATAATCTGACTCACAAATTTGATAAAGTAAGTTTTAATCATATTCGGCGTGAAAAAAATACCCAAGCCGATGCTCTGGTCAATAAAGCCCTTGACGCTAACACCTAATATAAAATATAATAAAGATACCGTTTGAGCAGTGACTGTGGACCGAGTCACTGTTAGGTCCAGGTCCTAACCCAAGATCGACATCCTGCTGTTGCGGGAATTTGTACACCAACCCGATCAATGGGTTATGTTCGGACAATTCGTCCTCTAACAGGCTAAATTTCGGCATTAGTCCGAAACTCAGTCAAGCCCCCTCTGTATCTTTGGAGGGGGTTTTCTTTTAAATAAAAAACTCCTCTTGAAAAAGAGGAGTTTTAGCTAATCTCTCCATGGCGAGATTTCTTTCAATAACAACTTGCGTTGAAATGGAGAAGGTCTGCGATCTAGGAGCATCTTAATGGTGCGATACTTGAGTTCAGGTATATGACGTTTGACAAAGACAATGTCTTTCCAAGTTGGTCTTTGAGATAGAATTCTTAAACCAGCTTTTGTTTTCCATGATCCAATCAACCAGCCTTTATAGACCATAAAGCGTAGTGTTTCATTTGAAACGTCTTGTCTTTGTACTGCCCAGACACTAGCCTTTAGTCGAATATCTCTAGTTACTAGTCTAATTGGAGTTTGAATCACTTCTTGTAGGTCCATAGATTACCTCCCACGGCAATTGAAAAAGTACCAAAATTATATTTTTTATATCAAGTTTATCTATTTTTGTCAAGATTATGAATAATAATATTGATTTTTAACTCCAAAAATGGTATTTTATAGATAATGTCATACAAGTTTGAATGGCCAATTTATGGTCACCAAAATCAGCTCCAGTTTTTGCAACAAGCTATTGTGTCTGATAAATTAGCCAATACTTATTTGTTTTATGGGGCACGAGGCTTAGGGAAAAAATTAGTAGCCAAATATTTTGCTAAGAGCTTATTTTGCCAAGATCCAAAAACCAAACCTTGCAACAAATGTTATCACTGTAGGTTGGTAGACAAAAAAACCTTTTTAGATTTGCATACTCTAGGATCCAGAGAAGGTGAATTGTCAGTAGAAAGTATTAGAGAATTTTTGCACAAATTATCTTTGTCACATGTCTCAGGACAAAAAAAACTAGCTATTATTTATGGTATAGACAAAATTAATTTGCACGGTGCCAATGCACTTCTCAAAACTCTAGAAGAACCGCCTCGTAATACATCTATTATTTTGGTAGCTGATAGTATAGCCAATTTACCGTCGACTGTTATGTCTCGTTGTCAATTGTTAAAATTCAAATCATTGGCTAGACAAAATATGGAAGATTGGCTCGAAAATTTTGATTTTTCACAAGACGAAAAGCAGACAATTATTAATTTGTCATTTGGTAAACCTGGAATTGCTCTGGGTTTGATGGAAGATAATCTGACTAGTTTTAGGAAGAATTGCAATTTTATAATAAAATTATTATCAAGCGATACTTGGCATTATATGCAAACTATCGACAAATGGTTTGATGTATTAAAAAAAGAATATCCTAATTTTAAAGTTTATGAATTAGGTAATTTGACCAAACAATATCTTGATTTATTCGAAGTTTTTTTACGAGATCTACTATGGCTGAAATTAGACAGGCCGGTAGTCAATCAAATTTATCTGTCAGAACTACAAGTTTTGAGTGAAAGTTTTACCCAAGAAAAATTATTAAATAATTTATTATCAATAAATAATACAAAACAAAAATTAAGAAAAAATGTTTCTCCACAACTTTTGTGGGAAAATCTACTTTTAAATGTAAAATAAAAATATGTTAAACATCAAAAAATCTTTCATTTTTTTAGCAATCTTACCTCTAGTTTTGTCTGGTTGTATTATCAATTTCAAAAAAACAGATGACGCTGGTACATCAGGTGGACTTTTTCGTACTCCTGATCTTGGTGCTACTTGGGAACACAGTACTACTATTTATACACCAGGTGGTGAAGCACAAAATTTTAATGGTTCCAATATTACGAGCCTATCCTTTGAAGCCGATGATCCAGCAGTTGTCTATGCTGGTAGTCAGCATGATGGTATTTTTTATAGCTACAACTATGGTCAAGCTTGGTTTAGGACTTTGATAGGCAAAGGAACCATCAATGACATTGTTGTTCATCCACGTTATCGCTGTACTATTTATGTTGCTGTTCACAATTCAATTTATAAGACCGAAGATTGTTCTCGTAGTTGGAAACAAGTTTATTTTGAAACAGGTACCCCTGATAGTCCTAATATATTTATTACCTCTTTGGACATAAAACACTCAGAACCAAACGTAGTATTTGCTGGGAATTCTATTGGTAGTTTTTTGAAAAGTACTGACAATGGAACCTCATGGTATGTAACAGCTCGTTTTCCTACCGGTATCAAAAATTTGTTTGCCCAAAATCATTCAGATAGTAGTATTGTTTATATCGGAACCAAAAGCAATGGTGTTTATAAAAGTATAGATAGCGGCGCTAATTGGGAAAATCTAATGGAATTACCTTTTGATGAAGCAGAGATAGATGAAGTAGATTTTAGATTACTCAATCAGCTTCGTAATGCAAACTCTATTTTTGCCTTTGAATCAGATAGAAGTGTTCCAGATGGTGTTGTTTTGATAAACAAATTTGGCATGTTTCGTTTGATTGACGGTAATATTTGGACTCAAATTAAATTATTAACACCAAAAGATAAAGAAGTTATTTATTCAGTTTTGGTCAACCCCAAAAATAGCAATGAAATATTTTATGGTACTAGCCAAGCCATTTACCATTCAGTAGATGGTGGAGTAAGCTGGGCTATTAGTAATCTACCTACAGCTCACAATGCTTGGTTGCTAGATTTTTCACCAGATAATAAATATTTGTATTTAGGTGCTTATCTTATTCAACAATAATTAATTTAAATTTATGAGTTATATTGATGACAATAAAGATCAATACGATAAAACAGTAGATTTTTTTAAAAAAGATATTGATTCTTTACGTACTGGGCGAGTGGCTCCTAGTATTGTAGAAAATATCAAAATAGAATCATACGGCGTAATGACAGAGTTGATGCAATTGGCTTCTATCACAAGTCCTGAGTCACATAGTATTGCTATCAAACCTTGGGACAAGAATATTATCAAAGACATAGAAAAAGCTTTGCAAAATTCTGACCTCAATGTCAATCCAGTAGTTGATGGAGAGTTGGTACGTCTCAATTTTCCTCCTCTGACAGAAGAAAGCCGCAAAGACTTGGTTAAAATTCTATACAAAAAATTAGAAGAATCTAGGATTGCTTTGCGTGGTCAACGGGACAAATTAAAAGACGGAATCATAACTTTGGAAAAAGAAAAAAACATATCAGAAGATGAAAAATTTCAAGACCTCAAAACCTTGGACGAGGTCACCAAAGAGTACAATGACAAATTAAAAGAAATTAGTGATAACAAAGAAAAAGAAATAATGACAATATAAATTTATGATAACAATTATAGCCTTTGTAGTAATATTAGGTCTTTTGATTCTAGTGCATGAACTAGGTCATTTTATTTCTGCTATAAAATTAGGGATAGATGTTGAAGAATTTGCAATTGGTTTTCCACCTCGCTTGATTTCTATAAAAAGAAAAGGCATAGTCTATTCTATCAATCTGATTCCTGTTGGCGGTTATGTAAAGATCAAAGGTGAGACTGAAGCTGATCCAGAAGATAAACGTAGTTTTGCCAACCAAAAAGTATGGAAAAGATCATTGGTCCTATCAGCTGGTGTGCTGATGAATTTTGTTTTTGCTTTTGTGATATTATCTATTGGATTTTTTGTTGGTTTGCCACAAGCTTTAGAACCAGACATGGAGGCAAAAAATATTTCCAATCGTCAGGTAATGGTTGTTGAAGTTTTACCTAATTCACCAGCCTTTGATGTCGGTTTACAGGCTAGCGACAAAGTAATCTCTATAGATGGTCAAGAGTTTGTCAGTAATGAAGACGTTTATAATAAAGTTCAAACTTTTAACGAAGAACCTCTTCATATAGTAGTAGGACGAGCTGATGAGATTCTTGAATTTGATATTGTACCAGCTGTCCAAGAAGATGGATCTGTTTTGATGGGTGTTTCTATGCTGGATACTGGTATAGTTCGCTATGGATTTTTTACGAGTATTTG
>Ga0257125_1001738_pt1 | contig 20660 bp, 20 predicted proteins | sample SI106_200metaG_FD_190183 | JGI IMG/M metagenome (GOLD analysis project Ga0257125, IMG submission 190183) | Marine microbial communities from Saanich Inlet, British Columbia, Canada - SI106_200 | ecosystem: Environmental > Aquatic > Marine > Inlet | place: Canada: British Columbia | collected...
CATGATACCTTGAATAGCAGATGAACGGAAGTTATCTGATCCTGTTTTCATAGTAAGCCTGTATATCCCTACAGTTGATGGGCTTTGGTTGATAATACTATCTGCTATAAAATCTTTTCTAGTACTATTTGCATTTACAATTGCTTCTATCATATTTGATGGTACATCTTTATAGTTTGCAAGAAGTTGTTTCGTATCTTTTGGCAAGCAGTATCCACCATATCCAAATGATGGATTATTATAATGAGTTCCAATTCTTGGGTCTAGTCCTACACCTTCTATGATTTGTCTTGAGTCTAAATCATGAGATTGTGCATATGAGTCTAGCTCATTAAAATATGCTACTCTCATAGCAAGATAAGTATTAGAAAATAATTTCACAGCTTCTGCTTCTGTTGCATCTGTAAAAAGTATCTCTATATTTTCTTTTATAGCACCTTGTGCTAATAGTGAAGCAAAAGTTTGGGCTCTTTGAGATTGTTCACCCACAATGATTCTAGAAGGATAAAGGTTATCATGTAATGCTAATCCTTCTCTTAAAAATTCTGGAGAGAAGATTATATTTGAAGTGTTAAATTGTTCGTTGATAGACTTTGTATATCCTACAGGTACTGTACTTTTAATAATCATCGTTGCATTTGGATTTATATTTAATACATCTTGTATTACATATTCAATAGATGACGTATTAAAATAGTTTGTTTCTGGATCATAATCAGTTGGTGTTGCTATTATTACAAAATCAGCATCTTTATATGCTAGTTCTTTATCAAGAGTGGCTGTGAAGTTTAAATCATCTCTTTGAAGATATGCAGATATCTCTTTATCTTCGATTGGGGATTTTTTAGCATTAAGTAGTTCTACTTTTTCAGGTATAATATCTAAAGCTATTACTTCATTATGTTGAGATAGTAAAATTCCATTTGATAGTCCCACATATCCCGTTCCTGCTATTGCAATTTTATAGTTTATATCTTTCTTCATACTGATTCTTCCACCTTTGATGCTGCCAAAACCAATCTTCAGGTTTTGATCTTATTTGTTCTTCTATTATATCTGCTTGTTGTTGTGTAATAGCTTCTATACTATTATCCTCTAATTTAGAAGATTCAATAGGAGTAGAAAACCTCATAGTATATTTACAAAAGTCATCTTTAATTACAAATACAGGAATAATCAAAGCATCAAATTTTGTAGCTAATTTTGCTGGTGCTTCAGTTTGTCTTGCTTTTTTATTAAAGAAGTTTATTAAAATACCCATATTTGATGCTGTATTTTGATCTACCACTAGTGCTAGCATACGATCATCTTTAAGTGCCTTTACGAGACCTTTTGCTGCATTGTTTTTATCTAACATAATAGAATTTTTAGAATTTCTTGAATTTCGTAAATCTTTATTTAAGTACTCATTTGACATAGGACGACCAACTACAGTCATTGGTTTATATTTCATACTATTAAAAGTATTCACTAGCTCCCAATTCCCATAATGAGCAGTAATTAATATAATCTTCCTTTTAGAGTTGATCGCATCTTTTATTATATATTCATTTTCTACTGTAACTTTTTTTTCTAATTCACTTTGGCTAAGAGTTGGATTTACTACAAATTCATATAAATTATAGACTATATTTTTATATGATTCTTTTATAATATTTGTTTTTTCTTCTAAAGATTTTGTATCTTCAAATGCCAAATCCATGTTTACCATAGCTATTCTTCTATGTTTTTTATCTAATATATATACTAACTTTGAGAATCCTATAAGAATATATTTCATAATAAATTTTGGTGTAATTTTAACTATAAGTACAAATAATTTATATACAATAAATACTATGTAATCTATCATGTTAAAAGTTCTTTAGCTAAATTAGCTATATCTTGTGGATTAATTTTATTTATAGAATAATCATTATAATCTAATTTTAAAGGATCAACTTTTGTATTTGATTTTATGGTTTTATTTATAGATGTTTTATATGTATTTCTATACGCTGGTGTTGGACCAAAAATTGTAATAGAAGGTATATTTAAAGCCCATGCCATATGTGTAGGACCTGTGTCTGCACCTATTAATAGTTTGGAACTTTGAATTTTGAGTTTCAATTTGTCAAGATTCATTTTTTCACACATACAAATATTAGAGCCATTTTGTTCTAAATAATGTGCTATTTTATTTTCTTCTTCACTAGCCCATACTACTTCTATTTTTTCATATTGTAAATTATTAGCAATCTCTAAAAATAATTCTTTTGGATACATTTTATTTTCTTTACTAGCACCAACAACAAATAATATATTATTACCCGAGTCATTATCTATTTTTTCACTATATAGAAATGGTTCTTTATTTAAAATATCTTCTTTTGAAATACTTATATCAAGTGATTTTGAAATAAGAGTACAGTTCCTATCAATAACATTTTTATCATAAGCAATATTTACAGTTTCATTATAAAACCATGAAGCAATGCCTTCTCTAGTTGAATCTTTATCAAATCCAACTATTTTACTTCCTACTTTTTTTTCACCAACTATCTTAGCTACTATTGCAGATTTAATTAATCCTTGTGCATCAATTACAATATCATATTGATTTTTAGCATATTCATTTAAAAGTTTAATTTGATTAAATATTTCTGATTTTTTTTTCTTTATAGATTTTAAATTTACTGCTAAGATATTATCAATATGAGGATTATTTTCTAATACACCTTTAAAACCATCTTCTACTATCCAATCTATTTGACAAGATGGAATTTGTTTTTTGATAAATTGTAAAACAACCATCGCATGGATCACATCTCCCATTGCTGATAATTTTACAATACAAATTTTCACTAGATTAACTTTATTTTTAACTCATCTGGAGTTTCAATTTTATCTACTGCTTGTTTTACAATATATAAGTCTTCATTAGATTTAATTGATAAAATCTCATCTTCAATATCTAAAGCATATTCAAAATTAATTCTTGAAAATTCATTGTTTAATGCTAAATTTAAAGAAAGCATACAAGATAGCCATTGAACAGTACCTAGTGTTGGTAAAAGTTGTTCATATTCTTCTAAATCTTTTTGTTTTGGTAAAGACTTTTTAGAGAATTTTATAATAGTTGCTACTAATACTCTACTTTCATGTGAAAATCCATAATTTAAACCATTTAATATAAAAGTGCTTGCATGATCTGCATTTTTATAAAAATTTAAAGATAATCCAATTTGATGTAATTTTGAGGCAGTAATTAATATCTTTTTATAGTATGGGTCAAGATTATGTAATGGTGCTAAAGTATCAAATATTTTAGATGCATTATTTCCAAAATATGCAGTTTGTTTATCATCATTTGTAAATCTATCTAATAAACTTCGTACACTTACATTAAAATTACCAGGGAATCTGTGATTTGAAGTTCTTAAAAGATCTGTAAGATAAACACCTTCACGCACACCTACTCCACTTGTAATAACTGTTTGTGTTTGAAAATATTCTAAAATTGTTTTAAAGATAAATGTACCCTCTTTGATAGTGTCATATCTATCTTTTCTTACACCTAAATCTTTTAATTCTTTTATATCATTTGCTTTTACAATATTTTCAAAAAGGTTTATATTATCTTCTACTTTATATTCAAATCCATGTAATACATTAAGTGGATAATTATCAGCTGCAAGTATCATTCTACTTAATGCTCTAGCACTTCCACCAAGACCTACAACTGAATCTTGTTTTGAGCTTGGTAAAAGTTTCAACTGATTTAAAATATACTCTTTTGCACCATCAAGGTCATCATTTTTAAAGTATAATTCATGCATACGAACTGTACCTATTTTTAAAGATATTGTTTCTTCTATTTTCTTTTCATTTACAAATGAAAACTCTGTAGAACCACCACCAATATCAACTGTTACAAAACTTTTTTGTGGAAGTAAATTTAAGGCTGCTACCCCACCATAATAAGCCTCTTTTGTACCATCAATAACTTTTATATTAAGACCTAGTTCTTTTGATACTTTTTTAACAAAATCTTTACCATTTGGAGCATCTCTTAAAGCTGATGTAGCTACACAAAGTATTTTTCTTGATTTTAAATTTTTTGCTATTTGTAAGAATGATTTTAGAGCATTATATGCTCTTTGTAGTGGAATATCTTGAAGATTGCCATTATTTTCATAGCAACCTTCTGAAATTTTTACTTTTGATTTTGTTTCATTTATTAAATGAAATCCAAATCTACTTGACTTTTTAAAAACAACCATTCTCATTGAGTTTGACCCAATGTCTATGATAGTTGTGATTTTTGCCATATTAGTCTTCTAAAGTTCTTCGTTTTCTAGTTGTTCAAATTTAATTTGAAGTTCTTGCATAGTTTCTTGATTATTCTTATCTAAAATAATACAATCAACAGGACAAACCTCTACACATTGTGGTTCGTCATAGTGACCTACACATTCAGTACAACGATCAGATTCGATCATATATATTGGATCACCCTCTTCTATGGCTTCATTTGGACATTCTTCTCTACAAGCATCACATGCAATACATTCATCTGTAATTAATAATGACATTTCTCTTCCTATTTATAAAATTTAATTTATCTATTTATGGATTTATACACTATTTTGGATTAAGATTAAATTATACCTTACCAAAACTATCATATTTTAGAAAAATTTGTAAATCTTGTTGAAAACTATCATCAAATGTATTCCAAATATTTTTTAAGTCTTGGTATTTTTCTTCTTCCTTATTCTTCTTTCTTTTCATATCTAAAATTATAAAATGATATCTTACTATATCTTTTGTCCAATCACTTATAAATGGCCAGTTTTTTATAATATCATAACTTTTTTCTTCGTGAGATGTAAATGAGTAAATACCTTTTTCTTTATCTGATGGTTTTTGATAAGCTATAAATGGTTTACCAATGTCATGTAAAAATGCTGCTGCTAAAAATCTATAATCATTATCTTTAATCACTCCCCAAACTACTTTTAAAGTGTGTAACAATACTCCATATCTATGATAATTGTTTTGTCTAAAAAGTAATGTAATCCAAAAGAATTTAAATGGTTTTCTATAATTTTCTGTCAAATTCGTATCCATCTTTAAATCTAAATGTTATTAGATTTTGTAATATCGCAAAAAGAACTATAAAGTTTATAAAGGAACTTCCACCATAAGAAAACATAGGCAATGGTAAGCCCACAACTGGAGCAAAACCAATTACCATTAAAATATTAACTGCCATATCAAGAAATATCAACAATCCAATACCTGCAGAAAATACTTGTAATATAGGATCATCTTTAAAAAAATGATTAAGGGATAAAAGATGAAGTATTAAAAATAAATACAATAATATAAGTCCAAATGCACCTATAAATCCATATCTCTCTACTAAAAATGCAAAAATAAAATCACTTGTTGCAATAGGTAGAAATTTTAATTTTGTTTGTGTGGCTTGTGATTCATCTTGACCAGTAAGACCACCTGCACCAATAGCTATAATTGATTGCTGAACATGATAACTAGGATCTTTTGATATAAAATCTGATATTCTTTTTTTCTGATAGTCTTTGATAAGATAAGTATATGTTAATGGAGAACTTACTGCTAATACCAATATAATTCCTGTCCATATTTTCCAATTTACACCCATAATAAATAATATTCCATATCCTACAAGTAATAATACAAGTGCTGTTCCTAAATCTGGCTCTTTTGCAATTAAAACAAATGGTAATAAAATATAAAATGACATATGCAAAAATTGACCAAAGTTATATCCATTTTCTGGTGGTTTGTATTTTGATACTAACCATCCTATCATAAGAATAAATATAGGTTTAAATAATTCTGATGGCTGGATAGTCATATTTATTATTGGTAACTCTAGCCACCTTGTAGCTCCAAGCTTAGTAATACCAAATAATTCAACGGCAAAAAGAAGTCCAATACCTAGCCAATATAGTATAGGCACAAGTATTAGAAATTTTCTAATTGGAAATATAAATACAACAATAAATGCTAAAAGTGAAATACCAAAATAAATTAATTGTTTTTGTGCTAATATTTCATTTGCTTCAAGCATCAAATGGTGCGATAGATAGATCAATGGCAATATCAAAGCGAGTGATACATAATCAAAGTGTGAAAGTACTCTCTTATCAAATATTTGCATTGTCATCCTAATGAATTTAAAATAAATTAATATATAAAAGAGTAGCCAAATATGGATAAAAACTTTATTGTAGATGAGTCTTACAATCAAAAAAGATTAGACCAATTTTTAAGCGATAAGCTAGAAGAAACTAGAAACCAAATAGCCCAATTAATTAAAAAAGGTTTTGTAAAAGTTAATAATAAAACTACTACAAAAAATGGATTAAAATTAAAAGAAAATCAAATAATTGATGTAGAACTACCTGAAGTTCAAGAAATAAAAGAATTAACAGATATTGATTTTATCAATGATGAAAAATTTAATATAACAACAATCTATGAAGATGATGATATTTTAGTAATAAATAAACCAATAAATTTAATAATCCATGATGCACCAAGTGTAAATGAACCAACACTTGTAGATTGGTTAAAACATAAAGGAATTGCCCTTTCTACAATTAGTGCCCAAATTAGACATGGGATTGTACATAGACTTGATAAGGGTACAAGCGGAGCAATGGTAATAGCAAAAACTAATGAAGCACATGTAAAACTTTCAGAACAACTACAAGACAAAAGTATGGGTAGATACTATATTGCAGTTATTGATATGCCATTAAAAGATCATACAATTATAGATAAACCAATAGGAAGAAGTGTAAATAATAGAATTAAAATGGCTGTAAATCCAGAAGGTAAAGAAGCTAAAACTGCATTTGCAAAAGTATTACAAAGTGATGACCAAAACTATGAGATAATATTAGCAAAATTATTCACAGGAAGAACACATCAAATTAGAGCCCACCTTAACTTTATAAACCGTCATATAGTAGGAGATGTGTTATATGATTTTAAAGGTAAATTAGATAATATAAATAGAATTTATCTGCATGCATATAGCTTATATCTAATACATCCAAGAAGTGGTGAAAAAATGGTATTTAAAGCTAACTTGCCAGAAAACTATATGAAATTTATAAGAGATAATTTTACTTCAGGAGAAGATATTGAAAACATTGATCAAGATTACATTACTAACATATTTACTGACTTTCTTTAGTGGCTGTACACAACAAAACTTACCAGTAGCACCAACGAAACCAAAAATTGATGAAACTTTAGAAGCTGTAAATGCCGAATCTATAAAACATCTTTCAAATATGACATCAATTGCTTTAGAATGGCAAGGCGTGGAAGATAGTAGATCTAAGGGATATTACATTTATAGAGCTAACATGCAAGTTGATGGACAAAAACTAAAAAGAATTGAAACTCTTAATACTAGATATACATCTCATTATGTTGACACTGATTTAGAAGCAAATTCAAAATATTTATATTCTATAGCATCAATTGGATCAAACGGTCAAGAATCAACTCCAAGTCAAACAATTATGGCTCAAACACTTCCAACATTTGAATCAGTTAGTTTTATTACTGCCATTTCTGATCTTCCAAGACAAATTAAAATAATTTGGAGACCTCATACAAATCTTGGGATAAAATATTATTCAATACAAAGGTCAACACTTCAAACATCTGACTGGAAAGAAATAAAGAAAATAAACGGTAGATTAAATGCTGAATTTATTGATACTAAACTTGGTGATAATGAAGTATATTTATATAGATTAATCGCAATTACATTTGATGGACTTAAATCAAGTTCAAGTCCAATAATTCAAGCAAAAACAAAACCACTTCCACTTACAATAAATAATTTTAATGCAACAAAAGATCTTCCAAGAAAAATAGAACTTACATGGGACCCTTCTGTTACTGCTGATGTAAAATCATATAAAGTATATAAAGGTACAGCTGGAACCGATAAGTTTTTTAGAGAAGTTGCACATATTGATGTAAAAAACAATATCTACACTGATGTAGTAAATGAAGATGGAAAAGCAGAGTTTTATAAAATAACTACTATTGATAAAGATAATCTAGAAAGCACAAAAGAGATTACACCTATTATGGGTTCAACTCTTGGAAAACCAGCAAAACCAATTGTTACACTTGCCCTTATAGAAGGTAATAAAGCTATATTAAATTGGGTAGCAGGCGATAATAGAGCAGTATCATATAATGTAATTAAAACAGTACAAGAGGGATATTTTTCAAGTAAAAAAACTTTAATCCCAAATGTAGAGGGATTAAGATTTGAAGATGCTGATGTAGTAAGAGGTGTAACATATGAATATGCATTAGAAGCTGTAGATGTAAATGGTCTAGTATCTAAAAAAACATCATCAACATCTATTACTCTACCTAGAGTTAACAATACACAAGAATAGAATAATAAGAAGACTTATAATATATGCCACACATTTTAATACCAAACAATAGTAAAAATATTATTACGCCATCAACTAGTGATGGTGTTAAATTTAATTTTGAAGCTGCATCTCAATTTGGGAAGTATAGAAAAATTTCAGTTACAAACAAAAATCAAAACTTTCTTTTAACAAAAAAAGTTAAAGAGGATGGGACTTTAATCAAATTTGATAAAGCAACTAGAGTAACTCCAATAAGTATTGTAAAAGAAGCAATTGATACATATGCAAAATCAACAAACTCTGAAGTATTATTTTCTAATATAAATCATAATGATAAAAAAGTTACACCTAAAAAAGAGTATCTAAAAGATATCAACTATTTTGTAGATGAATTTAATACAGATAAAGAGATATGGGTTGAAATAGGTTTTGGTAGTGGTAGACATATACTACATCAAGCTAAATTAAATCCAGATATTCAACTAATAGGTTTAGAAATTCATACACCTTCAATTGAACAAATGTTAAAGCAAGCAAAGCTTCAAAATATCAATAACGTTCTGGCTGTAAATTATGATGCAAGACTTTTTATGGAATTCTTACAATCAAATTCTGTTGGTAAAATTTTTGTGCATTTTCCTGTACCTTGGGATAAAAAGCCACACAGAAGAATATATAGTCATAAATTCATACAAGAGGCTCTTAGAATTCTTAAGACTGATGGTTCACTAGAGCTTCGAACAGATAGTGAAAACTATTATGAATTTTGTGCTGAACTTTTAAGTCATTATGAGAATGTTGAAATTCAAAAAAATCAAGAACTTGATGTAACAAGCAAATATGAAGATAGATGGAAAAAGCAAGGTAAAAATATTTATGATTTAACTCTTGTTGCAAAAGAAAATAGTCCTAAAAAAGATTTTGATTTTGATTTTAGTTTTGATGAAATAATAGATTTCGTAAATCTAAAGTCTCATCTTAATAGAGATGCAGTTATTAAAAAAGATTTTTTTGTACATTTTGAAGATATTTTATCAATTGAAGACAATAAGGATAGTGGACTAATTGCATTAACTTTTGGAAGTTTCAATGCTCCTGTAACTAAATATTTAGAAGTTAAAAATAATGAAGTTTCATATTTTCAAGGTCCACCAATACCTACAAGTCCAAATCATAATGCACACCAACTAATTAAAGAGATGCTGAAAAAATAATCTATGATAATAAATGCAAAAGATTTAGAGCTTAGCTACGATAATAAAAAATCAATAATTCAAGGTGGAAACTTTGTAGTTAATGAAAAAGATTTTGTATTTATAGGTGGAGCTAGCGGTAGTGGAAAATCTACATTATTAAAGTCATTATATGCAAAAATTTTACCTACAAATGGTAAATTAATTGTAGATACTAACAATATCAATAGACTGTCATCAAAAAAATTAAGAAGTTTGAGAAAAGATATAGGAATAATATTTCAAGATTATAAACTAATCAAAGAATGGACTATTGAAGAAAATATTATGCTACCTCTAAAAATTAATGGTTATGCTAAAAATATATGTAAAGATCAAGCAAACAAACTATTAGCTCATGTAAAACTAGCTCATGCAAAAGGTGCTTATCCAGATCAACTAAGTGGTGGAGAACAACAAAGAGTAGCAGTTGCAAGGGCTCTTGCTCATAATCCTAGTATTATTTTAGCAGATGAACCTACTGGAAATTTAGATGAATTTTCTGCTGATGTAATATGGGGATTATTAAAAGGTGCTAATACACAACTAGGAATTACAGTAATTGTAGTTACACATAAAATTCCAAAAAACTTTGGAATTAATTTCAGAAAACTATCTCTTGAAAATGGGAAAATTTATGAAAGTTTTTAAGACATTTTTATCTTTTAGTGTACCATTGATTGCTATGCTTTTATCATATTCTATTTATATAGCTCTAGATAAAGCTGTAACTTCATATAAACAATCTATAATTAATGATTATTCTATTGTAATAGTATCAAAGAACTCACTTCTAACTACTTCTATTAGTGATTTAGATATTGATATTAATAAATTAGTATTACTTCAAAATAGTAAAATAGTAAATAATCTAAAAGAAAAGCTATCTAATAGATCTATTGAATTATTAAAACAAAAACTACCTTTCTTTTATAAACTATATCTTAACAATTTTCCAACTTCTAATCAACTAAAAGAAATTAAACAAAAACTTTTATCAAAAAATTCAATTACTAAAGTAGAAATATTTTCAAAAAACCATGATCAAATTTATTCTATTCTTTTGATGACTCAAAATATTATATATGTACTCTTTGGTATTGTAATATTATTCTCACTAATTATATTAAGCAAACATATTCAAATATGGTTTTATGAGCATCACGAAAGAATCTCAATTATGAGACTTCATGGAGCATCAACAATATATTGTGCAATGCCACTTATAAATGTAGCAATATTAAGTGCCTTATTTTCTAGTACAATTGTAATAGGTATTACTTATTATTTATTGACTACTATTGATTTTGCTATTCCTGTAGCCTTTAATCTTGACTTTATAAAAGTTGCTGCCTTATCTTTTACAATATCACTTGGAACTGTGATTGCTGTATTATTTAAACATAAATTCAATGATTAGAATATTTTTAATTGTAATTCTTCTTGTAATTACTAGCGTAAATGCTTCTAATATAGATAATAAAATAAATAAAAATAAAAAAAGTTTGACTTCTCAAGGGAAGCAAAAGTTAAAAGCAAAAGTTAAAGTAAAGCTTCTTGCAAAACAAATAAATACTACTACTAAAAAATTTAAAAATATTGAATCTGATATCAATATAGTAAATGAAAAAATTAAAAAAAACAATAAAACACTTATTAGTACAAAAGATCAATTAAAATTATTAGAATTAAAATCTGATCAGATTATAGAAGAGAAAGAAAAAGTACAAATAGGTATTGTTGATTCTTTAATTGAAAACTATTCATCATCTATTGCAATAGGTCTTGCATCAAAACATACACTAGATGAAATAATAGATTCACATATATATAAAATTTTATCAAATGAGTCAAAGGTACAAATCAATAACCTTGATAATCAATATAAGCTATTAATTAAAAATCAAATCTCTAATAAAAAGCAAATTAAAAAATTAAAAACATTTATATCAAAAGATCTTGAGGATAAAAAAAAGCTAAGTAAGCTTGAAGAAAAATATACAAAAACATTATCTAAGCTTGAAAAAAAACATACAACATATCAAAAAGAGTTAAAAAAAATCATCAACAAACAGCATAAACTTTCTTCACTTCTAGGAAAATTAAATATTCTAAAAAAACAAGAATTAAAAGAAGCTGCTAAAAAAAGAGAAGCTAAAAGAAAGAAATGGTTAAAAAAACAAAAAAAATTAGCACTAGATAAAAAGAAAGTTAAAACGAAAAAACAACCTAGTAAAATAAGTAGTAAAACAAAAAAATTCAATGATAATATCAAAATGGATGTAAGAAGTATTGGTTCATCTTCATCTGGGATAAAAACTACAAAATATAGGGGTAAAAAAACAATTGCTCCTATCAAAAATTATACAATTACAAAAAAATTTGGTAAGTCATATGACAAGGTATATAAAATACAATTATTTAACGATTCTATTACTTTAAAAACAAAAAGTATAAATGCAAAAGTTTATAGTGTATTAAGTGGTAAAGTTGTATATTCTAAAAAGAATTCTGGATTATTAGAAAATGTAGTAATTGTAAAACATAAAAATAATTTACATACAATTTATTCCCATTTAGACCAAATTGCGCCAACTATAAAAAAAGGTAAATGGGTTAAAAAAGGATCTGTATTGGGTAGAATAGATGATACATTGATATTTCAAGCAACAAAAAGTAATAAATATATAAATCCCAAAGATTTATTTTAAAGGAAAGACATGAAAGCATTAGCATTATTTAGTGGTGGACTAGATTCAGTTCTAGCTATGAAATTAATTGTAGATCAAGGTATAGAAGTGACTGCAATAAATGTAAATACAGGATTTGGTTCTACAAATGATAGAAGAGATCATATGCAAAATATGTGTGATCAAATTGGAGCTAAATTAGAGATTTTAGATTTAAGACAAGAGTTTTTAGATGAAGTACTATTTGATCCAAAATATGGTTATGGAAAAAACTTCAATCCATGTATTGATTGTCATGGTTTTATGTTTAGATATACAGGAAAACTTCTTGAAAAGTATAATGCGTCTTTTATGATTAGTGGAGAAGTTGTAGGTCAAAGACCAATGAGTCAAAGAAAAGAAGCAATGGTTCAGGTTGCTTCTTTAAGTGATCAAGAAGATGATTTAATCTTAAGACCATTATGTGCAAAATTATTACCAGAAACTAAGCCAGAAAGAGAAGGATGGGTTGATAGATCTAAACTTATGGATATTACTGGAAGAAGTAGAGAAAGACAATTAGCACTTGCAAAAGAAATTGGTTTAGAAGATTTTGAATCTCCAGGTGGAGGATGTCTATTAACTGATATTCAATTTTCAAATAGACTAGAAGAGTTTGTAAAAAATGATGCGATGAAGATTAATGACATAGATACTTTAAAAGCTGGTCGTCATTTAAGACTTCCTAATGGAGCAAAATTAATTGTAGGTCGTCATAGAGAAGATAATGATAAACTAGAAGCAACAAATAGTGATAAGTATACTCAGTTAAGAATTACAGATACTACTGGGCCATATGCTCTATTAGAATCAAATGCATCTAAAGAAGATAAACAATTAGCTGCAAAAATTGTAATTACTTATGGAAAAACATCTATAGATCAAACTTATAGTGTAAAAATAAATGGTGAAGATTTCAAAGATATTAAATTTGAAACAAAAGAACCAATTGCAGAATATTTAATTTAGTTTTTTAAAAGAATGGTATTTAGCTTTATATAGTTCGATACCATATTGTACTTGATTATCTAATATTATAGGTTCGATACGGTTATCTCTAGTATAAAAATAATCAACACCTACTAATGTAGAATAAGTTAACCAATCATACACCACATCACATCCTAGATTTGCTATATTTTCTTTTAATTGCCTATCAATATCTCTAATTGAATTTGCGATGATCAAATTTTTTCTATCATCTGCTTGTGTTAAAGATAAAATAAGTGGTGTATAATTCATCTGTGTAGATAATACTCTATTTGGAGTAATTTTATTTGCTCTTATTTGTGATAAAAGTATTGAGCTTTTTACAATAGGTGTATTTAAAAATAATGTTGAATTATTTAATTTTTTTCTATTCTTATCTAATAGTTCTCCATAAAAGCCACTAAAATCATCAATCTCTTTTGTAAATAATAAAGAATTATCAATCTCTTCTAATTGATTATTTAAAATCTTTCCAAAAAGTGAATTATCATATAATGATATATCTTTATTATTAGAGTATTCTAATAAAGCATTAAATTGTTTTTGATAGTCCACACCACCATAGATAATATTTTTACTTACTTTTGCCACATTATTTTTATTAATAAGAGGTAAGAATATATTAAAATTTTCTACACCTCCTACATCTATTAAGTTCTCATAACTTGCATTAGTAATAACAGCCACTATATTCTTACTATCTTTCTGTTTTGCTTCATTTAATGCTTTAGTAAATGATTCCCATGATTCATCTTTCATATCAATAATTTCCAAATCAAATGGTTTATCTTTTGTGATTAAATATGCTAAGCTTACATTTGTAGCATCTATTGCATATTTACCTAATTTATTTGATGAATATAATAATGTAGTTTTCTTTTTAAATGTAAATATATCTTTAATAAATGATTTAGACGTTGATAATTGTTTAGTATTTTGATTTATATTTTTTTCTTGAGATACAGTATTTGGTGATATACTTACTTGAGCTATATTACTTTTTGTTGAACTACACCCAATAAAAACGATTGATAATAATAAAATATTAATAAATAATTTCAAATTTAATTTCCTTTATCTAGTATAGATTTAACTTTTTCTAAATCTTGCAAAGCTTGCTTTTTTGATGATGGATTTCTCAATAAAAATGATGGACTATGTGTAATCACAATATTTTGTTTATCAAATATATTCAAGGTATTTAGATGCTTATATGTTTGTGTATCAAATACAATTATAACTAATGGCTTAATTATCTCTATTTGTTTAATAAAATAGTCTTTACAACAATTAATATTGTCATTATGTACTGCTTGACTTAAAGGAACATTACACTTTAATATAGTGGTATAATAAACATCATTTGGATCTAATTTTAATACATTTTGACACATAGCAACTAGCATTTTACCTGATTGACCTGCAAATGGATCATAATTATCACTACTTGGGAAGTCACCAATAATCATAACTTTAGAAGTTAAATTTCCTTTTGAAAAGAACTTCTTTTTTGTATATTTATTTAATTCACATAAACTACAATTATCAACTAATTCTTTTAAAGTATCAATAGTATCAGGTAATACTATTGACTCATCATTTTTTGTAAGATGCAGATCAACTGGTTCATGATATTCATAACCCATTATTTTTAGTAAGTTAAAATGTTTAATTAATTTTTGTTTTGTATTTTGTGTCATATATCTAGATTATATCTAAAAACCATAAATATTTGGGAATATAACAATACTAACAAGTACAGCTATTTGTATTAGTATAAATGGAATTACACCTTTATAAATATCTGTTGTCTTAATATTTTTAGCTACCCCTTTAAGATAGAAAAGACTAAACCCAAACGGTGGGGTTAAAAATGAAGTTTGTAAATTCATAGCAATTAATATAGCAAACCAAATAGGATCAATACCTATAGTTTGTGATATTGGTAATAAAATCGGTACTACAATATATGATATTTCAATAAAATCAATAAAGAATCCAAGAAATAAAATAATCAACATTGATAATATAATAAATCCCCATTTCTCACCAGGAAGTCCAAGCATGAAATCTTCTACAATTCCATCTGCTCCTGTATATACAAATACAAGTGAGAATGCTGTAGCACCTATTAAAATAGCAAAGACCATAGCTGTAACTTTTACAGTTTCACGTGCTGCTTCCATCATCATATTTATACTAAATTCTTTGTACAATAAGGCAAGTACTAAAGCACCAACGGCACCTACAGATGCTGATTCAGTAGGAGTTGCAATCCCTGCAAATATTGAGCCAAGAACTATTACTATAAGTGTAATAGGTGGAATGATTGCTTTTAATGCTTTTATTATTTTTTTTGATTTATTATCATTATTTTCATCTATTATTGCTGGAGCAATTGTAGGATTTAGATATGATATTATTAATACATAAGCTATATATGATCCCACAAGTATAAGAGATGGAATAACTGCTGCTTGAAATAAATCGCCAACTGGTACAGCAAATACATCTGCTAAAATAATTAAGATAATTGATGGTGGAATAATTTGTCCCAATGTCCCTGAAGCACAAATAGTACCACAAGCAAGAGGTTTGTTATATCCATATTTTAACATAACAGGCAATGAAATTACACCCATTGCAACAACTGAAGCACCAACCACACCAGTAGAAGCTGCAAGCATAGTACCTACTAATATAGTACTAACAGCAACCCCTCCTCTAATATTACCAAATAATGTACCCATAGCTTCAAGTAGTCTTTGGGCTAAGTGTGATTTTTGAAGAACAATTCCCATAAATATAAATAATGGCACTGCTAATAAAATTTTATTTGTCATAATACCGTATATTCTAAATGGCATCATTGAAAACATAGATAAAAATTCTTCCATAAAAAATGCTAAAGTAAATCCATCAACAACTATCTCATAATATGCTGCGATTGCTCCAAATAAAATAGATACTGCTCCAAATGAGAATGCTACAGGGTAACCCAGTGCTAATAGAGCTAAAGCAGCTCCAAACATATAAATACCTATCATTTGTTATTTTTATCCATATTTAATATTTCTAGAAGTTTTTCTACACATAAACCCATAGCAGTTGATTCATATCCTTCTACACTTTTTATATATGGTTTACAAAATCCTTCTACCATAATGGCACCAGCTTTGCCCATACATTCACCACTTGATATATATTTATCTAAATCATCTTTATCAAACTCTTCAAATTCATATGATGTTTGAGATACATCAAAAAAGTATTTATCTTTTGATTTATAAATCATACAAGTAATAATAGTAGTTAAATTTCCACTTTGAAGTTCAAGCATATTTCGTGCATCAGCTTGATCTTTTGCTTTTCGTAAAAGTTTATTTTCACAAGTTACGACTGTATCAGCTACAAGTAGTGGCATCTCTTCACAAGTAAACTCTTTAAATAACTCATTAAATTTACCACTTGTTGCTTTAATTACAAATTCTTTAGGATCTTGTGTAAGTATTGAGTCTTCATCAAATGAGCCACCATTTTGAACAAAGTTTATATTAGCATCTTTTAAAATACCAGCTCTTGTAGGTGAATTTGATCCTAATCTTATCATTTAGCCTCTTTTAAAAGTGAAATATTTTTAAAGATATATCCAATACTTGATATTATTAAAAGTACAAAAGAAAGTGGTATCATAAATTTAATAATCCATCTATGAGTAAGTCCACCTGGATCTTCACTAATTTCTGCATATTCATACGCATCATATACAAATTCGTAACTTCCATATACAATTAAAAATGCAAAAGGAATAAGCATAAATATTGTGCCAAATATATTTATAAAAGCTTTTTTTCTAGTAGTTAAAGTATCATAAATAAAATCAACCCTTACATGGGATTCATCATTTAATGCATATGCAATACCAAGTAGAAACATCATAGAAAATAGATGCCATTCCATCTCTTGCATAGCAATACTTCCTGTATTAAAAAAGTATCTCAAAACTACATCAATAAATACATTTAACATCACAAGTAGCATCAATACTGCTGTAATATTTCCTAAATATTTTTGTAGTTTTGCAAACAACTATTGTACCTCGTGTACAGTCTTAATATAACCATACTCTTCGATCTCTGACCATGATCTAGCTTTGTTCATAAACTTTTTTTGATTTTCATAAATCTCTTTGAAAAGCTTATTTTTAGAAGCATATTCTTCCATAACCTCATCTGTAGCTTTTTTAAATGCTTTTACAACTGGAGTAGGAAATGATTTTACTTTGATATTAGGATAATCTGTTTTCATTTTATCCCAAGCTTGGGCTGATTGTGCAAAATTTTCATGGTACATATCAGCAGATGCAGCTTTCATTGCTACTATTAACATAGCTTTATATTCATCTGGAAGCTTTTTAAATGCTCTTTTATTTACTATAAACTGCATCTCTGCACCTGGTTCATGCCATCCTGTATAATAATATGGAGAAACTTTATGGAATCCCATTTTTATATCCATACCTGGGCCTACCCATTCTAATGCATCAATAGTTCCACGATCTAATGAAGTGTATAGTTCACCTGCTGGTATATTTGTCACATTTACGCCAAGCTTAGCCATAACTTCCCCTGCAAGTCCAGGGATTCTCATCTTAAGACCTTTTAAATCTTCTACAGTATTGATCTCTTTTCTAAACCATCCACCCATTTGTGAACCAGTATTTCCACCAGGGAAAGAAAGAACTTTAAATCTATCATATACTTTGTTCATATACTTCATACCATCACCATGATAAAACCAAGCATATTGTTCTTTTGTAGTCATACCAAATGGAACAGTAGTAAACCAGATAGTATTAATATCTTTACCTTTCCAGAAATAAGAACTACTATGGCCTATTTGATATTGTTTGTTTTTTACCATATCAAGAATACCTAGAGCTGCTTTATGCTTCTCTTTTCCATGAACTTGGATAATAAACTTTCCACCAGACATCTCTTTAACCATCTTGGCAATTTGCACAGGAGGACTAGCTAATGGTGTTAATGTTGTAGGCCAACTCATTGCTAACTTCCATTTGACTTTTTTCGCTGCACTTAACTGTGTACTAAATACTACTAATGCTAGTAATAAAACTGATAATTTTGAAATATTTTTTATTTTATAATACATTTTGAGGACTTGTCCTTTCATCTATAATTTTTGTAACAACCAAATCACTTGTAACATTAAGTGATGTTCTTGCCATATCAAGAATTCTATCAACTGCAACAATTACCGCAAGATATTCTACAGGTAGACCTAACTGATTTAATATAACAACCATCATAACTAATGATGCACTTGGTAACGCTGCAACTCCAACACTTAAAGCTACTACAGTGATACCTAATAAAAGCTGATCACCAAATGTCATAACTACACCTGATAAATTTGCTATATAAAGTACAGCAATAGTTAAATATGCAGCCGTTCCATCCATAGAAACTGTAGCTCCTAAAGGTAATACAAAACCTGCACTTCTAGCACTAACACCACCTTCTTCTTGTGATACTTTTATACTTACGGGTAATGTTGCAGCACTAGAAGCTGTAGAAAATGCCATTAATGAAACTTCTTTTACTTTTCCCAAATATTCATATGGATTTATTCTTCCAAAAACTTTAAGTACTATTGGTAAAGATACCATACCATGAATTGCTAATACTCCTAATACAAGTAATACATACTCCCATAAGTTTAAAATAGTATCAATCCCTTGCTTTGCTACAATATAAGATATTAAAGAAAACACACCAATAGGTGTAAGTTTGATTACCCAATTTGCCATTACAAGCATTGCATTACTAATGGCTGTAAAAAAACTTAGTAATAATGATTTTTCTTCATCTGGTAAATATAAAGATGTAATTGAAAGTAATACTGAAAATATAATAATTTGCATCATTGCACCACTTGCAAGTGAATTAAATATATTTGTAGGGATAAAGCTAAGAATCATACTAGAAAATGTCACATCTTGGACTGTCTTTGCTTTTTCGAATACAAGCCCAGCTGAACTTGTAGCTTCACCTATATTAATAATATTCATAACAGCTATTGCAAGAAGTACTGATAAAGCTGTAGTAAGCAGATATAGTCCAAGAGTCTTTAGTCCTATGTTTTTAAGACGCTCAAGTGAACCTAAACCAGCAATAGCTATGAAAATAGATGCAAATACCAAAGGTACAACTATCATCTTTAAAAGTGACACGAAAACATTTCCAATGACCTGCTGTTCTAGTGCTAATGATGGTATAAACATACCAAACAATATACCTAAGAGAATACCAATAATCACTTGACCATTTAATGATTTAACAAACATCTACAACCTTACTATTTAATGGCGTAGTATATTAAATTTTTGGTTATGTATTGATTATAGATCTTGTAACTTTATTTCGTATTCTTCAGTAATTTCATCTAATTTAGTTTGGGCTATTTCTAATAGCTCAAACTTATCATCTACCTCTTTTTCATGTTTTGTTACAATTCCTGAAAGTTCAATTAATCTACTATTATCTCCATTTCCAGATACTACAATAAGTTCTTTATGTTCATCTTCAAGCAACTCTTCAATCTCCATGATTTTTGTTTCTAATTTTTCTATCTCTTTTTTAAGAGGTGATGTAAGTTTAGATCTTTCTTGAATGAGTGCTGTTCTTAATCTTTTTTGTTCTTTTTTATCAACTTTAGGAGCTGCTTTTGTTTTTTGTTCAAACTCTTCTTCCTCCCAACCAATCTTTTCTAAAAAGTCATCATAGTTTCCATCAAAATATTGTGCTCCATCTTTAGCAAATATAATTAGTCTATCACATACTGCTCGAAGTAGTTTTTCACTATGTGTTACAATGATACATGAACCTTTAAACTTTTTAATAGCAATAGTAAGTGCATCTATTGATTGCATATCTAGGTGATTTGTAGGCTCATCTAAAAATAATAAATTTACATCTTTTGCTAATATCTGACCTAGCATTACTCTACTTTTTTCACCACCAGAAAGAAGTGATATTTTCTTCTTAGCATTATCATCACTAAACATCATAGAACCACATATACTTCTTACAGTTGATTCTGATAATTTAGAATTTCCTACATATATCTCATCCATTACAGTATTGTTTGGATTTAGATGTGCAATATTTGTCTGACCAAAATGCCCAAACTCTACAGTACCATGAAAATTAACATCTCCATTAATTTGTTTTAATTCC
>Ga0257125_1001739_pt1 | contig 20658 bp, 26 predicted proteins | sample SI106_200metaG_FD_190183 | JGI IMG/M metagenome (GOLD analysis project Ga0257125, IMG submission 190183) | Marine microbial communities from Saanich Inlet, British Columbia, Canada - SI106_200 | ecosystem: Environmental > Aquatic > Marine > Inlet | place: Canada: British Columbia | collected...
GTCCAAGTAAAATAACTCCCCACATCGCAACTCGGTGGATCCGCCTACTCCACAAATACAATTTGTTAATTATCATACCCTGAGTATAATCTATCCTTGTGAATAGATCTAACCGGCGGGAGCTCGCGACCATCTTCATGATCGTCTTTATGGACCTCTTTGGTTTTGGCCTCATTCTCCCCTTGCTCCCATACATCGCCAAAAACTTCTCAGCCACCCCCGCCACCATCGGTTATCTCACGGCTAGTTACTCGTTCTTCCAGTTCATCGCCGGTCCCATCCTCGGTCGCCTTTCCGACAAATATGGCCGCAAAAAACTCCTTATTATCTCTCAACTCGGCTCTGCTCTTGGCTTTGTTGTTCTTGCTTTTGCCAACTCACTCCCCCTCCTCTTCCTCTCCCGCATCATCGACGGCACCACAGGTGGCAACATCAGCATCGCCCAAGCCTATATCGCCGATATTACAACGAAAAAAAACCGTGCTAGAGGAATGGGTCTCTTAGGCGCTGCATTTGGCCTTGGCTTTATGTTTGGTCCGGCAATTGGCGGATATCTCTCTCAGTTTGGCTTTGCTACCCCCGCCATCTTTGCCACCTCCATCGCTTGTTTGACCTCTGCCGCTACCGCGATCTTTCTCAAAGAAACTGTTAAGAAAAGCAAGCTCGACAGTCTCATTCCAGCCAGAACCAAACCCAATCTATCAGTCCTCACCAAGGCTCCTCTCAACTACTTTATTCTTACCTTCTTCGTTATCTCTCTTGGCTTCAGTGGTATGCAAAGCACCTTTGCCCTTCTCGTCGAGAGCAAATTTAACTGGGGACCACGTGAAGTGGGTTATATCTTCGCCCTAGTTGGCATCATCGCCATTATTTCCCAAATTAAGATTCTTCCTTACACTGTCAAAAAATGGGGTGAAAAAAAGACCCTTCTTGGTTCTCTCCCAGTTCTTGCCTCTGGACTTGCTCTCATGGGTATTACTCGTTCCATTATTGGTCAGGTTATCGCCAACACCCTCCTCCCTCTCGGAAACTCACTTATTAATCCCACTCTCACCTCACTAGCCTCAAAAAATGTAGATCAAGATGACTACGGCACTACTCTCGGCTTTCTCCAATCAGCAAGCTCCCTCGGCAGGATCATCGGCCCCATCTTCGCAAGTCAACTATTTCAGATCTTCTCCCCGTCCACCCCTTTTATCGTCTCCAGCATTATCATTCTCATCGTCTTTTTGTTCCTGCGCGACATCCTCTCCCCCAAAACATCTTTCCTTACTCGCCTTTTTTCCTAGACCTGCTCTTCTTGCTCCCCAATCTCTCGTAATGCTTCCTGATTCTTCGCGCGCTCTTCGCATATGCCTCGTCTAGTGCAGACAATAGCTCTTTGCCTTTCCCGGTCACCGAGACTTCCTTGCCAGGCACTCGCACCTTTAGCTTCACCTTGTACCCCCAGCGCGTACCTTTGGACAAGTTCACTACTCCACCCCTCATATCTCCACTTACTTTCCCCATATACTTAGATAGTGGTTCCAGTTTTCGCAAAATCTTCTTATGAATATCCCCCTTAACACTCACCCCTCTAAACACTAGTTGCCATTTCATCGCTCGCGCTCCTTTCGTTTATTTTTTAGCCTTTCCCCCCCTCTTCACAATCGCCTTTGTATATTTCTCGTGTATCATTCGGAACTCATCAAGTAACTCATCCAATTCCTTGTCTGGCAACTCTTCTGCCCCCATTATCTTGTTACGCGCACCCTTATTTGACTTAACAAGCTCATCTAACTTAATATGAGTTGCCTTCGCGTCCCTGTTCTGTGTATTCTGGATGAGAAACACCATCAGAAACGTCAACACTGTAGTACCCGTATTTATCACTAGCTGCCAACTATCAGAATAGTTAAACAGTGGTCCAGATACCGCCCAGATTATTGTTGCAGTCGTCGCCCACACAAACGCAGAGGGTTTCCCCATCCAGACTGAAGATCCATTCGAAAATCTCTGAAACAGCTCACTCATTTTGTTTTTCATACCATTATCTTACCCTATTTATTCCTCATTGTTGCGGTGATCAGTGATAGTCCTCTCGCCTTATTCCATGGCATTACCTTCCCACCTACCGAAACCTCTACCAAGTATCCTTTTTCCTCAAGCATTCCCACGATCTTCCCCATCGTTGGCTTACCAATCGGATGAAACTCAATTAGATAATGGTTGCACTTCCTAATCTCATTTTTTGCCGAGAGCAACACTTTACCTTCTGCCCCCTCAATATCAAGCTTGATGATATCCCACTCTTGGCGCTTAAGATAATGCTTCAGAGACTGGGTCTTCACGACCACCCGCTCACTCTCCTGCTCTCCATTCCACGCGCCTTCCGTAAACCCAGCCGTCGAGTACCACCCCTCTCCACTACTATCACGAAAGAGTAGCTCTTTCCCCTTACGATCAGACAGCGCCACTTCTTCAGTCGTTATCCCTGAGAGCTGATTCTCCCAAATATTTTTCTCAAGCAACCGATAGCTCACTGGATTAGGCTCCAACGCCGTAATCACAGGCTCCTGATAAATCTTCGCGTAATAGAGAGTCGTCAGTCCAATATGTGCTCCCGCATCAAGTATCTGCAATCCTGGTTTGTCCAGCATTGGATAATCTACGGGGTCAAGATAATACACATGATCTCCCCAGATCTCGCGCTTGATCGTGTGATATTCCGGCGAATTATGGAAATAGACTGTATATCCCTGGAGTTTTGCACTTTGCATATCTGCATTATATCACCTTCTACTTGACATATGTATATGAAATCTGATACATTATCATCAATGATTAGCCGACAGTCAGCCAAAATATTTGCTTGGGATAAAGGAAATATATCCAAAAACTGGCTCAAGCACAAAGTCGACACCACTGAAGCAGAGGAGGTTTTCTTTGATCTAAGTAAATTAGAATTTGGAGATCCCACCCACTCATCACTAGAAACTAGACATATAGTAATTGGTAAAACAAAAAGAGGAAGAATGCTCTACATAGCCTACACTCTGCGCAACAATCGAATTAGAATCATCTCAGCCAGAGATATTAACAGCAAAGAAAGGAAATTATATGAAAAAAGCTCTTAAAATTCCCAAGTTCAAATCAAAAAATGAAGAATTCGAATTTTTTAGCACTCTAGATCTCTCCGAATATTTCGAAGCTAGCGACGCTCAACCTGTCAGCTTTCCCAACCTCAAGCCGACTAGTCGTTCCATCGCTATTCGTATGCCCGAATTCCTCCTCAATAGAATCAAAGAAAAAGCCAATACTATCGGTATTCCATACCAATCTCTCATCAAAACAGAACTTAAGAGAGCATTTCTCTAAATCCTAAGATATAATCTTAGTATCTGGAGGAGTCCGATAGTGGTTTATTCGAGCGGTTTACTAAACCGCCGTGCGCAAGCACTCGTGGGTTCGAATCCCTCCTCCCCCGCATTTACAACCAAATTATAAAACTCACCGGGCAAGATTATAACGATTTATAAACAGCCATTGTATAAACATTAAATATTTGAGATAGTATCTCCATGGAGCCCAACCAACCAATAGAACAACCCACTCAACTGCCCCCACCTCCCCAGCCAACAGTCCCTCCAGCCCATACCCCCCTCTCTATTACCCAACCTAAACCATCCAAACTCCCCATCATTCTTCTATCTCTCATCTCCGTTCTCTCCCTATCTGGATTAGTCTTTTTCTATCTCCAGACTCAATCACTCAAACAACAAGCTTCAGTTCAACCATCACCTACCGCACTAACAACAACTCAACCATCACCACCCACCACATCAGCTTCTCCAATCTCAAATTCACCACTATTCCAAATAAAAGACTTAAATCTAACTTTTCAATTACCAACTAAGCTATTAAAGCTAGGAAATTGGGAAACCGCAACTCTCCCAAGTGATACAGGCAACAATATTTGCTTCCACTTAGTACCAAGCACATCTTGGCTAGTTAAGCCTGTTAGAGCTGGTGGGGTTGGAATTTGTTCTGGTAAATATCTCACCATAAATAGTGTTTCTTCCGATTTTACCGCCGGCAGAGGTGGTAGCTTTGCTGACATATCTGGATATCGAGTAAAAGATGAACAATATTTCTTAGGACTTCATAATACAGGGGGTGAACGACCACTAACTACAAACAATCCAAGCGAAATCACAACCTCAAATGGACTAAAATATCTGCTTATAACTGGAGAGAGCGTAGATAATCCAGGACAACTACTACCAGATGAATATGTTGGAGCACTAATCAATACTAATAATCCAAATTATCCAGGAATAGTGGTTGCGCTGGAACTTTCTAATGAACTAACCATTGATGACTTTGGTCAAATTCTCGAAACATTTGTGTTCGAAAAATAGGTTCTAACTTCGTCAACAATACTCCCCACTCATACAAATCATTCTCCTGATATAATCTTCGTATTGGAGGATATACCGATCGGTTAGGTAGCGGCTTGCTAAGCCGTAGTCGTTTATTCGACTGGTGGGTTCGATTCCCACATCCTCCGCCAAGCAATACGCTATACTATATTTATTAGACCGCTTAACCACTAGGAGGTAATAAAAATGAAAAAAAACTCTCTACTCTTTCTCGCTCTCGCCCTCATCGCGGGCGGCCTCGCCTACGCCAAGTCTCGCCCCGCAGATAAGATCACAATCAACTCAGACTCACAATCTCCCACTGAGATGATCAATGAGGCCAGCAAGTTTGCCGCAGCCATAGAGTCCGGCAAGCCCTACTCCTGCCAGATGACGAGTGATGACGCTTCCATGACCTACCAGCTCAAAGCCGGCAAGATGTACATGACCACCAACACCCCAGAATACAGTGGTTACATGATCAACGACACTGAGTACATCTACTCATGGAGTGATCAATCAGATCAAGGATCCAAGATGCGCATGCCTACCGAAGAAGAGGTCGAGACAATGACAGAGGATCTCCCCGAGGCCTCCGACACCCCTTCCTTTGCCTCAGAATCAGATTACCAGGCATATCAGGATCAGGGCTACACCATTACTTGTGAGCAGGCTGACATCAACGACTCCCTCTTCACCCCACCATCTAACATCACTTTCATTGATCCCACTGCCATGATGGAAGGATTAACAGGTGGATCAGGTGAGCTAGATATGGAAAAACTCCAGGAAATGGCCAAAGAGTACCAGGAAAACTAACGAGCAACAACAACTCCCCATATTTCTTCAATTCCCATTTTCCTAAGCATTTTCGCACACTCTCTCATCGTGCTTCCTGTCGTCCAGACATCATCCACTAGGATCACTAGCTCTGCACTCATTTTCTCTCGCATCTCAAACGCCCCCTTCACATTCTCCCTCCTAGCCTTTTTGTCCAAGCCATACATCGGCTTCGTTGCCCTAGTTCTTCGCATCGTCTCTATATACTCCACTCCCAACTCATCAGCTAATTTTCTTCCCAACCTCTCAGCCTGATTAAACCCACGCTCCCTCTGACACAACTTATACATCGGCACACTTGTCACCACCACCTCACACTCGCTCACCTCATCTAGCATGGCATCACTCACTCTCTCTGACCATCTCTCGGCAAGCTCATCTACCATCTTCCAGCTACTCTTGTATTTCACTTTCTTTAGTAGCTTCTGGACTACCCCTCCATACTGATACGTTGCATACACTCGAGTCATCTCACCACTAGATCTCTCAATCGGCCTACTCGACCTCCTCACGCTCATGTAACACTCCTGGCAAATATATTTCCCACAAGCTTTACACCCCACACACTTCACTGGAAACACCGCATCAACTATCCCCATACCCTCATTGTACTCTCACAAATTATGCAAATTTCAATCACTGCAGTTGCATATACTCTCACTAAGTTGCAAAATCTACGCAGGTGCGACGGCACCGAGTAACAGGTCGCTACGACAACAGTCGTAGATAGTGCCGCTTTTGCGTTTAGGGAGACGTGTATGCAACAAAAAGCGTGATTGCAGTCATTTGATGTCATTTAATTGACAAATTTGATCTATTTTGATATATTCTCCTCCACGGGGACGTCTTGATTTGACGTATACCTGCTCCTTAACATCTGCATACCGACTTTGACTAGAGAAGTCGTAAAACAGAGTCAAAAAAAATCTGTCAATACATTTGCACAGACAGCTAAGAACAAGGTCGCTTCTCTTCTTGAGAAGGCTGACAACTTCTTCGCTCCTCGTTACGCTTTCGCGTAAATAGGCATTCACAGTCCACTCGCTCGTGGGAAAACTGTGGGTGAAAAAACACACGAGCCGTAACTCTATTCCTGGTCAGGATGGAGCCAAACAAAACGACCACCCTCATTCTTATCTTGGTCTGGTAATTACCTAATAAGCTAGAGGTTTTAAAACCCAAAATTTACCTATGTATGTAGATGATGTTAGAGACAGTATGCGGACGAGGGGTCACACCCCTCCGTCTCCACACTTCGCCCCTTCGGGGCTACGCGGTGGCACGGCCACACAAACAAATACATTTATCCCAGAATATCACTTGATTTAACAGCGCGAAGTGTGCCCCTAGCGAAGTCATAGACGAAGTGGGGCTATAATAAACTCAATGTTCTACTCCTACATTCTGCAATTATCTGACAAAACATACTACACTGGATATTCATCTGATCTCAAGACTCGTATCAAAGATCATCAAAATGGCAATGTTCCTCAAACTAGAAATCTGCGACCCCTCAAACTCATCTATTACTCAGCATTCAAAACAAAAAAATTAGCCCTCGACTTCGAAAAATATCTCAAATCTCATTCTGGTTTTGCTTTTCGCAACAAACGGCTTATTACTTCTTCATCGCCTTTGCGATCTCACGCTTAATAGTACGCTTCTTAAGATCTTCTCTTTTTTCATACTCCTTCTTCCCCTTCCCCACTCCAATCTCACACTTTACCCATCTCCCTTGAAAAAACATCCGCAAAGGGACTAGGGTTAGATTCTTTCCATCTATTTTTCGCAACCACTTGTCCATCTCATTTTTTTTGACCAAGAGTTTCCTGCTTCTTTTGGAGTCATACTCCGCTTTCCCAGAATAATTAGCATACTTGGGAATATCCGCGCCCAGGAGAAATAGCTCTCCATTCACAAACTTCGCATGCGAATCCCTCAAAGATCCTCGTCCTGCCCGCAGCGACTTCACCTCTGCCCCAGACAACACCACCCCAGCCACCAGCTTATCTGTGACTACATATTTCCTCTTGGCGTTCTTATTAACTATCATGCCTGTATTCTAACATTACAAATTACTCATATTACAAATAACGGTGGGAGTGTTGCGCATTCGTGTTTTGAGTTGCAAAACTACGCAAGCACGACGGTGCTGAGTAATAGGTCGCTACGACAGCAGTCGTAGATAGTACCGCTTTGCGTTCAAAACATGATGTGCACACTTCCCGCAAACATAAATATAGTAAGATTGTAATCCTACAACCCAAACTCAACCACCCGATCCCCAGTTAACACATATCCCTTATCTTCCATCACCACCATATCCTTCCCACTAGAGAACTCCTCATTAACCAACTGCTTCTCATATCTCCCACTCTCCTTATCAAACACCACCACCCTACTCACTCCTGCCTCCAGCACATACACTTTCTCCTCACTCATTGCCACGGCCTTAGGATCAACTAATCTCCCAAACTCCTCCGCCGGGAACCCCTCCATAGAGAACGTCACCGGCACTCCGCGACTATATCTCTCTAGTTTTCCGCTCGATGTCAAAATCCAGATATCCCCATCCACTGCCATGTCAACTACTTTAGAGAGATCCAGTACTATCCCCGCTCCCAACCAGCGCCTTCTTGCCCCGAACCCATCAGTCAGAGCTGGGTACTTCCAGATTTCCCCGTTGCCCGTATCCAAGAGATACACATTCCCACCAAACATCCCGATCTCCACAATCTCTCCCCACAGATCATCCTTCTCTATTACTTGTCTCACCTCATCACTCGCAAGCTCGACCCTACTCACTCCCTCCGCTGTCACAAAATACCCATTATTTCCATAAAACCCAGTTGACTTAATCACACCCACATCCCCCAGCTCCACCTCCCAGGTAGACCTATCCTCCACACTCACTCCCACGAGTCTTTTGTTCCTCTCATCCACCACCACCACACTCCCATTTTTGTCATCCACTATTTTCTCAACTCCGCTAACACTGAGCACTGACTGCTCAATCAGAGTCGTTATCTCAATCTGCTCCTGGCGAAATACTCTCGCGCGCGCATGCATAATTTGTTCCACTAGCTCTTGAGCTCTCACTCTGTACTCCTCGTCCGGGGTCATTCCTAGATAACTCTCCACCTCTCCCTCAGCTTGGAGTAGTAGATCCTTCGCTCTCTCCGGGTTCAGGTCCGCTATCGAACCAGCCTCATTGAGCTTGCTCTCGACCACACTTTGGAGCCCTTTGTACTCATTCTCCCTCACCACTCTTGACCTGCTCACCACTCCCACTCCCACTCCCACCACAAGTAGTACTAGAAGGAATACCCCGACTTTCAAATTCATTTTCTTCTGCTCTTGTCTAATCACCATTGGCTTATTTCTTATTTTCTGCCAAAAAGAACTCATTCTACTTGTCGCAAAAATCTTTCTCCTCTTTCTTTTTTTCTCCACTCTCATCTCTTTTTCCATTACTGGCTCCTCACCACTCTCCACCACCCTCCCCAGCACACTCGCAAGCATGCTTGAGTTCTCCTCACCATGCACCACTACCGCCAGCTGTTCGAGCTTACTCTCCTTACTCAGTGATTGAGCAAGTATTTCTTCTCCCGCTACCCTCACTAGCTCTCGCGTCGAAAGCACAAACACATCATCACCCTTAACCTCTCCCACTACTCCAGTCGTACTATTAGTGCCTACAAATATCTTCCCCATCTTCTCTCCTCTAGACATAGAGACTTCTACCTCTCCTCTTCCCGCAATCACCAGTTCTCCTCCTCGCGCTCTCGCCCCAACAATAGATAGCTTTAGATCCACCCCTACCTCGCTCACTAACTTACTTATTACCCTTTTCATTCCCGGGAGATCAATCTGACTAGCCGACAACTGAGTTTTCGCACTCTCCAGAATCTCAGCTCCAACTGCTGCCACCTCAATCACATCACTCTCTCCAGAATAAACTAGGTTAACGAGTACTAGCACTGCTCCACTCGAAATTTTCTCCGTCACGACCTGACTCCACACACGTGGTTTGGCAGTTCCTACTACCATTCCCGTTTTGATTGTCTGTGGCATATCTCTACAATATCAAGATTGTCATGATTAGTACAATCATCGCAAACGCAAAGTGTCCTATCGAAAAGATCTTGATAATATAATCATCCTTCATTGACACTGCCTTAATCATAATCTTCACCTGTCTCATCATTAGATACGCAAATATCGTATACACGACTAAGAATATCGTCATCAACCATCTGGTAATACCAAGCAGTGTTATTGACTCAAAAAACACAATTAATGCATCCATTTTATTTCACCCTTCCTTCCAGCTTCTCCTGCTCTTCCATATCAATCATCTGGTTAAGCAGTGATCCCACCTTATCAGGATGTGGGACGCGGTCAAACTCAAACTGAGTCACCTCAGCCGCAGTCTGGATCTCTACTTTTCCGTACCCAAAGAACGTCTCCCACACACCAGATTGGATAATCGAGAGATCTTGGATTTCCTCGATCTTGGCAGTCGAGATCACTCTATAAAAAAGATTCACAAAATCCACATCCACCACCCTCTCATCCGTCACAATATAGATATTAAAAAACCATGCCATCGACTTGGCTAGCATCACCCCAACCACAAACAGGTAAAAGATCAGACTCATCATCCACTGATAATTAGTCGGCAACATCATATATGGGGGAAAATACTCAAACAGTGGGGGTATCGTTAGCAAAAACACTGTCATGATTATCCACGGCAAGTTCACTACCGGATGCTGCCGCATAAATAGAACCACTGCCTCACCCTTTTCCTGAGTCTCAAAACATACTTGTGAAGGAAAAGAGCTAAAACTCGTAAACAGTGAGTCCCTCCCCATCTTCCCAACTTCTTTGCGCAAATGAGTAACCGACTTTCGCTCTCTCTTCTTCTTTGATTTTCCTCGCCCCTTCGTAGCTTTATGCGAAGTGGGGTTTGCTTTATATACTTCTGCCATATCTACATCTTATCATGGCTTGTCACTACTTCTTCACTATATTAATGAAAGGATCTCCATATGTACCAGGATACTGCGGAATTCTCAAATAGCCTGGGGCTCGCAAATTAAAAGCTTCTCGAAAATCAGAGGGGTTAATATCTACCCCACCAATCGAAATACTATTTGTAACTCCATTTCCCTGTGTAATGGACACGTTTGCAGCAGAACTAATCCCTCCTTTTCCACTTACCATGTTTCTCAATTCCTCCATACTATATGGGTTCCCTCCCCAGCATGAAGTCGTTACAGGAGTAATTCTAGATGTATCAATCCCCTCAGTTCTAAGTGCAACCGCCGCATTGACAATATCCGCCATTTCCTCAGGGGACAACCATGGGTTAGCACGTCCACACGTACTTCCACTATTAGTGTAACCTTCTCGCCACCAGGATTTCTCTATCCAAGGAGAATTACCCAATCTCTCATAAGCCTTATCAATAAAACCTCCGCCACCCCCTCCGTCTGTAGTATCCCACCCATATGTGCGCAAAAAGCCTCCCGAAGTAGATGAGTAATATGTCACTACGTCTTCCAGAATTTCACCCCGTGTTCCATCTACTGCATTTTTCCATGCTTCTGGTGGGTTATCGGATTTACTCTTGTTAAAAACTTGGCAACTCTGGGTAGTACATATTTCTCCTCCATCTTTCTTATATCTATAAGCATATGTTCGTGCCGCTACAGCTTGAGCTTTTAAAGCCTCTACATGCCAAGTATCAGGCATTTCAGCGATACCATATAAATAAGTTGTTTCAAATTCCATTTCAGGATACCCTGCCACACGAATATTTCCACTCGTATCATCTTTCTTTACAGGATTTTTCCCATAATATACATTTAATATCTCACTATATGATTTTCCAGATTCAGCCCTTCCTCTTGCCCCATATTGACTCATACCTTTCCTGTGTGAATATCCTCCAAACGAAAATACAGCAAAATACCCACCTGGTGCAGATTCCTGAAATCCCTTTGCAGATGACAAAAATTCATCCGCCAGGTCTCCACTACCCAACGTAAAAGTAAAACTACCCGATCTAGCATTTATAATCTCCTGCTGTCTTGCATTCAATGTCGCAATCTTTCCTGACAATTCTGTCTGCCACTTTTTCGCTCCAGATATCTCCTTCGCAAAAAACTCTCTCTGCGTATCTAGCTTAGCCTGCAAAACCGCCAGTTGAGCTCGGTCATTCTCAATCTTCCCCTTATCACTCTCCAGCTGGATAATATCCGAGGTAATAAATACGATTAGATTCTTATCTTCATCTGCCGAGACTGATTTATAAGTCAAACTCTTGGTCAAGTCTCCTGCCGATCGCGACGAAGCCAGGATTAGAAACGGCGAAAACATTCTCGATTTCTTGTAATAATCTCGCACCTTACTCGCAAGGATCCTATACTGTGACTTGATCTTACCTTCACGCTCAGCTATCCCTGCCTCTAACTCGCGCACACTCTCTTCCTTTGCCGCAATCTGGCCCTGGATTGACGCAATCTCCCCGTTTAGCTTATCTACTTCTGCCTCCAGCGGAGTTGTGGCCGAGACCGACTGCTGCAACTGATTGCTAAGACTCGCAATCTGCGCCTCGATCTCCTCCAAACTCTCCGCATGAGTCATTTTCCCCTGTGTTACAATTATCAGACTAACTACTAGGGTTATTACTATGGTCAACAAGCGGATTTTTTTCATTTTTTTACCTCTGTTCTTCATCTTAGCATGGCTCACCTTCCCCTCCTCAATTCTAGCTGCCGACTGCAAACTCGATGGTGACGGCACTTGCTATCTCTATCCCTATCATTATGGCTGTCGCTATTACAGTGGCAGTGGGATTGAAACTAACACTTGTTGCAAAGATAGCGATGCATGTAGAGATTTCAAAATTGAAATGGCAGAAGGCTCTACCAGCCTCGCCAATAATAGAAGAGTTTGGAATCCAGAAGGAAACTGTCTCAACGGTATCGATACCGCTCTCGGATGCATGCCATTCAAATCCAAGGACGGCGCACTTACCAAAGCTCTCCTCACCTTCGCAGCCGGTATTAGTGGTGCGATCTCACTCGCGATCATGCTCGCCGGCACTATCCAGATCATGACTGCAGGTGGCAACGCCGAGCAAGTCCAAAAGGGAAAGGAGCTCTTAACCGGCGCAATCATTGGCCTTCTCTTTATCATCTTCTCCGTCACATTGCTCCAACTCATTGCCGGTGATATCATCCAGTTAGAAGGATTTTAAGTCGTATGCAATTAATCAAATCAGCTCACGCCCAACAATGGGGTGCTTCTACTTATAGCGGTCTTAACAACGCCATCGCTGGTAGTGGCACATTCAAGTTCAATTCAGGTGATCTCGGTAGCATCTTGGGTTCACTACTACCCTACCTTCTCACAATCGCAGGCCTCATTCTCTTCTCCATGCTGGTAGCTGGCGGATTTACTATGCTCGCTGGCGCCGCTAGCCAAGAAAGTCAAGAAAAAGGCAAGAAGATGCTCACCTCAGCCCTCACCGGCTTTTTTGTCATCTTTCTCGCCTACTGGATCGCCCAGATTCTCCAGGTAGTCTTCCAAATCGACATTATTGGATAGTTATTCATTCTTACTTCATTTCTTTTCTTCTTCTTGCAGCCCATCTCCGCACGCCGTGCCACACAACTCTCCAGAGTTAATTCTTCAGAAATGCAGATACGTGCATATGGTATTGGGGAACCCTAATACCAGAACACACCTAGCTGCAATATATTAACTTGCTAGAGAGTCTGTGCACAGTCCGGAGCGTCTTTCTTTTTGATTCTGTTTTCTTGGACGAGCAAGAAAATAGAATGCGGGTGTGCGTCGCCACGCACAATAACCTACTTCCCAAACCGCCTCTGCCTCTCCTCATACTCCATCAGCGCCTTATCTAGCTCACTCGGTGAAAAGTCCGGGAACAACACATCAGTAAAATACAGCTCCGAGTAGACCGACTGCCATGTGAGAAATCCCGAGAGTCTCTTCTCACCGCCAGTGCGAATAATCAGATCAGGATCAGGCATTCCTGCTGTATCCAGATATTTCTCCAGATCCTTCTCCGTAGCCCCCAGTTCCGAACCTTGCAACAGCGAGTGTTCGGAACTTAGTATTTTTCTCACCGCCCGCAAAATCTCATCTCGCCCACCGTAGTTGAGCGCAAATGTCACCACTATCTTAGTGTTATCTTGACTCACCTCCATCGCCTCCTTCATCCCCTCCTGAATGTCAGCGTCAAATCTACTCATATCTCCGATCATCTGCAATCGTGCACCCTGCTGAGAGAACTTTTCCACTTTACTTGAGAGAGCTCTTCGAAACAGCTTCATAATCCCATCAACTTCATTTCTATCTCGATTCCAGTTCTCCGTCGAGAATGCCCAGAGAGTCAAATACTCGATCCCCAGCTCTCCCGCTCTCTCAATCAGATTCTCTGTCGTACTATCCACCGCCTTCGCATGTCCCGCTATTGTCCCCAATCCTTGGCTTTTGGCCCACCGCCGATTCCCATCCATAATAATTCCAACATGCTTTGGTAGCTTAGTTTTATCTAATTTCATTAAAAAAGATCCTCCTCTACTGTCCGCGCCTCAGGACCCACCCCACACTCCACAACAGTCTTGATCCCATCAATCTCACTCAACTTTTCCTTGACTTGCTCGGCCTCATCTTCCTTGCAGATTACATGCACATGGGGACCCGCATCCACCGTAAAGAATGCTTCGATCCCTTCATCCCGCAACGTATAAAGAGCCTGAAAAACCTCAACAGTCATCCCCTTCCAATAGAGAATGTTTGGTTGAGATGTCATACACATCATATGGAGCCTGTAACACTCATTCTCAATCACTCTCCCGAACCCACTCCAATTATTCTCATCCATCGCTTGTTTGATTCTCTCAATATCCTTCTTGCCCTCACTCACTGCAAGATCAAAGTAGGGGCTAGTTGGCGCGATTGCCATTCCCTCAGTACTCCCCACCTTCTTTGCACTCGTATCCTCCGCCATTACGAGAAGAATTTTAATTTTCCAATCTTCCGGGAACTCAACTCTCTCCGCATACGACGTCTCACTACTCTCACCTGCATTCCATCTCGCAATCCCTCCAGGAATCGACCTACTTGCAGATCCAGATCCTTTTCTTGCTAGTATCGATAATTCCTTACTTGATAGTTCTAGTCCTGCCGCACTCGCTGCCGCCATCGAAAGAGCCGCAAACCCACTCGCACTCGACGCCATCCCTGCGGCCTTAGGGAAATTGTTTTTTGAGACCACTCTCGCTCGTGTCGTGATCCCCGCCATTTCACGTACTCTATCAAGATGCTTACTTACTTTGACTTTTTCCTTCTCACTAAATGTGTCGTCAATCATCCCTACCTCATCTTGCTCTAGCTGGGCATCCCACTCTACCGTTGTTAGAGTATATGCACTATCTAGCGCCACCGACATTGACGAGTTAACTGGCAATCGGAGATTCTCATCCCCTTTCTTTCCCCAGTACTTAACTAATGCAATATTTGAGTGTGCTTTTGCTGTTTTTTTCATTTTTATCCCTATTATTAATCAAGTAATTCTATCATTCTAAGAAAATGTCTCGCCGCAGGTGTCAACTCGTCTCGCATCTCTACTAACTCACTCTTACTGTACGCCCTTACCTCACTCACTTCCTCTTGATCTACCCCAAACTCTCCTTCATATACACCAACATACGACTGGATCATTGCATTATTCTCAGGTCGCTTACTCAGAAATTTCTCACTCTCCGTGAGCTCAGTCTCAACTCCCACCTCTTCCATTAACTCTCTTTTTGCAGCCTCCAGATAACTCTGCCCCTTACTTACATGACCACTCGCAGTCACAGTCCACATGTTCGGAAACTGGCTCTTATTCTTACTTCTCTTCTGTAACCAAACTCTCCCCCTCCTGTCAGATAATAGGACAAATATCTCACGGTGCAACGGATGTGGATCGCTATGACACACTGAACGCGGAAGATGGTCAACTATTTCATCATCCTTATCTACAACTATCAACATTTCTTCCATATTCCCTTTTTCAACTCTTACTCCCTCAGCCCCCGTCACCACATCCATCCACTCTCCTCCAGCCTCCTCAATCGCACTGACAATCTCCTTACTTATCTCCTCACCCCCAAACGCAATCATACAATCCCCACCACCTGCTCCCGACAACTTCGCCCCCCATGCTCCTGCCTTCCTCGTACTCTTGATCATTTTGTTTAGCTCTTCCGAACTCACATTAAGTGTTGCCAATAGATCTTGATTAGTATTAAGGAGCTCTCCAATCTGTTCAATTTTATTATCCGTAAACAGTTTTTTTGCCCTTTTCACCAAGTCAGTAATATCTCCAAAAACTGCCTCTACCCACTTCTCCTGTCGCCTTAACTCAGCCACTTGACGCACGAGAGTTGGCGTATCAGCCTTGATCCCGGTATACCCCACCACCATTGGCAACTCACCCGAGCATATTTGCTCAATCACCTTCCCCGGCGTTACATAATAGAGCGTTCCTCCGTAGACTGATGCAGCTACATCAAATCCACTTCCCACTCCCTGTACATCTAACACCGCCTGGTATGCATGCTTAAAAATCTCATCTTTACTCAGATCTAACTCAAAATATTCAGACAACGCCTGAGCAAGTGCCACCACAACTGCCGCCGATGATCCAAACCCAAACTGGGTAGAAAAGTCAGATTCAGTCGTTACTCGTATTCCTTCATTTATCTTGTATTTTTTGTATATTCTCCTGATCAGATACTCCACAAAAGCCATCGACTTAGGCACATCTCCCTGCCCTAATTTACTCAGTGACTTATGATATTCATCTAATCCTACATTTGGAGAACAAACATGGATCTCTCCCTCACCGTTCGCTTCCACGGTAGCGTATATCCTCTGATCCACTGCCGTCACGATACACGGATTGCCATATACCACCGCATGCTCTCCCATTATCATTAATTTACCTGGAGCCGATGTGGTTACTTTCTTCATTTACTACCTATCTCTGTCTCAAAATAATCAATTTCCTGATTATCTAACATCTCCTTAGCTTTGGCAAAGTCATCCCCCATCACGATCATCATCCCAGATCCAGCCTTGACTCCCCCAGCTCCCGTAATCTTCACTCCATATCCCATCTCTCAACTCATCACCTAGCTGTTTCGCACTCTCCCCAACCACACCTAATGACTCAAGTAAAATACCATTTTCATTAATCAGCTTCACTATTTCTTCTCCCCTCATCAACCTCTCTCTAATCTCTCTTGTTATCTTTCCAATTTTACGCACTATCTCCGGATATCTATCTCCTCCTGCAACCAACTCAACCATTTCTTTCGTTGACTCGCTTGGTGTTCCAGAACTAACAACTAGTATCTGCAAAGACTTTTCCAGTTTCAACTTCTCAATTGGACTGTTCTTAACATAAGCTATCAATCCCTGATATATCACTGCTGCTGGATCAATTCCCGATGGATTACCATGAGCTAACTTCTCACACTCCATCGTCAACTCAAACAATTCATCATCTGAGATGGGGTTGCCCAAATACTCCCTCACCCCCTTTATCGTCGCTGCCGATACTGCAGCTGAGGATCCCAGCCCTGCTCCCACTGGCAACTCACTCTCAATCTCAACACACACAGATTTATCTCCTCCAGCCAACTCAATCGCTTTATTAATTAATCCCATAGAGTCTTCTGGGTACTCAACCATATCTCCACTCACAACTCTTATCGTCACTCCACGAGTAATGCTCACCGAAAGAGCTAACTTGCCAGCAACTACCGCATGTTCACCTGTGAGAATTATCTTACCTGGAACAAACACATTTAACATAACCTAATACTGTCGTCTAATTCACAAAAATCATTCACTCTTTTGCAATTTATCCTGAGCATGCCGAAGGACCCTCCCATCACTCATAATGGTCTGAAACCAAGGCGCGTATTTATCTGGATTATTCGTCACATCCTTTTTCAACTCCTTCCACCCTATCCAGCGATAATCCTCCGCCTCCTCTGGATTTGGCATTACCTTTCCGGACCACTCCCCCATAATCACTTGATCCAGCTCATTCTCACACCAACCCTCTAAGTCAGGTGCATAATAAGAAAATTGATAAAGTTTATCCAAAACTGATTCATCTACTGCTACCCCCATCTCCTCTTTCACTCTCGACACAGCTCGCTCTAGATACTCCTCACCTGGCGCCATGTTATAACAGCATGTGTTTGCCCAGAGTCCGGGGAACACTGGCTTCGCTTGTGCCCGCTTCTGCAACAAAATCTCCACATTATTTACCCCTAGCGAAGTCGCAGACGAAGTGGGGCGATACAAAACTAACGAAAAAGCTCTATGTTTCTGCCCCTTCCCCTGATGCGCCTCCACCAGACTCCCCACACCTAGCTCATTATCTTGCTCATCCACCAACACAACTTTCCGATTTTTATATTTATCTAGATTCATATTCAAGATTATCTCACACCACTTCCACCATCTCACCAGCTTCCAGTCGATCATGAATATCTTTCACTTGCTCTTCTGTCAAATTTTGACTCGCTAACACAGATAAAGACAAATGAGGATTATTCTCTCTATCTCTTCTTAGAACCTCCTCCCAAGCCTCAAGATTTCCATACATTATTCTTCTTTTTCTCCAATACGCAGGATTTCTCACATTAACCTAGTCGCCAATCCCCCTCTAATCATTCGCACTTACCGTGCCCGCCAGAACCTCACCACCAAAGCTACTAGTAATCCCTGCCACATTAATAATCCAATCAGAATCACTCCCAACATCATCGCCATTCCCTCTCGCATTAATCCTGTTAGATTCATCGCATAACTCCCCACTCGCCCCACCACAAATAGTCCCACTAACCCCATCACCGGCGACATCACAACCGGCAACAGCACTCTCTCACTCATCACCATTTTCTTCACTGACTTATATGGATGGATCGCTAGCCCCGCCAGCGTCGTCATCCAAACATAGCTAATATAGGCAATCATTGTTTTCATGAGAATCCCCCAAACAACCCCAGAACAATCTCCCTCACCTCTTCGCCGTATACCATACGCCATACTCCATACGCCAACAACGCCATCGGCACCACCAATCTCCACGGATGCACAACTAACCACTCTCCCACTCCTCTCGCCCAACTTGGCAGAATCTCTGTCTCCACTATCTTTCTCTGCTCCATCGCCTTCTTCTCCAGTTCTTGCAAGAACAGCGCCTCACTCTTCATATGCCACCCGAAAAGCTACCCTCGTCCGATACAGGAGAGACTCCGCAGCCTTTGCGCTCATTCCCATTTTCTTCGCAATCTCCTTTACACTCATTCCCAGCTCATATCGATAACTTAAGATGTCCTGCTGTTTTAGAGACATCCTCCCGTATGTTGCAAAAAACTTCGCCTTCAATCTCTTCTTCTTCATCTCCCACTCAGGGGTAGAAACCTCTATCATCATCGAATCAAATAATGGTGCCGTCTTCTCGATCATCTTCCTTACATAACGCTTGCGATACCAATCAGCCACTTCATGTCTTGCAATCGACAAAGCATATGTCTTCACACTTGCCTCACCTCTGTACAGTGACAGCGAATCCAAGAGTGACATAAAAGTATCCTGGAGTAGCTCTTCTACATCCTCTTCTCTCCCCACTCTCCCACACAAATATGCTCTTACAGAAGGCGACAATTCCCGGTACAACTTCGCTACTGCCCCCTTCTTCCCTGCTAATATTCGCTTGACTAATTGTTTCACCTCCACATTCTACCGTATCTCACCCCTTCCCTCACCCGTGTAGCCCATCCCGCCCACGCCGGGTCACACAATTCTCTGGTAGTTAATTCATCAGAAATGCAGATACGTGCATATGGTGTGGGGAACCCAGACACCAGAACACATTTATCTGCAATATATTAACTAGTCAGTAAATCTGTGACGCCGTGGCGGTGTCCTTCTTTTTGGTTCTGTTTTCTTAAGACGAGCTCACAAGTTGCGATAGCAACCTGAAAGTCAGGTTTACGTGATAAGAAAATAGAACGCGAGGGTGCGTCGCCACGCACTACAAATAAAAACTCCATTTCTTTGCTATAATTTCTCTTAATATGGCAACAGGTTTCAATCTAGGCGACAAACTCTCATTCCAAGGAGCTACCGCTGACTCCGCCTATCCTAATACAGGAACACTCATCGACAACATCCTCCCCAACATCTACGTCGCAGCCGGCATCATCATCTTTTTTATGATCATCCTTGGCGGATTCATGATTATCAGCAACTCCAATAACCCCGACAAGGCCGCCGATGGTAACAAAATCGTCACCTCTGCTATAATCGGCCTTGTTGTTCTATTTGCCTCCTACTGGATAATCCAGATTATCCAGGTTATAACTGGAGTCGACATACTTAATAGCACACTCTAAAGAAAACTATGGCAAGTACATTCGGAACAGTCACCAACCCTCTCGCAAAAGTAGGAAGCGGATACAGTGACGTCGGTACTGGTCTCCCCAACTTCATCACCAACATAGTCACCGTTATCTTTGTTGCAGGCGGACTATTCACTTTTTTCAACTTCATCTTTGCTGGCTTTACCTACATCACCGCCGCTGGTGACAAGCAAAAGATCGAGACAGCCATGAACTCCATCAACATGTCCATTCTCGGACTAGTCATCATGGTGGCTGCTGCCGTTATCACCGGCATCATCAGCTTCCTCCTATACGGTGACGCAGGCGCTATTCTCCAACCTACTATCACAGGTCCAGGGAGCTACTAATATGAACAGACTACTCGCACAAATCAACTTTGACTCCATCACTACTCCTGGCGGATACCAAGCAGCTGGTAGTGATGTTGGCGACTACACGACCTCAGCCGAAAACCTGCTCAGCAACGTTCTCGGTGTTCTCACGATCGTTGCCGGACTCTCATTCATGATCTACTTTCTCATCGGCGGTCTTACCTGGATCACAGCAGGAGGCAAAAGCGACAAAATAGAGGCAGCCAAAGACATGATGACTAATGGCGCCATCGGCATCATCGTCGTCGTTATCTCCTACTCCATCGTCTGGATCATCGGCGAAGCACTCGGAATCCCCATCCTCGAACCAGGCTCTCTTATTAATGCAAAAACCTTCAAATTCTAATGAATATCTCTTCTCTCATTCCCACCGCACACGCTCAAGTCCGCAACCCCGTAGTCCCAGGTGGCAACTCCCCTTCCGACTCACCCAAACAGTTCGCCGTCACTTTTGCAACTCTCTGGCAAACCATCATCATCGTGGGTGGCCTCGCCTTCATCCTCTACTTTCTCTGGGGTGGACTCCAATGGATC
>Ga0257125_1001741_pt1 | contig 20615 bp, 10 predicted proteins | sample SI106_200metaG_FD_190183 | JGI IMG/M metagenome (GOLD analysis project Ga0257125, IMG submission 190183) | Marine microbial communities from Saanich Inlet, British Columbia, Canada - SI106_200 | ecosystem: Environmental > Aquatic > Marine > Inlet | place: Canada: British Columbia | collected...
CGGGCGATTCCGCCCATACGAGATACTGGAGGAAAACCCGCACGCTGTTGTAACCGGCGTGCGCCGCCCAGGCCAGCTCCCGGTCGATACTCTCCGGATCGAAGGTCTCCTCCTGCCACATCTCCGCGGAATTGACCGCCGTTCCGGGCAGGTAGTTGCAGCCGCGAATCGGATCTGGTTTTTTGTACCAATCCCGAGTTTTCTCCGGCGTCCAGATTGCCATATGGAATTCCCTTGCACCTCGTTCAAAGATGAGCAGCCACATGACCAGAGATCAGCAGACCGCGCATGTGCGCGAACTGGCGCGCGCCCTCGCCGAAATCGCCAACAGCCCCGCAATGGAGCGCCTCCACGACTGGGTCAATTTAGCCAGGGAGGTATCCGAACGGCTCAGCAACGGTTAGATTGTTTCAACAACGCTTCCTTTACCTTGTCCGGGGTAAAGGGAATGTGCCGCAAACGAACTCCAACCGCGTCATACACGGCATTTGCGATGGCCGCTGAAACCGGTCCCATGGCACCCTCTCCAACCCCCATATACGGTTGATCGGATCGATTGATCAATTCGATGTCTATTGCAGGAGCGTCGCGAAATCGGAGAATGGGATATGAGCGCCAGTCCAGGCTGGTGATACCCTGCTCGTCGTAATTCACCTGCTCCCTCAGAGTCCAGCTGGCCGCCTGAAGAAGCGCGCCTTCCAGCTGATTGGCAACGCCGTCGGGATTGACGATCTGCCCGGCGTCACATGCGATAATTCCCTTTTCCAGAAAGATCTTCCCTGCGGAGCGATTGACCCTCAGTTCCACAATGGTCGCCACATAGCTGGCATTGTTTTTATACCGCAGAAAACCGAGTCCGGTGCCTCTGTCGAGATCGGTGCCTCTAGCGGCTCCCCAATCGGCCATTTGGGCGGCCTTTTCAATGACCGCCCGGGCGCGTTCGTCCGTTAAGTGACGAAGGTGAAATTCGACCGGATCGGTATCGGCCACCCGGGCGAGCTCATCCATGAACGATTCAATCGCAAATATATTCGCATACGCCCCCAGCCCTCTTTGCGATGACGTCCGCAACGGACTGCCGGATAACAGATGATTTACAATTCGCTTCCTGGGCAGATTGTATAGCGGATCGGCATTGCGAGAACTGCCGAGCCCGGGGGCTTTCTGCGGTGGCGAACTCAGCGGCTTAAACGGTTTTTCGAGATGCCAGGAGGCCAACAGACCGGACCCCCCTTCGCGATCGGAACGCGGCCGACCGGATGCCCGGCTGGACCAGATATCGTAGTTCCAATCGACAATATCCCCCTCTTCATTCAAACTGGCCTGCGCATCCATGATCATGGCCGGTCCGTACGGCTCCCATGCATTTTCATCATCCCGCATCCATTTGACCGAAACCGGATATCCCGGATTCGCCCGGGCCAGAAGCGCCGCATCCAGCGCCGCGTCATCCGCTCCGTTGTGTCCATAACATCCCGGTCCGTCCATGTGAATCACCCGCACATCGTCACTTTCCATACCCAAAACGTGAGCAACAGCCGACCGCAGGGGGAACGGTCCCTGATTGTGGGACCAGACGGTCAATTTGCCATTCATAAATTGAGCGACTGCTGCGGAAGGCCCCAGGGACGCATGCATGTGATAGGGTCGATAGTAGGAGGCCTTTACTGTTTTTGCCGCATTCGCCGGCAAGTCGATCTCCGGTGGTGGATCTTCCACCGTCCTCCCGTCAACTATCAGATAGGCGTCATGAGGTTGAGATCTCATGGAATCGAAAAGCGATCCCTGGGAAGGTAAGTCGGAATCGGATTCCCATTCGGCGGTTTGCTGTAGTTTTCGCATGGCCTGAACAGCCTGCTCTTCCCGCTCGGCAATAACCGCCAGGAAGTTTCCATCCCGAACCAGCTTAATAACGCCCTGAATCTCCCGAAGGGCCTCTTCGTCGATCGCAACGAGTTTCGACTGATAATTCGGAGGGCGAACGACGCGGCCGTGGACCATGCCTTCCAAATTCAAGTCGTGAATAAAACACGGTTCACCCACCACCTTCGCCACCAGATCAGATCGATACAGCGGTTTTCCCACGATCTGGTAGTCATCCGGACTTTTCAGGTATCCTTCTTCCATTACATCGACATCAAAGGATTTGCCTCCGAAAAGCTCCCAATAGGTAATGAATTTTCCGGTAATCGCATCGGTTATGGTGCCGTCCTCCAGGGTCAGGTTCGCCATTGGAGTATTCAGCGCTTCAGCCGCTCTGGAAAGGAGGATCTGTTTGACCTCTGCGCTCGCATGGCGAATCGCATTTCCCGAAGTTTCCATTGACATGCTACCCGCCGTATATCCCTCATTGGGAGTTTGAGCGGTATCGCCGGAAACCACGAGAATGCGATCGATATTCACCTCCAGCTCTTCGGCTGCAATCATGGCCAGGGATGTTTTTATGTGCTGCCCCAACTCCACTTTACCGGTGAAAACAGTGATGGTTTCATCCCTATTAATGCGAATCCACGAGTCGAGATCCGGAGTAAACGCCAGCGCGCCTGATAATGGGTCGGTCCTGTTTTCTTCAGCAGAACCTGCGACAGGCGTATCCGGTTTGCGTTGAAACTCCTTTTTCCAGGAAGATGGATCTTCAGAGATCTCAGCCGCCCGCTTGATAGCCCTCCGCATGCGGTCGTACACTCCGCATCGACACAGGTTGTCGGACATCTCCGCTTTGATCTCTTCATCCGTAGGATGCGGGTTTCGATCCAAAAGGACTTTTGCGGAAATAATCATGCCCGGCACGCAAAACCCACACTGAACCGCCTGCTCTTCGATAAATGCCTGCTGCAGCGGATGCAGATTCCCACGGGTGCCCAACCCCTCAACTGTTGTGATTTCGCGCCCCTGAACCGACCTCACCGACAATCGGCAGGAAGGTACCGCCTGTCCGTCGATAATAACTTTACAGGCCCCGCACTGTTCGAGCCCGCAGGCAAACTTGGCCGCCATCAGCCCCAAATCGTTCCGCAATGCATAGATAAGAGGGGTATCCGGATCGATATTGAGGTGGTGAGTCCGACCATTTACGTTTAAAACTGCTTCCTGTGACATCTGTCGATACTCCTCGGTATCCCAATCTCAATGCGTATCACCTTCCCCTGCTTCTCCGGCGAAAACCGCCGATACCACGGCAGGTCCGGGAAAGTGAGCTAGTTGGTCGTCATGGCTCTGAGGGCTCGCACGGCGCCGTCGCGGATGTCCTTGCGATGCGTCTCTCCGGTATTGATCTGGTCGATTATCTCCCTTAGCACTGGAGCCGAGGAGTTTCCACGCTTCGTGGAGAAGGATCACGCTGAAGGCCCACGAATGGTAGCCGCGCTCGAAGGCGGTAGTGAGCACGCCTTCGGGGATGTAGATGGTGCGCCGGGTGCGGCCGGTGTGAAAGGACTGGTGACAGCGCGGTCCCCGGTAGACCAGCAGGTCTCGGTCCTTGACCATGGTGACGCTGATGCCGCGCTCAAAGATGGCGTCCAGGAGATATTCGGGAATGAGGCGGATGGCGCCGTAGAAGTAGTGGACCAGGTCGTGGCCGGCGTGGAAGCGCGGCAGACGCTCGTCCTCTTTCATCAGGATACCGGCGCGCAGCCGGGTCTGCTGGCCGAAGATAACGGTCTTTTCGGCGCAGCGGATGACGGCGTTGACGGCGGCGGGGGAGATCTCCCCTTCGCGCAGGCTGCTATTGGAGCGGGCATCGGGGTTACCGAGGAACTCTTCATTCAGGCGATCGATCTCGGCGAGGTAGTGCCGCGAGAGGAGCCGGCGCGAATCGCGCTGGCCTTCCTCCAGCTCTCGCTCGATGCGACCGGGTGTGGGCTCAGGCATGGGTCACGAAAATTCCCGCTCCCACCGCTCCTCGATCCCCGCCCTCCAGCTGTCTGCCAGCCCCTTCAGTTCCTCAGTCAACTCCACTTCCTCCTCCTTCAAGTTCACCTTCTCCCCTATGTCCTCCTCCAGGTTCGACAGATGCACCTCGTCCTCCGACGGGAAATTGATCGTGAAAATCGGCGAAATCTACGTTTGAGCTAACCAACGGAAATACTCCGTGTTGAGGCTCAAGATAGGATGTGGGGGAATGGGGAGCAAGGTGAGAGAAGACGATATTATCCAGAACCGGAAGTATGTAGATCACCCGATTCTGGGTCTAATTTGAGTGGAGGATGATAAAGGAAAACTTTTGTTGCGGCTTTGTCATCGACCAGCCCTTGAGTACCTTCTTTGCCAAAGTTCATGTGCCGTTATAGTCCGACCATTAAGCAACCGGATAAGAATCCGTACGGCCATTGTCAGCTGCGCAAAACCTGGTACCAGAACTGAGATAGGTTCGGATGAATATGATGAGATTTTCAGCAAATACAGTTCAACAGTGGGTCGTTAACACCTTTTCGGCCCTGTTGCTGTCTTTCATACTTCCCGTGCTACCGCTCGCTGCCCAGAATGAAAACACACATCCGGTCAGGGAGCAGTTGACCGCAGAGGAGCGCGCCTGGCTGGCCGATCACCCGACCGTCCGCTTTACGGGAGACCCCTCCTGGCTGCCCATCGAAGCATTCACCGAACAAGGCGAGTATATCGGCATCGTAGCGGAATACCTTCGGATCATACAGTCTCGTACGGGACTGGTGTTCGACATTGTGCCGACCCAAACGTGGTCTGAGTCATTGCAGATGACCAAAGACCGGCAGGTTGATGTGTTGTCCGCCATGTCGAATGAAGCCAGACGGGAATACCTGACCTTCACCAGATCTCATATGAGCTTTCCCGTCGTTATCTCAGTCCGGCGGGATGCACCCGATGTAATGAACCCCGATCAACAACTCAGCGGACAGCGCGTCGTTACGCTTGAGGGCTACGGTTACGTTTCCCAACTCGAGCAGAAGTACCCTAACGTCGAGTTCACCTATGTAAGCACGGTCGAGGAGGGAGTGATTAAAGTTTCTACAGGTGAGGCGGATGCCTTGATGTCGAGCCTCGCCATTACGAGCTATGTGATTTCTGAGCTCAACTTGAGCAACTTGAAGATTGCAGGATCTACCGGCATTTCCGTAGACCTCGGATTGGGAGTTCGTGACGACTGGCCGGAGCTAACCTCGATTATCAACAAGGCCTTGAGTTCTATCTCACAGCAGGAAAAACTGGCCATTCGCAGCAAGTGGGTCCCCAGCCTGGCAGGCATGCTTTCCGATGGAGATGAAAGCACTCATCCGATCAGGGAGCAGTTGACGGCAGAGGAGCGCGCCTGGTTGGTCGATCACCCGACGGTCCGCTTTACAGGAGACCCCTCCTGGTTGCCCATCGAAGCATTCACCGAACAAGGCGAGTATATCGGCATCGTAGCGGACTACCTCAAACTCATCCAGTCTCGCACGGGATTGGTGTTCGATATTGTGCCGACTAAAACGTGGTCTGAGTCTTTGCAGATGGCCAAGGACCGGGAAGTCGATGTGCTGTCCGCCATGTCGAATGAAGCCAGACGGAAGTATCTGACTTTCACCAGATCCCACATGAGCATTCCCGTTGTCATCACAGTCCGGCGCGACGCACCCGACGTAGCGAACCCTGAGCAACTCAGCGGGCTACGTGTCGTGACGCCTGAGGGCTACGGCTACGTCGCCCTGCTCGAGCAGAAGTACCCTGACGTCGACTTCACCTATGTAAGCACGGTCGAAGAGGGAGTGATCGATGTGTCTACAGGTGAGGTGGACGCATTGATGGCGAGTCTTGCCATTACGAGCTATGTGATTTCTGAGCTCAACTTGAGCAACTTGAAGATTGCGGGGTCTACCGGCATCTCCCTGAATCTCGGATTAGGGGTTCGTGACGACTGGCCGGAGCTATTCTCAATTGTCGACAAGGCCCTGAGCTCGATCTCACAGCAGGAGAAGCTGGCCGTTCGCAGCAAGTGGGTCCCCAGCCTGACAGGCACGCTTTCCGAAAGAGATGAAAGAGATCAGCGGAACACCTGGTGGCTGTTGCTTGGGGCCGTCGCCATCTTTCTGGCTGTGCTGATCGGGGCGTTGTTCCTACCGCGCTTATTCTCGGATGAGGTGTTGACGCGCAATTTCGGTTCCGTCCGCTTTAGGTACGTAGCCCTGACGGGCGTGAGTCTGATGGCGGTCATGGTGGGTCTGCTGGTCTGGTATACGCTAAACCAGAACAAGAAGATCGCCCTGGCCTCCATAAGCGCCGATCTGAGATCGGTGTTGCACAACACCATGGAGAGAAACGACTCCTGGATCAACGGTCGATTGAATCTGCTCAGCCAATTGGGACGGGATCCCGAACTGGTTGCCATCACCAAACGGTTGCTGGAACTTTCCCCGGATCCGGAATCCCTTAAGAAATCCCGCCCCCTGGCGGAAGCCAGGGAGTTTGTCGCTGCTCGGGAATCACAGTTCGGAAAAATCGGTTTCTTCATCATCAGCCCGGACAATATCAGCATCGGCTCCCAGCGGGATAGCAACCTGGGCTCGAAGAATTTGATCGCCATACAGGCACCGGACATGTTGGCGCAAATCTTCCAGGGCACGCCGCTTTTCATTCCCCCCATTCGATCCGATGTAGCCATAGAAGCTGAAGACCCAAAAAAAGAAGGCCAGATCGAAAAACCGCTGACCATGTTTTTTGCGGTGCCCATTCAGGATCTGGATGGGGGAGTAATCGCCGTTTTGGCGCAGCGTCTGATACCTTTGGGACAGATGTCCAAGAATATGCATAGTGGCCGAATCGGCCGATCGGGAGAGAGCTACATAATCGGTTCCGAAGGTCGGCAGATCACGGAAAGCAGGTTCCGAGACCAGCTCTACGAGATTGGTTTGCTGGATCCGGACGGGCCACCGAGCGCAACCATCCAGGTGCATGATCCCGGAGCCAATCTTCTGGAAGGGAATCGATCTTCCACACCTCGCTCCGAACAACCCTTTACCCGGATGGCCGAGGATCTCTTCCGTCTAGCTCGCCAAATGAAGGAGGCGGCCTCTCTGGCAGAACACAGCGAAATCAGGGTGGATGTAAGTGGCTATCGGGATTATCGCGGCGTACCGGTCTTTGGTGCGTGGATGTGGGAGCCGCATCTCGGTTTGGGCATGGCCACCGAGATTGACGTCGATGAGGCGCTTAGCGGCTACTTCGCTCTGCGGCTCAATCTGCTCCTCATCGCCGGATTAACCCTGCTGATCGCTCTCGTGGCCACTCTTCTCGCCATCACCCTCGGTGAACGGGCGGCGCGCGTTATGCGCCTCACCCAGGAAGAGCTGGAAGAACGGGTCGCAGAGCGAACAGAAGAGCTCTTAAAGCTCTCCACTGCAATGGAACAAAGCCCTGCGAGCGTTGTGATCACAGACCCCGATGGAGCAATCGAGTATGTCAATCCCAAGTTCTCGGAGGTTACAGGCTACACGGCGGATGAAGTCATCGGCCGGAATCCAAGGATGCTTAAGACGGGTACACATTCACCGGAATTCTACCAGGAGATGTGGCAGACCATCACCGCCGGCAATGAGTGGCACGGCGAACTCTGCAACAGGAAGAAGAACGGCGAGGTCTATTGGGAATATGCTTCGATATCACCGCTCTCCACTTCCCAAAATGCGACCACCCATTTCGTAGCGGTCAAGGAGGACATCAGCGAACGCAAGCAGAGGGAGCAACACGACCAACTCATGGCCGGTTTCCGCGAGGCCGTGTGGCGCCTTGACAGTACCAGCGAAACGCAGGACTTGATTGTCCGGCTGAATGACATCTTGGACGACAGCGGTATTCCCTTCAGGTCGTTTGGAGTCAATGTCATCGAATCGGAGGAGGAATCCCGGGTCCATGCTTGCGGCATCGGCAAAGCCGACAAGGAGATGCTCGACAACATACTGGAGCCGGCCCGCGGGCAGATGGTCATCGAATTCTGGCGGAGTGGAGAGGTGAATTACCGAGCCGATTTGGACCATCACGACCCGCTGGACGAGCAGCGCAACTGGGGGCGATTGCGTGCCCCACGCAGCATCATCGACATCCCGTTCTCACACGGAACCTTGGGGATCAACAGCCCCCAGCCCGATGCCTTCACTCCGCATCTGGGACTGCTCTCCCAAATGGCCGACATCCTGTCTGAGGGTTTCCATCGTTTGGATGACTTGCGGGCATTGCGCGAGCGGACGGAGAGCGCCGAAGTCGCGCGAGCAGAGGCCGATGCGGCCAATCAGTCCAAGAGCGATTTTCTGGCCAATATGTCGCACGAGATCCGCACGCCGATGAACGGCGTCGTCGGCATGGTAGACCTGCTCAAACGCACCGACCTGGATGATAACCAGCGCAACTATCTGGCGACGGTCGACACCTCCGCCGACGCGCTGCTGGCGCTCCTCAACGACATCCTCGATCTGTCCAAGATCGAAGCCGGCAGTATGTCGCTGGAATCGATCGATTTTGAGTTGCGGGAGGTGACCGACGGCGTGATGAGGTTGATGGGGATGCGCGCCCACGAAAAGGGATTGGAGCTGGCCTGTCACGTAGACATCGATGTCCCGGAGGGGCTCAAGGGAGATCCGACGCGCCTACGCCAGATCATCATCAATCTGATTGGCAACGCCATCAAGTTCACCTCCGAAGGGGAGGTGGTCGTCCATATACAATGCCGCGAGGAAGCAGAGGACGAAGTGGAACTGCACGTGGCCGTACGCGACACGGGGATCGGCATTCCCGAGGAGAAGCGTGCGCTCATTTTCGAGGCGTTCTCCCAGGCGGATGCCTCGACGACGCGCCATTTTGGAGGGACCGGTCTAGGTCTGAATATCTCCCAGCAGTTGGTGGAGTTGATGGGGGGACGGATCTGGGTGGAGAGCGAAGAAGGCGTGGGTAGCGTCTTCCAGTTCACCGCGCGCTTCGGACGCTCGCAAGAGAGGATCGAATCCAAATCGAGCCTGCTGAAACATCTGGGCGAGCTGCGGATATTGGGGGTGGACGACAATGCTACCAATCGGATGATCCTGGAGGGCATGCTGGGCAGCTGGGGGATGCCGGTAATCACAGTAGACAGCGGCCAGCAGGCCCTAGAGGTGCTGCGCCATGCCAGAGAGAGCAGAGAACCGTTCGATCTGGTATTGCTGGATGCGATGATGCCGGAGATGGATGGACTGGAGTTGGCACAGCAGATCAGCCAGGATCCCGAGTTGGCAGACCAGCCGATGATGATGCTCACGTCGCTGGATGATCCCGACTATCTCGAGCAGGTGAGGGCACAGGGAGTGCAGCATATCCTGCGCAAACCGATTACCCAGTCCGATCTGCTGGACGGCATCGTCACAGTGCTGAGTTCCGGGCAGAGATCGACCGAACCGCAACAAATCGAAGAAACCGCTACCGCCGCGCACGCGCCGCTGCGCGTCCTGCTGGCCGACGACAACGAGACCAACCAGTACGTGGCCATCTCGATGCTCGAAGAAGCCGGCCATCAGGTCGTGGCCGCCGACAACGGCCGCGAAGCCTTCGAAAAGTGGGAGGAGTCGTCGTTCGACCTGATCCTCATGGACGTGCAGATGCCCGAGATGGACGGGTACGAGGCGACCGGTGCCATCCGCCAGCGAGAAGCGCAGGGCGACAGCCGCATTCCCATCATCGGCCTGACCGCCAACGCCATGAAGGGAGATCGCGAAGCCTGCCTCCAGGCCGGCATGGACGACCACGTGCCCAAACCTGTGCGTTGGGAAACCCTGCGCCAGGCGATCAGCCGCCTGCAGATCCAATCGGCAGATACCGGCCTTGCCATGGTAGAGGCCGTTCCGCAAGAAACGCTCGGGGATGGAGTAGAGGACGAAGACGTAGGTGCGGTGTTGGCGCGGCTGGGATTGGAGCAGTTGGACGACGATGAAGGACTCGACGACGACGAGATCGATTCCGCAGTGCTGGCGCGGCTGGACGAAGGATTCGACCGCAGCGACGACCTGCTGATCGACGAAGGCACGCTGACCGATCTGCAGGAAATGGAGGCGCGCGGCGCCATCTCAGTGCGCAAGATGTTCGACTTGTTCTGCCGTGGGGCCGAACGCATCCTGCCCACCCTTCATCGGGCGCTGCAAGAGCGCCAAAGCGAGGAGCTGCGGAACCAAGCCCATGCCCTCAAGGGGAACGCTCGCGATCTGGGGGCCAGCAGAGTCGGAGCTCTATGTCAGCAATTGGAAGATATGGGGCGGGACGGAATCTTCGACGGCGCCGAAGAATTGATCGCCCAGGTAGAAACGGCCTTCGGAGAAGCCAGGGAGGCGATATCCGCCTTTTTGGGAGAAGAAGAATAGAAATTCGCAGCCGGGGGATCGATCTACTCCACCATCTGCTCCTCCAGAGGGGGAGCGGCTACTTTCACCAGCTCGAGGTTGAAAAACAGCGTGGCACCGGGCGGCACCGATTTGCCGTCTCCCTCGCTTCCATAGCCCAGTTCGGGGGGGACGACCAGTAGCCCTCGGCTCCCCTCTTTCATCATCCTGACTCCTTCCTCCCAGCCGTCGATCACCTCTCTCTCTCCCAGGGTGAACTGAAACGGCTCTCCGGTCTCGCGGGAATCGCTGAGAATCGTTCCGTCCTGCAGCCTCCCGGTGAAGTGAACGGTCACCAGCTGTCCTGTCTCCGGCTGCTGACCCGTTCCCTCGGTCAGCTCCAGATACTTCACGCCTCTTTCGCTCGTTTCAGTTCGGATGGGCAGATTCTTTTCAAACAGGGATTCCAGCAGTTCCACCGTCACCTCTTCCCGTTCCAGCAGTTCGGCACCCATGCTGAGCGCGCGACCGTGCTGCTTCAGGCTCAAATCCCTCGAGTTGCAGGCCAGGAAAACTGGGAGGGAATCTTTTCCGACGAGAGTCATCATCCGCACCAGCGAGAAACCATCCTGCTGACGCCCTGAGACCACCACCACCCTGACCGCATCGTCCCCCTTCACCAGGCGGACGACCTCCCCTGTATCCGACTCGATGCTGTACCCCGCATTCAGCCCTGGATAGGTCTGATTGACTCTCCCTATCGCTTCCAGAACGCATCGATAAAACGCTATCAGCGCTCCGTCTCTGCCCTGCTCCAGGGCCTGACGATCCATCGGACTTTCGAAGAATAGGACATAAGGTCCTTGGGCCCGGGGATCCCTCTTCCTGTACCCGAGGAGGATCCGGTGAGCCAGTTCGGTTCTCTGGTCCGTCTGTCGGGGCTTCTCCTCTGCCTGCATGGTCAACTGCAGGGCAGCTTGTAGACGCTCCATTATCTTGGGAAGCGTGGCATCTTTGCGAATGAAGTCGTTCGCCCGATATTTCAGAGCGGTACGCACCGTCTCTGTGTCCACCTGCGTGGTAAGCATGACGATGGGACGCCGGTCCAGTGGAGGTATTTTGCGCAGGTGGCGGAGCACGGTGATCCCATCCATCCGCGGCATCCGGATATCCAGGACCGCCATGTCGATCTCGTCCCCCCTCAGTTTGGCCAGCGTCAGTCCCTCCACACCGTCGAGGGCGGCGATGACCTCGCAGCCGAGTTCCTGCAACAGGCCGCGAATCTTCTCGCGGGTTACCTCCTGGTCTTCTACCAGCAGGACGGTCTTCCCTGCTCCGGCAGGGGATGGAGATGCGGTTGTCATATAGCGTTTTCCTCTGGTAGGTTACCAACGCATTATTATGCCCCAAGAAAGGGGCAGCGTCAACATTGTCAGACAAAGGCCGCCAATAGACGCTGCCTGGATCAGTCGAGGATATTCCTTGGTCCTTTAGCCTGCGGTCAAGGGTGATCGGAAACTGCAGGACATGGGAGGCTAAACAACCGTTGGCCAGGCGCCCCGGATGCTGCCATAGTGACGCGTCAGAGCTGAGAATACACCAGATGCTGGATCTGGTGTGATAGGGATCTGCTTCGCGTCGAGATACAGGCATCCAACCTCATCTGGAGGAAGCGCGTCCGTAAGCCGCTGTGCGTCCTCGAGAGCCTTGAGCCATTTCTTCTTCAGTGACTTCAAATCGAGGGAATCTCGCAGATTGAGGCGATCCAGATCTGCCTGTGTGTAGGCCACGTGGCGTCCTGCCTGGTCCAGCAGGAATCCCGGTGTGAAACCCGGGTCTTTCCCGCAGGCTGCCCAGGCCATGGCACCAAGGTGCAGGTAGCTGTCGTGAAGGTGGAGGATGTCAACGAAGTCGCGGATCTCCTGGCGTCCAGCCAGGGCGAGAAGTTTGTTCAAGGCTGCATCGGCGTGGTGCAGGCGGTACCCACAACGGTCATCTTCCTGCACGGGGAAGAAGCGGAAGGCACTGTCCTGCGCCCATTCGATCTTGAGCTGCTGCCCGGACTGCAACGCAAACCGCACGGTGGCATTTTCGTGCAAGGCTTGCGGCTTTTGCCCCAGTTGTATGGGCCGGCGCATGGTCGATACAGCGGCGCGGTTGACCGACGAGATCCTGCCTGTCGTTCCGGTGCGGCAATGGGTCCTCACGTCCAGCGTAATCGTTGAAATGGCCGCCCGTGCTACCTGGAGAACGAGCTTTGTCCTATACTTGGGAAGCATTGGGACGAGCTGTACGCGCTGCCCGCTCTTTTCCACTATAATACGGGCAGCCGACCGCCGAGAAAGGGAGACCCCATGAACGACCCGCGCTACGATTCGGTCCTGGGTCGCGGACCCAGACGCATCGCGCAGATGGAGAAGCTGCTGTGTCCCGACGCGGAGACGTTCATCACCGGCATCGACTACTACGAGCACCCGCGCTCGTGCCGGCTGCGTATGGACGAGCTCTACCCGCATCTCCACTTGCCCGTGCCCACGACCGATGATCCGAAGCCACGCCCCGAGCTCGGCCTGGACGGCAAGTCGTCGGACCCGGACACGCACACCGTGCGCTGGGGCGACAGCGTCACCGGCACGTGGCAGCATGGCGAGTCGATCTTCAAGACGCCGGAGCAGGTCTTTGCCTTCAGCCCGCTGGAGAAGGCCGACTTCCGGGACTGGCCGGTGATCATGAAGCACGACTTCAGCAGCGAGGAGGTGATTTACGAGCACTTCCGCGCTCAGTATCCCGCCGACTGGCAGAGCGCGCCGCCGGGCCAGTACGTGATCGCCGGCTTCTACAACACGCTGTTCATGTGGCCGATGCTGACGTTTGGCTGGGAACTCTTCCTCGAGTGCGCCCTGGACCCGCGCTTCGACCGCATCATGGATGAGTTCGCAGAGATCAGCCGCCGCGTGTACCGGGCCCTGGCGCGACTTCCCGTCCACTTCATCCAGTGCCACGACGACATCGTCACCTCCAGAGGCCCGGTGTGCTCGCCGCAGTGGATGCACCGGCACATCTTCCCACGCTACGAGGAGTACTTCGGCATCATCAAGGCGGGCGGCAAGGAACCGATCTTCGTGGTCGACGGCTGCATGGACGCCTTCGCCGACGACGTGATCGCCTGCGGCGCCCGCGGCCTCTACACCGAGCCGTACACCGACTTCCGCGCCATCGCCCGCAAGCACGACAACCCGTTCCTCCTCGGCGAGGGTGACGTGCGCGTTATCATGGCCAACAACTACGCGGCCACCAAGCGCATGGTGCTGTCGATGGTGGAGACGGCAAAGATGTCGGGAGGCTACGTCCTGGGTAGCGGCAACGACATCGGCTGGAACGTCGCGCCACAGGCGATCAAAGACTACCTGGATCTGACGGCGGAGCTGGGGTACCGATAAAGAAGATAAATAATGATGAAACGACCCAATATCTTGTTTGTCATGTCGGATCAGCAGTCGTTCGACATGTTGGGGTGTGCGGGAAATTCGCAGATTAAGACGCCCAACATCGATGCGTTTGCCGAACAGGGCGTACGATTCGAACACGCGGTTTCGAACTGCCCGGTGTGCACACCCTACCGGTCCATGTTGCTTACCGGTCGGCACCCGCTCTACAACAACTGCTTCGACAACGATCGCAGATTGCTGAATGAGGAGGAGATCGGCCCGGGGGTAGGGCACGTGCTTCGGGATGCAGGCTACCGAATGGGTTACGTCGGAAAATGGCACCTCTATGGTGGCGACCGCGATCGCCCCATACCGGCCGGACCGGATCGGCACGGCTTCGACGACCTGTTCCTCTCCAACAACTGTCACGTCAATTACCACCCCGACCATTGCTTCTATTGGACGGAGGGCGGCGAAAAGGTCAAGTTCAACCAGTGGGAGACAGCAGGCCAGGCCGACCAGGCCTTGAGCTTCCTGGACACCGTCAGCCCTGACGACCCGTTTTGCCTGTTCGTCTCGTGGCATGCCCCTCACAACCACGGCGGTGGCAATCCCGAGGAGTACTGGGGGTTCGATGCGCCGGAGGAGTTCAAAGCGTTATACGATGAAGACGAGATAATCCCACGTGGGCATCTGCTGAACACGCCTGAAAAACGGCGCATGACGCTGGGCTACTACGCCATGTGCAGCGAAGTCGACCACCACTTTGGTCGACTGATGGCGAAGCTCAAAGAACGCGGAGTGGACGACAACACTCTGGTGGTCTTCACGTCGGACCATGGCGAGAACTTCGGCGCACACGCGGCTCAGGCCCACAAAGGCAACCCGCAGGACGTTGCGGTCAGAGTGCCGTTGCTCATGCGGATGCCCGGAACGCTGCCTGAAGCACGCGTCAGCCAGCTCCTTTTTGGCGTGCTCGACATGCCATCGACTCTGCTGGGACTGACGGACCTCGACGTGCCCGACAGCTGGCAGGGAAAGAATCTTGCCCCCGCCATCCTCAATGATGACGATGACGCCGTCATCAGCGTGCCCATCTTCAACTTCAAGCCGTCGTGGCGTGGCGTCTACACAAAACGCTACACCTTTGCCTTTGAGAATATCGAGCGGACACAGGACATCTCGTTTAGATTCGGTTCAGACCTGCCTGACCGGCGTCGACACACGCCCAACCATAACGTCCTCTACGACCGCGAAACAGATCCGCTGCAACTGAACAACTTGGTCAATTCCACGGAACACATTCCGTTGGCCATGCAGCTCACCGAAGCGACCCACGAGTGGCTCCAGGCGTTCAACGACCCGTTCCTCTCCTACAAGCGCTTGATCGAAATCGTCGGAGAGCGGGACGATCAACCGCCCATCGAACTGATCGCCCCGGTTGCGACTGACAAGAAGAAGCAAGTTGGTGAATGAGGAAGACTATGACTAAGATCTCGGTGAAGTACTTCCCGGTCTCTCAGATCTCCCGATCATCCTCCCACAGATCGTGCGTCGGATTCGCCCCCGGCCCAGGATTGTTAATTCCCCACGATCTTTGTTCCTTAAGCATGTAGCGGGAGGAGCCAGAACGCGCAAAGGAGCAAGGCCAGCCACGGCCCTACCCCTTCTCATCAGCGCAACCTACGGGGACGGTTACCTGTTTTCGATCCCCTGAATCTCGGACGTCATTCGAGTTTAGCTCCCTCTGTTCAGCTTTGCATGAGGCCGGCGAGTCTTATCATAACTCACCGGCCTCATTTCCGCTTCCTTTGAAATTGCCGCTATCTACTTGATGTTTGGCTCAAGTGACCGGTGGATGATCTGTCCTTCGCTCAAGTCCTTGTTTTCTCTTAACCAGGTCAATTTGAGCCAAACTCTCAATGGGGTCATATGATCTCATTTGACCAGCATCATGCGGCGCGTTTGGGCGAAGGCTCCGGCCTCCAGTCGGTAGACGTATACGCCGCTACCCACCTGGATACCCGCATCATTGCGTCCATCCCACAACGCCTGGTGACTACCCGCCGGCAGCGTCTGAGCCACCAGCGTCCGCACCTTCTGTCCCAGCAGGTCGAACACCTCCAGACGCACACCCGTAGACGACGCCAGCTCAAAGCCAATCGTCGTCTCCGGGTTGAACGGATTAGGCGCATTGGCGTGCAGCGCAAACGCCACCGGCGCACGACTCGCCCGTTCGAACGTCGTCTGTCCCTCAATCGAGCCGTTGTTGAACAGAGCCCGGGTGAGATGCACATTGCCGGACCCCACCCCGTGAATGCGCAGCAACTCACCCGGCCCCGACATCGCTTCTGCCCCGGCGAAGACGATCCGCAAACCATCGTCGATCGACTGCGATGCCAACAGAAAATCACCCAACTCGTCGCTCATCACCACCTGACCCTCCACTCCTTCCAGCAGCAAATCGCCAGAAAGAATCTCATCCCGCTCCTCGGCCCACACGCTCAGGTAGCCGTTGTTCGTCCGCAGCGCCAGCGAACGCACCTGTGGGATCCCCTTGGGAGATCCCGGATTCGGCTGCGGATGGTTGGTCGAAGTAGCCGCCTGCACCGGAAAGAAAGTGATGATACCCACTCGATGCTGCAAGATCAGCGATGCGTCGAACGGGTTGATGCCCGTGCCCACCGGGTCGCTGTCGACGTTGGCCGCCAGTTCCTCCAACCCATTGAGGGTGGCAGGAAAGAGCACTTCCAGCAGCGTCAGGGCTGCGTCGAACGCCTGCAACTGCTCGTTGTCGTCAGCATCCCCCCACGGATTGAGCACCTGATCGTCGTCGGTGCGATCGACCTGGGGAGCGCCCACCCCCGTCAGATCGTCCACATAGGTCACCGTCAGCAGGTCGTCTTCGGCGCTGGTCATCTCCCCGGACACCGTCCCCGAGGTCGTCGCCAGCGTGCCCACGAAGATGCCGCTGAGGGCCACCGTCTCCGTCAACGTCACCGTCTCCGTCTGCGCGCTGGTGCCGTTGACCACATCCACGTCGATAGTCGACGAGGCGGCGAGATAACCCAGCGGTGGAGTGGAGATGTCGGCGTCGACCACCTTGATGTGGACGTCGTCTCCCGGCTGGCTGGCGATGCTGATCTCGACGGTGCCATCGGTGCCACCGAAAACGTCGGTCTGGTCAGTCCGGTCGTTGGGACCGGTGCCGGCCGCGTCCAGGGCGTCGGAGTAGGTGAAGAGCAGTCCGTCGCCGGTCTGGGTTTGAATCAGGCCATCGCCGGCGGTATAGGTGGATGAGAAAACGGTGTTGATGGTGCCGATGAAGGTGCCGGCGGTGGTCGCATCCTCGTCGATAATGAGGGTTTCACTGTCGCCGCTGGGACTGTTGACCAGCGTCACTGTCACCTGATCGGTGTTGGCCAGGCCATCTAGATCGGCATCGGCATCGACCACCGTCACCGTGATGTCCTGGCGCGGCACGATCTGCGCCGGACTGCTGTCGAGGGTGCCGTCGGTGCCCACCAGCGTCACCAGCCCGTTGACTTTGATGTTGGGCGGATTGCCGTCGTTGAGCAGCACATGGGTCAGCGTCAGCGGGGACGACGCCGGCACGCGCACGTCGTTGACCGTGAAGTGGACGTTGATCAGCGTCTGCGGTCCGGTGACCGCATTCTCGTCGGTGGCCACGGCGATCTTGAGAATTTCCAGGGAGCCGGCCCCCGGCTCGGTGTTGGTCTGCACCGTCCAGCCGTCGGTCAGCGTACCCGCGCTGGAAGTAGGCGACTGGGGTGCCGAGAACACGGTCAACAGCGCCGTGTCGTATTCGACGAACACCTCGGCCGACACGATGCCGCTGGCCTCGCTGAGCGACACCGGGATGGTCAGCACCTCATTGTAGGTCGCCGTCACCGTCGGCACACTCACCGTGACGTTGGTGAGGGCAAAGCTGGCATCGATGGTGTGATCGGCCTGGACATTGAGAAAGTCGTAGGTGCTGACTGCGCCTACCGAACCGCCGTCCACCAGCACATCGTCGATGTGGTGACCAGCGGCGGGCGTGATGGTGTAAGACTGATTGTCGTTGTGATTGACGGAGGTCACACCCGGCGGGGCGATACTGCCATTGGCCCCGGCCGTCGCCGTAATATCATACGTATTGATCGCAAAGCTGGCGTCGATGGTGTGATCGGCCTGGACATTGAGAAAGTCGTAGGTGCTGACTGCGCCTACCGAACCGCCGTCCACCAGCACATCGTCAATGTGGTAACCGGCGGCGGGGGTGATGGTGTAGGACTGGTTGGCCCCGGCGTTGACGTTGGTCACACCTGGGGGCGCGATGCCGCCATTGGCTCCGGCTGACGCTGTGATCGCGTAGGTCGTTATCTGGCTGAGTTTCTGGACGCGATGGTTGCTAAAATCGGTTATATAAATATTACCCGAGGCGTCGACATCGATACCGATTGGTTGGTTGAATTGGCCGGGGCCCGAGCCAAGTGATCCAAAGTTCCATAACAAGTTGCCGTTGCCGTCGAATTTCCTCACCCGATGGTCTACGGAATCGGTCACGTAGACATCGCCTGCCGCATCCACCGCAATATCGTCTCCCCTGGAGCTCCACTGGAGCAGCAAGGTGCCATTGCTGTTGAATTTATGCACCAGCACGCTATTAATACTGTACACGTAGACATTGTCCGCGGCGTCTATCGCCAGGCCAACGGGCAAATTGAGTGTACCCTGGCCCCACTGCGCGAGAAAAACGCCATTGCTGTCGAACTTCTGCACCCGATGGTTAAAAGCATCAGCTACGTAGACATTGCCCGCTGAATCTAAATCGATATACTGGGCATTGTCGAACTGACCTTGCCCGTTGCCAAAAGATCCCCATTTCAAGAGGAAGTTGCCGTTGCTGTCGAATTTCTGGATGCGCGAGTTGCCCGAATCGACCACATAGATGTTGCCCGCGGCGTCTACTACAGTTCCTTTGGCTCCGGAGAGCTGGCCGTCGGCGCTGCCCCCTGTGGCCAGCACGGCGATGAAATTGCCACTGCTATCAAATTTTTGCAGTCGAGAGTTCAGGCCAACAAATTCGGCCACATAGACATCGCCCGCGGCATCGACGGCGACACTCGCCGGTTGGTTAAATTGTCCGTTGCCGCTGCCAAACGAGCCCCACTCCAGCACAAAGGTCTGTCCCTGCACCAGGGCCGGATTTAGCGCGAGCAGCGCGATACTGCCCAGCAGCATTAGGATCGATCTCAAAAACGTTCTCTGCTTCGACATGAAATGCCTCCCTTTGGGAGAGAAAGAGAATAGTGATGGGATTTGTTGCTTACTCTTTCAGTTAATACCGAGGGCGGGGCTACTCCCCAGAGCGATAAAGATCGAAATGGGGCAGATGCTCTCGTCCTTAGCGATTGATATGCAAAAAGAATGCCCACCCCCAAAAGGGTGGGCTAAGAGCTTGTAGGATAAAGAGATAGATTTATCCTAATAAAAATCCGCGAGGACAGAAGAGATGTTCAATAAAACAACAGGATGTTCAATTTTTGAACATCTACTCCTCTTGCGAATCTTTGAGGATGCGGTAGATGCGGTTGCGACTCACCCCGAGCCGGCGGGCGGTCTCGGCCACATTGCCCCGAGTCTGTTCTTGGATGCGTTCTACCACCCAGCGTTCGGCCGCTTCAAAGGTGGGGGACAGATCGCCTGGCGAAAGCACCCCTGGCGCAGCTTCCTGCCAGAACGCAGAGGTCGCGTGCGCAAAGTGCAGGTGGGCCGGCAGGATCTCGGCCCCGCGGCTTTCGAGCAGGGCGCGCTCGATGAGGTTCTTGAGTTCGCGCACATTGCCGGGAAAATCGTAGGGTTCGAGCACCTCCAGCGCCTCTACACTCAGCGCCGGCGGGTCGATCGCCATTTCGTCGGCCCAAAGTTCCAGGAAGTGCCGGGCCAGCAGGGGAATGTCTTCGCGGCGCTGGCGCAGGGGGGGCACCTGTAGGGTAAAGCGGGCCAGACGGTAGTAGAGATCCCTGCGGAAAGTGCCCTCGGCCATACTGGCCTGCAGATCCGCGTTGGTGGCGGCGATGGTGCGCACCTCCACCCCCCGCTCCTCTTTGCCGCCGACCGGGACGATGCGTCCGTCCTCCAGCGCGCGCAGCAGCTTGGGCTGGATCTCGACGGGCATCTCGCCGACCTCGTCCAGGAACAGAGTGCCGCCATCGGCCAGCCCAAAGTAGCCGATGCGATCTTCTTCGGCACCGGTGAAGGCGCCTTTGACGTGGCCGAAGAACTGGGATTCGGCCAGGTTGGCCGGGATGGCCGCGCAGTTGACCGGAATAAAGGGAGCCTCGACTCCGGGGCCACCAAAGTGAATCGCCCGGGCGACCAACTCCTTGCCGGTGCCGCTCTCGCCGACGATCAGCGCCGCCGTGCTGTTGGCGCTTTGCAGCAGATCGACCTCGTAGAACATCTGTTGCATGGTCTGGCTACGGGCGACAAAGCCGGCCACCCCCCAGCGCTCAGTCTCGCGCCTGGAGATGTGCGACAGCTGCTCAGCCAGGTGGTTGCGCTCGCTGGTGGCCTGCAGGCGTCGGGCGATTTCCTCTTCGAGGGCGCGGTTCTTTTCCTGCAGCGCTCGCGTCAGCCGGGCTTTCTCCAGGTGAGTCTGCACCCGCACCAAAACCTCTTCCTTGCGAAAGGGCTTGACGATGTAGTCCACGCCACCGGCTGCAAAGCCCTCGACCACTCCCTCGGTCTCGGCGCGGGCGGTGATAAAGAGCACTGGAACATCGCGGGTTTCGGGAGCGGCCTTGAGCCGACGGCAGGTCTCGTATCCGTCCATGCCCGGCATGACCACGTCGAGGAGAATCAGATCCAGCTGCGTGGCGCCGGCATTCATGAG
>Ga0257125_1001743_pt1 | contig 20605 bp, 20 predicted proteins | sample SI106_200metaG_FD_190183 | JGI IMG/M metagenome (GOLD analysis project Ga0257125, IMG submission 190183) | Marine microbial communities from Saanich Inlet, British Columbia, Canada - SI106_200 | ecosystem: Environmental > Aquatic > Marine > Inlet | place: Canada: British Columbia | collected...
CATCAAAGCCTGGGCGGATTCAATTCTGAGATCATCATAGTTAGCTCCCTGAACAATTCCAAACAGATTGTTTTCTGATTTTCTGGCATCAAATGATCGCTGCGCCCAATGGGTTGTCAATTCAATAGATTTTTGAACTTTTTCTCGGTCGGCAGGTAATCCTAAACATTCGTCCAGAACCATCATGATATTCGAATTAAGATTTTCCTGAATTTCGATGGATCGTTCCGGAGTGAGTGAGATTTTTTGACCATCAAGGTGGCTTTGGAAAAAGACACCATCACGGGTAATTTTGTTTAGTTTTCCCAGGGAAAAAACCTGAAAACCACCACTATCAGTTAAAATACCTCGATCCCAGTTCATAAAATGATGTAATCCACCCAACTTCTTAACGGTTTCATCACCGGGACGAAGACTTAAATGATAAGTATTGCCTAAAATTAGCTGATATCCAATTTCTTTTAACTCATTAACAGTAATCGCTTTAACCGTTCCATTTGTACCAACAGGCATAAAGATTGGTGTTTCGATTTGTTGCCCGGCCAGGTTCAATATCCCGGCTCTGGCATTCCCATCATGATGGATCAGACTATATTTCAGGCGTGTACTCATGAATGAAATTCTTAGTTGAGGGTCCTGGTTTCATGGGGATAAACATCCCTTAGGTCTTTAAATGTAAAGATTCCGTGGGCATGGCCATCACTCCATTGAATTTCTAAGCCGTAATTCCCTATATAGGCACTGGCGTGAACATCAATATCTTTGCTGACACTATTGGGATCTAGAATTCGCTCATTAGTGAATTCATCAATACATTCTGCACAAGGGCAGGCTGTTCGGAGTTCCCAATAGTCATAAATGGTATGATCACCGTTTTTCCAAACGATGTGCATTTTACCGTCAAAATAGATGTCTTCGGGTATGGTGCGTTTAAAGTCAGCTGTCATATTATTCCAGACTGTCAATTAGATTTTTTGCCATTTCTTTAAAATGTTTAGCAACTGCAGAATTAGGCATCGCATCAACGACGGGTTCGCCGCTATCACCGCCTAACCGAACTTCTAGTTCAATGGGGATTCTTCCCAGAAAGGGTATATTTTTATCACCACTTTCTTTTTCTACGCCACCTTTACTAAAAATCGGTGTTTCAGCGCCACATTTTGGACAGACGAAGGAGCTCATGTTTTCAATCAAACCTAAAACCGGAATATTGACTTTACCAAACATGCCCATGGCTTTTCTGGCATCCAGCAAAGCTACGTCCTGTGGGGTGCAGACCACCACTGTTCCGGTTGCCTGGGTTAATTGGGCGATGGTAATTTGTACATCACCGGTTCCGGGAGGTAGATCGATGATCATAAAATCGCCACCATTCCAGGCGGAGTCCCTTAAAATTTGTTCAAGGGCCTGATGAACCATTGGTCCTCTCCAGATCACTGCCATTTCTTCATCGACCATGTTTCCGACTGACATAAACTGCATACCAAGTCTTTCAATGGGTTTAATCTTATCTTTCTCAACCAAAACCCTTTCATCCCTGGCATTTAACATGGCGGGAATTGATGGGCCAAAAACATCAGCATCTAAAAGTGAAACCTTTTTTCCCAACGATTTTAGAGCCAAAGCCAGGTTAACAGCTATCGTTGATTTACCAACCCCACCTTTTCCGCTTGCGACCAGTATTACGTTAGCATATTCTTTAAGGTATTGTGCCTGTTGTGGAGATGTTCCTAATGAGGCTTTGGCTTCATCTTCACTCTGTGTAAATCGAATGACAACCTGTTCAATGCCATCAATTTTAGTTAATTCTTCTCTGACTTGCTGACCGATTGAATCTCGAAGGCCCTCGTGCTCTTTATCAATGACGAATACCAAATGTGCGGTTGTACCTTCAATGCTCATTGAATGAACAACATTGGCATCGATGATATTTGTGCCATTATCACCAAAAGAAATTTGTTTAAAAACTTCAACGGCTTTTTCTTGTAAAGGATCCATATTTTATTAACTCACTACTGATTATTAAATAAAAACAGGGCCAAAAACATTGCTGTTCTTTGGCCCTTTCTAACTAACCCGGATGAAATAAAAGCGATTTATTGCACCCTGTACTTTAGAATGAATGATTAACGCAAGTCATTGGTTTTCAGTAAATCAAGCGCCATCAGAATCAAATTTCAATTTTTCTGATTGAAATAAAGCCTTTCTTAACCTTATCAATTTAAAATTTCATAGGGCAAAACAATTTGTCAATTGAATCTTGATAAAATTGTCTATTTTAATCATTCATTCTGTTCCAGGAGATAAACTGAATGTAACTTCCGGCTTTGACGACCCCGGTTCCTGCAGGAAATCGCATAAGTCCATGACTGGAAATCACATTTGAGAAATCTCCACTGCCCTTGATAAAAACTTGCTGTAATACTGTTTTACCATCTTTGGTTTTTAATTGAGCCGGGATATAATTTTCTCTGGGATTTTTTATATGAATATCATGCCCTAATTCAAAATTTATAAAAAACGGTTTTGGTGACTTCAAGCCCATTAATTTTAGAATTAAGGGTTCAATGAGTAATTTAAAACCAGCTTGAACTGAAACCGGATTACCTGGCATCCCAAAAACGTAAGTCCCTGATTCAGATTTTCCGAACCAGACAGGTTTACCGGGTTTAACTTTAATATTATGAAAAATATTTTTAACACCGCATTCCGCTAATAATGATGGGATTAAGTCGTATTCTCCCATTGATACTCCCCCAGATAATATCAGAATATCTCCCTTAAGACCTGATTTTATCAGTTGTGACTGTGTTTCTTTATTATCTTCACCAATCCCCAGGAAATTGGCTTCAATGCCTAGATTTTTAGATAGGGAACGGGTTGAAAAGGAATTACAATCCCGAATCTGATGCGGAAGAGGTTCCTGGTTAGGAGGAATTATTTCAGAACCAGTAGAAATTACGTTAACAACCGGTTTTCGATAAACAGGAATGCTGGTTAATCCCACAGAGGCACAAATGGCTATTCCAGTGGTATTTAAACGGGTTCCTGCTGGTATTAAAATTTTACCAAGGGGTGCATCTTCGCCTTTTTTAGCAATATTTAAACCCGGGGCCATACTTTCTTCTGTTAATACTACAAAGTCACCATCTTTTTTTGATTTTTCTACCATAACCACAGCATCAGCACCTTCGACACAAGGAGCGCCGGTCATGATTTGAATGGCTTCTCCCGATTGAAGCGGCTTTTGATAGTCATCTCCCGCAGCAATGCAGGCGACCAGTTTTAATCGAACTTCAGGCGCTGTGAAATCGGAAGAATTAACAGCGAATCCGTCCATTGCGACCCGGTTAAAGGGTGGAAGAGGTCTGTCTGATGTAACATCTTTTGCCAATACATAAAGTAAGGCTTCTTCAATAGGCACATTTATGGGGTCCAATTGATCAGCACTGTCCAAAACAAAGTTCAATGCTTCTTCATAACTAATCATTTTATTACCTTTTTTTTAATATTTATTCAGGGATGGGTTTAGCCGATTTGGGTCTGAATGCAACGACAATTTCAGGATTTGTTTGAATAATAGGGCCATCCATTAATTCTATACAATAGGGAATAGCCGCAAATAGATCATCCAGAGTTTCTTTGATAGCTTTTGGTTGGCCAGGTAGATTGATGATCAGGCAATTATTTCGAATGACACCCACCTGTCGGGATAATATTGCGGTGGGAACATATTTTAAACTGATGGCTCTCATTTGCTCACCAAAACCATTCATGACTTTGTCTGCGATAGCCAGGGTTGCTTCAGGGGTAACATCTCTTTTTGCCGGGCCAGTACCACCGGTCGTTAATATAAGACAACACGCTTCGTCATCTGTTTTCTGGCAAAGCATTTTTTCAATTTCCTGCTGTTCATCAGGAATAATTGAATAGGAGGGTTCCCATTTTGTGGTCAGCGTATTATTTAACCAATCGATAATCGCCGGTCCCCCCTTATCTTCATATTCACCTTTGGAGGCGCGGTCACTAACAGTGATGATTCCAATTTTTACGGATTTAGTCTTCATGCCAAATATGTTTAAGTTGTTATTAGTGTCTAAAATTTTAAATATTAATTGAAATTAAAAAATATCACTATTTATAAGTAGTGCACAACAATATTTTATGTACTGTAATATCAATGATATAAAAACATTATCTAGTTAATATCTGTTGTAGCAAAATATAATAGGCTGAATCATTAGAATATGTTAAGGATTTCGATATAAGATCTAAACCCGTAATTAATAAGATTCTCTGCAGTTTCATTAAGAGCAAAGTGATTTTTCAATACTTATATCCTAATGCATTATTTAAGCTGTAGGGGGATCAAGCAAAGTGGATCCACCTTAATTAATAGCTTTTTTCCAATGAGTAATCCGAAATGAATATAATCAATACATTAATACTTTTTTTGATACTAATTGCTGGTCAAGTTGCTACCGTTTCCGCCAAGCAATGCCTGAAAGGGGATTGTGACAACGGGCAAGGGACATATCAGTTTGATGATGGCAGTACTTATGCCGGCTATTTTAAGAAAGGCCGTTTTCAAGGGAAAGGAAAATTAATTTTTAAAGATGGCAGCAGTTATGAAGGAGATTTTAATCGAAATTTAATGCACGGTCAGGGAAAACTAATTTTTAAAGATGGCAGCAGTTATGCGGGAGATTTTAATCGAAACCTGATGCACGGTCAGGGAAAACTGATTTTTAAAGACGGTCGAGAATATCAGGGGCGTTTCTCTAAAGACAAAATCTATGGGAAGGGGGAAATGATTTATCCGGACGGATCCAAGTATAGAGGTAATTTTAAATCCGGGGTAAAAAATGGCATTGGGGAATTGACCTATGCAAATGGAGATAAATATTCCGGGTCTTTCAAGAATAATCAGCTAAATGGTAAAGGAGCATTTACTTTTAAAAATGGAGATAAATATTCCGGGTTCTTCAAAAATAATCAGTTTAATGGCCAAGGTGTTTTTTCTGATAGCAAAGGTCTTAAATATAGTGGTGATTTTGTAGATGGCAATTTTCATGGTTTTGGTGAATTGAAAAAGAGAAATGGTGATCTATATAAGGGGTCATTTTTGAATAACGTCTATCAGGGTAAAGGAAATCTAAAAATTTCGGGAGTAGGTGAATATAAAGGTGATTTTTTACAGGGGCGAATGGAGGGAAGCGGCGAATACATTTATTTAAATGGTAATCATTATGTCGGAGCTTTCAAAAAAAATCAATACCATGGTGCAGGAACGCTTTTTTTTAGCAATGGATCTAAATTAAAAGGCAATTTTTTGCAGGGCCAAATTGAAGGAACTGGCGAGTATATTTATTTAAATGGTAATCGTTATGTCGGGGCTTTCAAAAAAAATCAATACCATGGTACCGGAACGCTTTTTTTTAGTAATGGATCTAAATTAAAAGGCAATTTTTTGCAGGGCCAAATCGAAGGAACTGGTGAGTATATTTATTTAAATGGCAATCGTTATATTGGTACTTTCAAAAATGATCAATTTCACGGCTCTGGAGCACTTTTTTTTAGCAATGGATCTCATTATAAGGGTGTTTTTTTCCAGGGAGAGTTTCATGGTTCCGGCGTTTATAATAGTTCAAATGGTTTAAGGTATACTGGAGAGTTTAAATCCGGTGTCTATGATGGGGTTGGGGATTTACATTATCCGGATGGTCATCGATATCAGGGGCAGTTTAAGGCAGGATTGTTTCATGGTCGTGGTGTATTTACTTATCCTAATGGTGAACAGGTAGAATGTATTTACCGCGAAGATAAAATTATTCAATGTCAGTAATATATTTATTCGAAATTACTTTTATTCAGGCGTTTTAAAATTCTTTGACGATAACTGGAGATATCTGTTCTCAAAGCAGTGATTCTGGATATTTTGTTATCTATATTACCGATATGTTTGTCTAAAATGTCTATCAGCATTGGCATGATATGCTCCGTACTACGACTGATTTGATATAAATCTGCAATTTCCTGCATCTCTTTAAGGGTAATTCCCAGATCTTTCAACCGTAAAATAAACTTTAACCGCCGGTAATCATCATCATCATAGATTCGGGTGCCACTTTTTGACCGCTTAGGTAGATCCAATAACGATATCTCCTCATAATAGCGAATGGTTCTGGGAGTAATCCCGGTTAGTTTTGCCAGTTTGCCGATATGCATTAATTCTTTTTCCATTATCTTACCTTTACGTTATCAATAAAAAGAAGCCTATCATTAAGTTTTTCCTCGAGCAAGTTTAAAATATAGAGATATTAAAGGATATAAACGGAATACATACCAAAACATCATTTTGTTAATTCTTGACTCTTGCGTTAACTATTTGTATCCTAAGACTGCTAAAAACCTTCAATAAATTGCAAACTTTGGGAAGAGAGGCATATATGGATTTTGAATTCAGCGAAGAACATTTACTTGTTCAGGAGGGTGCACGTGATCTTGTTGAAAGTAAAATAAAACCGGCAGCCATTGATACTGACAAAAATCATATGATTGATCCGACACTCGTCAAAACAATATCGGAATTAGGTTATCTGGGAGCATACATACCTGAAGTTTATTCCGGGGCCGATCTGGATTTCTTGTCTTATATCATTATTATTGAAGAGGTTTCAAAAGCCTGTGCTTCAACAGGCATTTTAATTTCCGCACACACATCGCTATGTTGTAATCCGATTTTGCAGAGTGGCACTGAAACACAGAAACAGAATTTTCTACCATCTTTAGCCACCGGGGAGAAAATCGGGTGTTTTTTACTAACAGAACCTGATTCCGGTAGTGATGCGGCAAATATTAGAACGACTTATGTTGAAAAAGAAGATGCTTATATTTTAAATGGGAATAAAATATTTGTGACCAACGGTGGATATTTAGGGATCGGTATTGTTTTTGCGACCAGGGATCGCAGCCAGGGATATAAAGGAATATCAGCCTTTATTGTGGATCTTTCTACCTCCGGTATTGAAATAATGGGTAATGAAGAGAAGTTAGGTATTCGTGGTTCCTATACCACTTCATTTGCTCTGGACAATGTAAAGGTTGCTAAAGAGAATTTATTGGGAAAAGAGGGAGAGGGATTTAAAATCGCTCTGGAAACCTTAAATGGTGGTCGAATTGGTGTGGCGGCGCAGGCTTTGGGCATTGCAGAAGGTGCTTTTGATCGATCCCGAGCCTATGCTAAAGAACGGAAACAATTTGGAAAACCACTGGCTGCAGTTCAGGCGATTCAATTTAAATTAGCGGACATGAAACTCAAAATCGAATCTGCTAAATTAATTACTTACAAAGCAGCTTGGTTAAAATGTCAGAAAATGCAGCATTCTGTCGAATCTGCCATGGCCAAGACCATCGCTTCCGAAACGGCAACATGGGTGACAAAGGAAGCGATTCAGGTCCACGGCGGTTATGGCTATATTTGTGAATATGAAGTTGAGCGTATGTTTAGAGATGCAAAAATTACAGAAATTTATGAAGGTACCAATGAAATTCAAAGAATCGTCATCGCTAAAGATGTGTTGAAATAAAGACAAAGTTTCAGTATAAGTCTGGAAAAACAGTTTATATTGCGGATTAATAAAGAAGGCTTTTTTATAAGGAGGCAATTTTGAAAATTTTAACCACTGTCAAAAAAGTTGTGGACGTTGAACTGAATATTCAGGTTAAAGAGGGTAAAATCGTCCAGGATGGATTGCAATATGTGATGAATGCCTGGGACGAAAATGCTGTTGAGGCAACTGTACAATTAAAAGAAAATAACGGGGCTGAAACCACGTTAGTATGTATGGGTGATTCTGAATCAACTTTGATGATTCGGAAAGCTTATGCAATGGGCATTGAAAATGGGATTCATGTGGATGATCCTTTATTGGAAAGTGCTGATTCAAATGGCTATGCGAAAGTATTGAAAAAAATTTATGAAAACGGTGACTATGACTTAATTATTACCGGAAAACAGGCACAAGATACTGATAATGGACATACGGGGATTATGTTGGCGGAGTACCTGGATATCCCCTGTGTCAGCAATGTTGTAGCGATTGAAGTTGTCGATGAATCGCAATTAGCTGTATCCAGAATTGGAGATTCAGGAACAGAAATAATAAATGTGAATTTACCCGCGTTGCTGACAGTGAGCGATAGCATCAATGAACCAAGATTACCAGCTTTGAGAGGTATTATGATGGCTAAGAAAAAAGCCATTGAGACTAAAACACTCGCAGATTTGGAACTGACACTTGAACAAATTGATATGCAACCAGTACGAACAGAAATTTTAGAATACCAAGCACCATCTGTTCGACAGGCCGGAAAGAAATTTGAAGGCGATGCTGCAGAGATAACAGCAAAGGTTGTTCAATTATTAAGCAATGAAGCTAAAGTGATTTAAAGACAATTAATAACCATTCAAAATCAGGTGAGTAATTATGACAAAAATACTGGTAGTGGCAGATATTAAACAAAACGCCTTGAAAAAAGGGACATTAGAACTCATTTCTAAAGCCAGAACGCTTTCCGAAAATGTGGCTGTTGTAGCGATAGGTAATCACATTGAAGGACTAATCCCTGAATTAGCTCAAGCTGGAACTGATACACAGTATCTGGCCAATGATAATAAATTGGAAATGTTTTCAGCCTCATCTTATGCTAATTGCGTTATTCAGGCAGTGAAGCAATACCAGGCAGAACAGGTATGGTTTGCTTTTTCAGAAAGTAGTAAGGCGACGGCTCCCCGGGTAGCCGCTCGGTTTAAGTCAGCTTGCGCAACGGAAATCACAGATATTTCAATTGAAAATGGTAAAGTGATTGTTAATCGACCTGCGATTGCAGGAAAAGTTTATCAAAAGATTCAGTTTAATACGTCTCCGGCTGTTGTTATTGTTAGAGCAGGTGCCTTTGACATCGATGGTGAATACAGCGGTACTGAAAATATCCATAATTTGGAAATACCCGAAACGGATCTTAGAGCTGTGATTCAAAAAATAATTCAGGATGCCGGTGAGGAGATCGATCTTGCGGACGCAGATATTGTTGTTTCTGTTGGTCGGGGTGTTAAAGATCAAACAGGCGTTGATCTGGTTAAGGCATTGGCTAAAGATCTGAAAGCCGGATTTGGTTCTTCCCGTGCGATGGTTGACGCAGGGGTAATGCCACACAATTCTCAAGTCGGACAGACAGGGAAAATTGTATCTCCAACCTTGTATTTTGCGATTGGTATTTCAGGAGCAATTCAACACGTTGCCGGAATGAATGGTGCTAAAGTTATCGTTGCCGTAAATAAGGACTCGGAAGCGCCGATATTCAATGTCGCAGACTATGGGATTGTTGGTGATTTGTTTGAGGTGGTACCTATTCTTAGAGATGAAATTAAAAAAGTAAGAAACTAATCAAAGAGGTTTGGATGAATCCGCTGTTAATGTTAAGCGTTCTACTGATAGGAATGATAAGTTTTGGTATCATCATTCGTAATAAGTTGGCTATTTTAAAATCACTGGGATCCACAGCTTCATACGGAGAGATCGGGGAGCGATTAAAAGCAGTTTTTTTCATCGCCATCGGACAAAAAAAATTGATAGGCAGAAAAAAGGAACGCTTATCCGGGATAATGCACGCACTAATATTCTGGGGATTTTGTATATTGTTTATTAGAAGCTTAACACTAATGGGTGAAGGCTTTCAAAAGGGATTCCATTTACCATTATTTAATGATTCAAATGTACTCGGTTACGGGTATATTCTCTTGAAAGATATTGCAGAAGGGGTGGTGTTGTGTATGATTTTGTTCGCACTCTATCGCAGAATAATTGTAAAACCAAAACGGATGCACAACTCCTTTGAAGCCTATTTCGTTCTGCTTGCCATTGGTTTTTTGATGATAACGGATCTGTTTTATGACGGTGCTCGTTATAATTTAATTCAGATATTTGGTAATAGAGAAAATTGGGATTTTTTTAACAACGCTGATTGGGGTAATGAATTCAGCTGGACACCGGTGGCAGTTTTTTTTGGTAAAGGATTTACCGGATTAGGAGAAGCAACGAATACTACAATTTTACATGTTTCATTCTGGTTACATATCACTTGTTTGATGGTGTTACTAAATTTTTTACCACTGGGAAAACATTTTCATGTGATTACAGCACTGCCTAACGTTTTCCTGAAAACCTTAAATAATCCACATGTAAAAACCCAATTATTGGATTTGGAAAATGAAGCTGCCTGGGAAGATGAATCCCTGGGATTAAATCATATCCATCAATTGAATTGGAAACAGGGACTGGATTTATATACTTGTACGGAGTGCGGAAGGTGTAAAGATGTTTGCCCGACCTATTTAACGGATAAACCACTAAATCTGAAAGATTTTAATGATAGTTTGAAGGCTGAATTGTTTAGAACTGCACCAAGTTTAGTCCTCCGAAAGCGATTGGTGAATCAGTTGACTCAGACAAAAGATGAGGATGCCAAGGCGGAGTTAAATGAAAAGATTTTAGCGCTTAATAGTGATAAGCAGTTGGTTGGTGACATTATCAAACCGGAAACACTATGGGCCTGCACGACTTGCCGGGCGTGTGAAGAAGTTTGCCCGGTAACTATTGAACATGTCCCTCGAATTAATGCCATGCGACAGGGACAAACCCTAATGGCTGAATCCTATCCTAAAGAATTGAATCCGGCCTTAAAAGGATTGGAACGTAATGGTAATCCCTGGGGAATCGGTTATGATAAACGCGGAGATTGGGCTGAAGGTTTGAATATTCAAACTCTAGCGGAAAACGCTGAAGTAGAATACTTGTTTTGGGTCGGCTGTGCCGGTTCATTTGATGATCGGGCCAAAAAAGTATCTGTGGCCGTCGCAAAAGTATTACAAAAAGCGGGCGTCTCCTTTGGTATTTTGGGTGTTGAAGAGAAATGTACCGGTGATTTTGCGCGAAGGGCCGGAAATGAAATGCTTTTTCAGATGATGGCTATGGAAAACATCGAAGTTTTAAATAGTTATGGTGTTAAAAAAATCATAACGGCCTGTCCTCACTGTTTGCATGCTTTAAAGAATGAATATCCTCAATTAGATGGAAATTACCAGGTGACGCATAGTTCAGAAATAATATCCCAACTATTGAAACAGGGGAAAATTAAAATTAATTCCACCAGTGAAGATAAAATAACCTATCATGATCCCTGTTATTTAGGACGGTATAACCAAACCTACCAGGAACCCCGTGAAGTCCTGCAAAAAATCAGTCAGAAATATACAGAACTGGATCGTAAACAAAATGAAAGTTTTTGTTGTGGTGCCGGAGGTGCCAGAATGTGGATGGAAGAGACGATTGGTAAACGGATCAATATTGAAAGAACTGAGGAGATTCTGAATTCGTCTGCTAATATTGTTACCGTCAATTGCCCTTTTTGTATGACCATGATTGAGGATGGGCTTAAAGAAAAATCCAAAGAGGAAGATGTTAAAGTACTTGATCTGGCGGAGTTGGTATTAAAAAGTTTATAATCTGCAAAACATTTGGTTATTGTAAACGACATTCTCATAATCCTCAGATTGACGCTTAGTGGTTTCTGTTTGACGCCATGAGAACAGTTCTAAATAGTTTTCAAAAGACACTACAAAAATCTGGCAAACGGCAATAAGAGTGACCGTTGCTTTAAAATAAACTGGTCGATAAAGTGATAATTAATTCAAAAAATGTTCGTTTGAGTCAAAAAACTGCCTGGATTTTTGATATGGATGGTACCCTGACCATACCGATTCATGATTTTGTCCATATTAGACAAGTGTTAGGAGTGCCTGAAGACGGTGATATTATAGAGTACATGAAATCGCTTTCTAAAGATCAGTACCAATTTGCCCGTCAAAAACTGGATGATATTGAAAGAGGACTAGCTGTTAAAGCACAACCTGCACCCGGTCTTCACCCATTCCTGGAAGCTTTGAGCAAGGAACCAAATCACCTGGGGATAGTCACCAGAAATGCGCAGGATATTGCTATTCAAACACTGGAACATATTCGATGTGATCAATTCTTCTCACCGGAGTCAATAAAAGGAAGAGATGATGCGATACCTAAGCCTGACCCGGATGGAATAAACAAATTATTAACACAATGGGAAAAATCTGCTGATGAGGCCGTTATGGTGGGAAATTATATCTATGATTTACAGTCAGGGATCAATGCCGGCACCAGTACCATTTTAATTGATTTTGAAGAAGACTATTTTTGGCCAGAAGCTTCTGATTTTATGATTTCTTCCTTTGTGGATCTGATACCTTTAATTTAAATTTTTATTGAGTACCAACCTGTTTCACTAGGATGGTTTTATCTTTTGGAGAAACTTTTTCGAATGATTTTGGATATTCCTCTGCAATATTCCCGATAGCTATCAGGATCGTGTCGGGTGCCAAAACCTTATATATCATCCCCAGTGTTTTAGGTTTCGTTGATAGGCTGTTATATTGGTGAATAATCAGTTTGATACGATTGGGGGAGACAGATTGATCCAGTTCATACATAACCTTTCTTTTTCCTTTGGTACTTTTCAATTTCAGTTGACCATGGATCAATACAACTTCCTGATTGGTCTTGAATTCCAGCACAACGATCTTTCCTTTTTTACTAACACCTTCCCATTTTCCCGGAAGAATGTTGACAGGTGATAACTTAGTGCTGCTGCAGCTACTGACAATCATTAAGCTTACAGCTATTAAAATAGACAATCCTGTTTTCACGCTATTTTTTAAATTTAGATTTAATCCATTTAAAAGGAATTAACATTGATACCTTATCCTGGTATTCAGTATATTGTGATCCAAAATTTTTCACCAGTTTTTTTTCTTCCAATTTAGCCCCGATAATAAAATAAATGGATATAATCGTATCTGAAATGATACCAGATAATGATAACTGACCGTCATAGCACCAGATGAAGATAATTCCTCCTGTATACCAGGGATGCCGGGTAATTTGTAAGATACCAGCTGTCGAAAGGTTTACAGACTCAACGGATGCTTTCTCATCAAATTTTATTTGTCTTAGACCGGAAAAGTAAGCTAGATCATATTCCCGGGCACCACTCCAGAAAAAAAATATAGCGATTCCAACGAGAATAATTTGAAGAACTGTCCAAACACCGGTAAAGTGAAAAATGATTTGCGGCTCAAATAGCCGGCCATACCATAAGACGGGGGCTAGTGATATTCCAGCTAAAAGGTTGTAAAATAATCTGAAATAATTTGGATAACGACCCGGTTTAGATTGAATCCATTGATTTACAGTATCGGAGGCTAAAAAACTGTGGATGGTGCACCAAATGATCCAAAGCAAAGCAATGATATAATGATGATTTTGCATAAAATGTTTGTCAAATACTGGGTTTTATGGCATTGGCGTTAGCGCTTCATCCAAAGTATCAATTTGGGCACCTTCTCTTAAACGTTGGTGAGGTACGATATCTTTTTGTGTTAATTCTGAGATGGTACCTGTTGTGGAAGCAGAATCGCTGGAAAGCAGTAAAAACGGTTTGAAGATTCCGATCATTTCATTGATTAGAACTCAATAATGAGTTGATTTTCTTCTTTCTTTATCTGATAAGTAATAATGGGTTTTTTCGCACTACCCGATACAATTTTACCGGATTTACTGAAGGTTGATTTGCCAATACTACAACACTGAACCTGATCAGTTCCCGGGATATGATCCATTCTTCGTTTTGCATGGGTGCATTTATTTCGGAAGGCAAAAAAATCATCATTGATTGTATGGATGACAAGAATTCGATTAGGGAATGTGTCTAATTCCAGGCGCACTGCACTGTCAGGTTGTGACAGTTCCGACATTTTATCAAGGTCGATGATGATCTGACTTTTTTCTAATATCCAACTATTTGAATCAAGAGGTTGCTTTGTTTGGCAGATTCCTAATAATCTTTGAAAAAAATTTCGATGCAGTGTTTTTTCTGACATAATACCATCTCCTTTAATGTCATGGAATATACTAGTTAAAAAACCACTTTAATCAACCATTTGATGATAAGATCAAATTTAGAAATATCCCGGATATTTTTTGATTGATCCAAGGACGTTTCTCCTTTTAAGAATTGAAACGCTCCTGAGAGGATATTGCAGTTCAAATCACGAAGTCAATACATTAGGCGAAAAGAATGGTAAAAATAGTAAATAAATTATAATTTAATACAAAATATATTCTGTTTTTAGTGTTGAAACTACCAAATAAACAATTAAATAAATATTCGTTTTGATTGATTTATCTGGGTCAACAATTATTGATTTAAGCTATTTGCTTTTTAACTGGATTGGATTTAAGGTATCAGATTCTTAAATCGATAAAGAAATTTTTAAAGAATATGTTTTAAGTATCAATCAAATTATGTTTTCGTTTCCTATATACGGTAGGAGATATAATCAATTACCATATACGAAAACTGAAATATCTTATTTGGTGAAAAAACAAATGAAATTATATTAAACTGCTGTAATAATAGAAGAACTAAAAAAGGTACAATATTGGCAACCCAGAATCGCCTATGTTCAAGACAACTCATAAAAAAAATGGGTGTTGTGAATATGGTGTTTAAATACCAGGTAGTTACGAGGATCATGAGGCTTCGTAACGATACCCCCAATTACCGGTTTGATATCCAATAATGGCATTTTCATTCGAACACTAATTAAGGAAAACAAATTTAAATGAGGATATAAATATGAAGCAATTGTTAAATGCCCTCAGTCATTATTTTGCTACTGTTCCGGATCATTTGAGACGAATTAAGTGGTTTGTATGGGCAGTTTTTATAGTAGTTACGATTGTTATGGGTTTTGGGATCGTTCAGAATAAGTTTGATATGACCCTTGAGAGTTGGTTTAGTGATGATGATCCGACTAAACTAGCGCTTAATCAATTTAGAGGCGAATTTGGTAGCGAAGACGGTATTTTTATTGTTTATAAAGCTAAAGATGGTGACATTTTATCTGAAAATTCTCTAAAGGCCGTTCACGGTATTAGAGAAGAAATTTTAAATTATAGGGATAAATTAAAACCCGGTGAAATTTCAGCTTTGGAACACCTGACTAAAATCAATAGTATTGTTAGTGCAAGTGTTTTGGAAGTGGATCAGGATACATTGATATCCAAAAAATTTATCGGTACAGATTTTCCAGAAACTAAGGAGCAACGTGAAATTCTTCGTGATAAGGCACGTAAACAGCAAAGCTTTCCTTTATTCTATTTTTCAAAAGATTTTCTATATGGTGCTATTACAGTAGAAACTGATTTTGGTACGATACCATTAGAAGAAATAGACTTAGACAAATCCCCGGAACCAGCTTCCGATTTTGAAATGGATTCAGAAGAGTTTGAAGATGATGGTGAAATGGAAGAGATCTCTGTTCGGGTTGATCAAACTGCGGTCGTTAAAGAAATTAAGTATAAAGCGATTGAAATGCAAGATTATCTCGATCTCATGACCGCTCTGGAAACCGTTCTATATCAGAAAAAGTATACAGATGTTTTGGAATTCTATCCGGTGGGAAACGCTCCCATGATGAAAATTTTTATGGAGATGATGGAGGAAATGGGGCCACTATTTGGTGTCATGATATTGATAATGGTAGCCTTGCTTTGGTATTTATTCCGATCCATTAGTGCTGTTCTGTGGCCGATTGCGGTTGTAGTGTTGAGTTGTGTCTGGACTTTGGGTTTGACAGGGTGGTTAGGTGCTACTGTTACTTCTATGATTACTTTGACTGTTCTGTTAATTCTGGCAGTAGGTATTGCGGATGCTATACATATTATATCTGGTTACCTGCTATTCAGAAAAGAAGGAATGGATCATCAGGTTGCCTTAACCAATGCTTTTGAAAAAGCTGCTTTACCGTGTTTACTAACAACGGTTACTACCATGGTGGGAATGTTAGCTTTAAGTACATCAGAAATCAGTCACATTCAGGTATTTGGATATATGTCTGCGGCAGGTGTTTTCTTTGCCTTTATTTTTACCATTTATTTATTACCGTTAATGCTGGATGTTTTAGCCCCCGTATCTAAAAAAGGGACATATATCAAATCAAAAAAAATCAAATGGATTCCAGATTTTTCAGTCGTCGTTCAAAAAGCTCTGGATATGATTTTACCAATAGTCAAGAAATCCCCCGGTTTAATAATTGCGGTATTCGCTGTGATTTTTGGTTTATGTATTTATGGTGCCACCCAGGTAAAAGTGGATTCCAATATGGTTAAGGCTACTAAAGAGGGTAGTGTTCTCAGGATTCGTTATGATGTTGTTGATACCCATATGGCCGGTACCCAGAATATGGAAATATATATCGATCTGAAACAGGAAAATGCCTTGAAAGATCCTTTGGTACTGAAAGCCATGGAAAAACTTCAAAGAGATATTGAGCAAAAGTATCAACATCTTGTCGCTAGAACCTTTTCTTTGGCGGATGTTGTTAAAGACACCTATAAAGCACTCAATGAAGATCGGGACGAAATGTATATTATTCCGGATAATCCCAGAATATTATCCCAATCCCTGTTCATGTTCAACAATGCCAACCCGGAAGATAGAAGAAGACTGGTTTCTGATAACTACAGTAAATCTCATATCAGTGTACAATTATATAATGCAGGTTCTTTTGAATATAATGGGTTTTTTAACCAGGTTAAAGCTGATATAGATCAGGCCTTTGTAACAGTTATTCAGCAATATCCAAGTAGTGAAATAACAATTACCGGTGGCTTAGCACTACTGATGCAGTTAGCTGATTATATCAGCTGGTCTCAGGTCAGGAGTCTGGGTATGGTGATTGCTATTATCAGTATTCTGCTCATTTTTATTTTCGGAACCTTCAGAATCGGAATAATGTCGATTGTTCCCAATTTAATCCCTGCCACTTTAACCTTTGGTTTACTCGGATTATTTGATATTCCCCTGGATTCGGATACCATTATCATTGCACCGGTAATTATCGGTATTGCAGTTGATGACACAATTCATTTTATTACTCATTATCGTGGTGAAATTTTGAAAACACCAAGTATTTATAAAGCACTGGTCAATACCGTTAAAGAAGTTGGGCAAGCGATTACTTTTACAACCTTAATTCTGGGTTTTGGTTTTTTTATTATGGCATTTTCAACAAATACCAGCCTGGTGAAAGTCGGAATTTTTGGTTCTTTAGCTATTTTTGTTGCACTTTTATGTGATCTGTTTTTGATTCCGGCTTTGATTCTGATTTTTAAAATGAGATTTGCAAACCAGCAGGAAACTGGTGTGATAGTAACAACTCATTAGACCTCAGTACCTGTTTCAATAGATTAGATGCACTGGAAACCGAGCCTGCTTCGGTTTCACAAAAGGTTTTTTCAAAATATTAATGATACTGTATAACGATATATGCAATCCGAGAGGGAAATATGAATCTTAAAGTTCCTGTTTGTGTAATAATATTGGTTTTCTCAATAACCAGTATTGCTTTTACTATGACCGCCAAAGAAATTATGAAAAAGGTTGATAAAATATCAACAGAGTCGACGCAATCCTCTATTCAAAAAACCACTCTATCAACCTGCAAGTATGGCAAAACCGGGAAGAAAATTACCTGCGTAGAAAAACCTCAGGTAAAAGTTCTGGAGGGGGTTCAGAAAGATACCGGAAGTAGTCTGAAAGATAGTAAGGCCATTTCTATTATCTTGCAACCCATTGGCGAAAAAGGCATTGCGATGTTGTCTTATGAGTATGATGACCCCGATGAAGATACGGAAACCTGGCTCTATTTTTCAGAGGAGAACAAAGTACGAAAAATTGTGTCAGGAGATAGTGATGATGAGGACGCTAAAAAACAAGCCTTTTTTGGAACAGAGTTCACGATTGAAGACATGGAAAGTCCTAAAACTGATGAATATTCCTATAAAATAATGAAGGAAACAACTTATCAAAAAAGACCGGTCTGGATCATTGAGTCTATACCATCACCTAAAAGAGCCAGAAAATCAGAGTATAGTAAGTCCTATTCCTGGATCGACAAAGAAAGGTTCATAACACTTAAGGTGTTGGCTTATAATCGGCGCAGTGTTAAATATAAGACAATCACCATGAGTAAATATCAGCTAATTAATAAAGTGTGGACAGCAAAACGAGTGATTGTAAAGAATATGCTTTCAAATCGTCTGACTGAAATGAAATTGAGTGAAATTACATTTAATATTGATGTACCAGATGCATTTCTAACCAAAAGAACATTAACAGATTTTGCCTTTCGAGAACGAGAACTTGAAAAATTGCGTAAATATTTAACCCAGTAATAATGTGAATATGGGAATCGATACTATTATCGAACTTGCGGTTGTCATTTCGACGAGTTCTTTGCTGCAAGATTCGCAAATACGGATGAAAAATGTTATTGACGCAAATTGCTTTTGTTAAAACATAAAAATGAAATCTGATTTTTTAATTAAATACTTTCAAATATCGTTAAAGTCTTTTCTGTTAATACTAACATTTGGATGGATGTTTACATATCCGATATATGCCCAGAATCATCAATTAAATGATTCGATCACAGAATCTCCGGATTTTGAAGAAGAGGATATTGAAGTTGATTTGGATGCTGATCTGGAAGAAACAGGACTATCCAGTGATCTGTTTGAAGATGAAGATACATGGGAAGTTGATACCAGCTTCATGGAAGAGGACGCAGATATTCATAACACCAATGAAACTAGTGAAAGCGAATCTACTTCTTTTATTGAAGAGCTGATGGAGCCGGCGCGTTTTACGGTGAAACATGAGCACTCTTATAAAACAAAAGAACCGACTCAAACCATTAATAATCGATCATCCCTCAGGTTTGAGTATTCAAAGTTTTTTGAAACCTATTTTTTTCTGCGATTGGATACCAAGGTAAATGCTTTTCACGAATCAGACCATCGTTCAAAAGCAGAAGAAAAAAATATTTTGTTCGAGTCAAATACCAAAGAAGCCTATTTGCAGTCCAGCCTTGAAAATACAAGTGTTAAAGCCGGGTTGCAGGTGATCATCTGGGGCGAGGCCGATGGTGCTGCTGTAACAGATGTAGTAGCCCCCCGGGATCAATCGGAACTGTTTTTCATATCATTGGAAGAGTCCAGGATCTCTCAACCTATGCTTGTTTTTGACCAGTTTTCGGAGGTAGGAGACTGGACTTTGTTTTATATCCCATCAGCAGGTTATACAAAGATGCCTGAAAAAGGAACCCAGTATGATTTGGGGTTATTGGTTAACTTTAATGTTGAAGAAGATGAGGCTCTGGAAAAAAACAACCACGAGCTCGGCCTACGGTGGAAAAAAACATTTGGCAAAAGCGATTTAGCGATGATGGTAGCCAGCTTGATAGAGAATGATTATAAATATGAGATGAATGCATCCGGAGTGTTAATTAAAACCAACAATCGATATCAAATATTAGGATTGACGTTTAATTATGGTAAAGGAGCTTATTTAGTTAAAGGAGAAATTGCCCAAAAAAGTAAAAAAGTATTCAATAATGCTTTATATGAATTAATCGAAAAAGATGTCATCGATACGGCTTTCAGTGTTGAATACTCATCCCCGGGGGGGTATACACTGTTATTGGGGTTAATTGATCAACGAATTGTGGATTGGGAGGATGATTTAGAAGGCTCCGATGAAAGTTCAGGATCCTATATGCTCAGTTGTGCGGATAATTATTTGAATGAAGATTTAAACGCAGTATTTACCGGTTCATTGAATTATCCGAATGATGAAATGATATTTACTTGGGAAGTGGACTATAAATATTATGATCATTTAAAATTTGATGTGGCTTTCTTAAAATTGAATATTACTAATGAAAAAAGTCAACTTTGGGAATACCGCAATGAAGAACGATTAACCTTGAAAATTCAATATCAATTTTAGGCATCTGAACATATTACTTATTAAAAATAATTGACATTTTTACCGCTATAAGGGTAAAAGCATCTCTATTAAGTTTAATTTATATTTGTTTGCCACTAACTCTTATTTAATTACTGCTATGGCGGCAATTAGTATCCTTTCAGAAAATTCACACCTGGGACAAATCATTTTTTTTCACCGTAAACAGGCTGGATTATCCAGAATTCAACTGGCAGATCTTGCTGGAATTGGAAAAACTGTAATTTTTGATTTAGAAAACGGAAAAAATACCGTTCGCCTGAACACAATAATAAAAGTACTGAAGAGTTTAAATATTTCTTTAAAAGTTGATAGCCCCTTAATGCTTAACTTTGAGGAATGGAACCATGAGAAAAGCTGAAGTATTTGTACACGGTGTCAAAGCGGGTGTTTTGCAGGAATCATTGGATAAAAATACCTGGTTTTTTTTGTACAGTACCAATTATAAAGGCCCACCTGTTTCATTAACACTTCCCGTTGAGAGAGGGGAATTTAATTTTAAGAGTTTCCCGCCGTTTTTTGAAGGATTACTTCCAGAAGGACTTCAACTTGAAGCTTTATTAAGGATATGCAAAATTGA
>Ga0257125_1001745_pt1 | contig 20593 bp, 20 predicted proteins | sample SI106_200metaG_FD_190183 | JGI IMG/M metagenome (GOLD analysis project Ga0257125, IMG submission 190183) | Marine microbial communities from Saanich Inlet, British Columbia, Canada - SI106_200 | ecosystem: Environmental > Aquatic > Marine > Inlet | place: Canada: British Columbia | collected...
ACAACAAAATTATTTGCCTAAATTTGGCCTCTGAAATACGTGAACGAATTACATACTTGTTTTTTACTTTCATGACGGTACTTTAACAGGTTTTTAAACATGCTTAAGTTGTCATGACCCATATAATTATATTCTAAAAAAACACCGAGATTAATCATCTGTTACCTATTTTAATTTGTATTGATGGGTGCATATATCGATCAAATAGAGCCAGACAAAAAAATAAAACAGGTAGTATAGACTTCGAACTCCAAACTGAATAATGAATTTCGGTAAAAAGTAAATACATTGTAAAAATTGAAGCAAAAAAAAGATAAGTATTTTTTTTAGGTGGGTTGGGATTGTTAAACTCAATTTTCTTAAGTGCTCTATAAATCAGTCTTATCAATCCAACAAAGATAGCAATAAAAAAAATCATGCCAAATCTATTCAATGTGTCAATAACACCATAGTCTCCACCTTTTTTTGAACCAAACGCACTAAAGCCATCCCCGATTATCAAACCAAACGGGTATTCAAGTAAATTATAAAAATACAAATACAAGTTGTCAACTAGACCAGTAGCATATGTTCTGTCGCCAGCCAAAGTAACGCCAGTAGCTAAACCAATCTGACCTTCCATGAAAAGCGCAATACTAGTATACATATTACTTACCACTGAATCAGACATCAAGAATTGCAGTAATATAAATAAAATAAAATAAATCATAACTAGTAATAGCAATGAAATAATTTTCTTTGGAATAATGCCTTGCATAAATAAAGCAAACATCCTATATTCAACCAGCAATATAGCTATTACAAAGCCCACAATTGAAGTGAAATTAAGACCTACCAACAAATACATACCAAATATTGCAATTATTACTGATCTTTGTAAAAATTGCTTTATAGGTATTAGTGATAATGCAGAAAAACAACCCAAAACAACCCATGCGGCTGTAATAGAATGATTTTCAAGCAATCCATGGCTTCGATAACCTGCTGAAATACGAGAATCACTTATATACTGCCCCGGTGAACGAAACTGTGAATACTCAAAGGCTTTTAATGAATAATCATTCACTTGCTTCAGAATAAGCATTGAATATGAGTCATAAGCCCAGTATGTGCCAATAATCAACCCTAAAACAGATATGGTAAATAAAAAGACACGAATCTCTTGATGAGTTGCAATAACTCTAAAATAATAAAAAAATAAAACCGGCAATAAAAATATCACTAAGGATGATATACAATTTGTTATAGATATGAATCCAAAGATACCCTGCCAAGCTGCATGAAAGATCACAAAAAAAACATAAACTATAATAAAAAAAACTATTGGGCTAACTGATCTCTGCTTCAACTGTGTAGCATTAAAACTAGAACCTAATGAAAGTATAAAAATAAGTATTATTACCAAATAAGGTGCCAAAGAAGGTATTGTGCTTAAGGTTACAACCTGTAAAGGAAATGAAAAACATATTAACACCGCCATAAAGGAAGCTAAAATTGATTTAATTGTTATTATTTTCATCTAGTTTCAAAATAAATAGGGTCATGACAACTGTAATCCTCCCATTTTTAACAACCGTTAAAAATAGAATCTCCGTTGCTTAAATAGCCTCAAGTAGCTTTCTTGGTGGAATGCCACCAATCGAACTATGAGGTCGTTCGTTATTATATACTCACATCCATTGTGTTGCTAACGATTGAGCATGCTCAATCGAATCAAAGATATGCATGTTCAGCCATTCGTTTCTTGCAGTTCTGTTAAATCTTTCTATATAGGCATTTTGAGTTGGTTTTCCTGGCTGTATGTACATTAACTCTATATCCATCGCTTGTGCCCATTCTCTGAGTGCGTGAGAGATGTACTCTGGCCCGTTATCACATCTTATTGCTTTGGGCTTGCCACGCCATTCAATGAGCTGTTCTAATGATTTAATCACTCTTTGCGCTGGCAAAGAGTGATCCACTTCAATACCTAGGCACTCTCTGTTGTAATCATCAATCATATTGAATGTTCTAATCTTCCTGCCTGTGTTCAATGAATCGGACATGAGGTCTATTGACCAGGTTTGGTTAATGGACAGTGGCACGCTTAAAGCCTGCGGCTTGTTGCGTTTGATTCTTCTTCTGGGCTTAATCCTAAGATTAAGCTCTAATTGCTTGTAGATACGATACACACGCTTATGATTCCATTTAAAGCCTTTGGTGTTGCGTAGATACATAAAGCACAAGCCAAAGCCCCATTGTTTATGTGTTGTGGTTAATCGCAGCAACCAGTCAGCAATTAACTCGTTCTCACTGGACAGCTTTGGATCGTATCGATAACATGTCTCACTGATTTTAAAAGCCTGACAAGCCAATCGAACTGTCACCCGATATTTATTAATGGCCTGCTTAGCTTCTGTTTAATACCCCCTTGAGGGGTGCATCTCCTTGCGTAGAGATGGCCTTAGAACTTTTTTGTTAAAGCCTCTTGTGCGATCATGGCCTTTAAGCGCTCATCTGCGTACATCTTCTTGAGACGAGAATTCTCTGCCTCAAGCTCTTTGAGTCTGGTGATCATTGAGGTATCCATGCCGCCGTATTTATCATGCCACTTACCTAGGTACCCCCTTGAGGGGTGTAAAAAGTGGCGCTACTCATGCCATGCTCTCGACACAGCTCAGATACTGGAACGCTTGAGCCTGCTTAGGTAAGTATTTGCATGATTTGTGTATCTGATTTACGTATTGTCTTCATGACCCTATTTTTATTATAAGAAAATTCTACTTTTACTGAGTGTTAATTCTTTGGGGGGGTACAGATCTTTTATAGTTGTAAAACTCTATATAGTCATCTACATCAGCGATTAGCTTGCCAATATTTTGGCACTCATTTAAATAGATCCTCTCACATTTTGCGCTTCGCCAGAAGCACTCAATTTAAACTCTTAAGCGTCAGAGATCCATGAATTCAGCAATTCATTATCCTTCTCATACTTAATATCTGCCGCTCCCTCAAGAAAGGAGCCGAGTAACCTATTAGTAAAGATAGAATAATTTGATCTTGAATCTTGCGTAGCTGCAGAATCACGTTGCACTACAAAAGGGTATAAATTGTTTACATTATCTCCACGTAACCCAGAGTAGATAAAGCGAAAACGTTTTTTTGCAACAGCCATAGCCGCATCATTAAAACTATGTAAATTACCAAAAGTATAGGAAAAATGATCTACATCTATACCTAGGCGGGCCTCTATAGTGTCAGCACTTGAAATAATCTCTTTTTCTAGATTATCCTTACCAATAACATGTGAAAGTCTGGCGTGAGTTTTAGTATGCGAACCTATGGAGTGCCCCTGTTCCAACAGCGCCTCGAGATCAGCCCATGTCATATTTTTCCAGTAATTTGGCAAGTCTTTAGTTAGACTTCCTGGTTGGATATTTCGAGAAATAAAATCAAGTGCCTCATTGTGATTATAGAGAGACATAAAATCAGAGACAACAAAAAAAAGAGCTTTAATTCCCATCGGATTCAGTACCTTCTCAGCTACTACACGATTAGAAGCAAATCCATCATCAAAAGTTAACAACAAATTACGCCCCCGGATAGGCTCATCACCTAGAGCCATCGCTGAAAATTTATCAACTGAAATAAAATTCCAAGACTTAGATAGCCAGCGTAATTGAGATTCGAAGAGGGCTATGTCGCTTGGCGCAATATCATGATAAAGAAGAACGCGTAAGCTATCTTGTGAAAATAATCCTAGCGACCTCCCTAAAGATTTAATAATTTTTATAGGGTAATACCCAGAAGATAAAATATGATGATGAAAATTCACTATTTGCACTCCTTAATTTTAGGCAAGCTTATTCGGTTGTAGTGGTCCGTTAATCTTGGACACATTTCAAGCCACTTTTTCCAATTCAGCCATCTTTTGAGCGGGTATTATATAACCAATCGCTGAATGAATCCTTTTGTAGTTATAAAAGTAAATATAACTTTCAACATTTTACCCCTCAAGCATTTTACCCCTCAAGGGGGTATTGAACAGAATACACCACTTCATAGTGATTTGCAAAGCTTTGATGATTTAATCGTTCGGTCTTAAGACTTCTAAAGAAGCACTCCATTACAGTTTGTCAGGCCACTACACAGGTTTATAAACGGAATCCTGGCATTATATATCTTCTCCATTCACCTGCCAACTTATATGGCTTGGCATTGAGTCCTTTTTTAAATTCGGCAATCCCTTTTGGGGTGCTTTCTTCACTTAAACCGCCAATATCAAACCATTTACATCCTATTTTTTTAGCGTGTAATATTGCATGCCAATATAAGGCTGTATTCGCTTCTGTTTTCCGACCCATTTCGTTTGTTGATACAATAAAATCCGTTACAGTATTACCATGATGAATACATAGTCTATAGCCCAATTCTTCTAGTTCATTATCTTTATTTAATTTTGATGCAACAAATAGATTGCACGCCCAATCGGATGACTTAAGTTTGGATAATTCCTCAATCAAACTGACGTTTATACCGCTAAAATTATTACGTTTCTGTAATTTAGCATAACCAGCAAGCAATTCTTTAAGTCGTAAACCTGTAATTTCCTCATGCTTTATCATTACATCGAGCTCTGACACTTTACGTAAAGCACGCCTCCACCTTCTATTAATCTTACCTAGTAATTCTTCTTTACTAAGACTTAAGTCAATTAAACACGAAGCCCAAGCAGTAGTGGCTTGAGATCGAAGCCCTAGAGAGATTAAACCCTTGTGAACAATATCCGAGCTGGGTAACTCAGGAGCAATTTGCATCATCCACCATCGTCGACGGCGACCCTCTTCCAGTAGTGCGCTTAGAGCTGCAAATTTTATTGAAAGTTCATTTTTACCTGAATAATTATTTAGTATAAGCGGTCCACGATTAATACGGGCGATACCACCAAGTACAGGTAATTCTTTTACAAGTACTTGTGCCAATGCAACTGAATCCCCTTTATTATTTAGAATTAAATAACGCTTAGCCTGCCACCCTTCAGCCTTTTCCTTTGCTGTGCCATATTCCCAGGATTGAAGGAGGTTTGTCGCAGTACAATGCTGCCAATATCCTTCCCATTCATTAAAAGTTATTTCTTTTAATTTCCATTTTTCAATTGATTTTTTGATTATATTTGTACCGTAAGTAAAGATTTGTTTTTGTTTTAAGCTTTGATGTACCGGCAAGTAAAGTCTAGTATGGCGTAATGCTAATGCTGTTAAATGTGCATCAGCGTTTCTTATTACCTCTGGAGGCAAATCTGGCCATGTTAAAACTGTCAAGCTGCAATCCTGTAATTGACCAAATACAGTTTCTGCCTTACTTTCATCACTCTCTGTCGTGAAACAAGCTAGATATGGCGTACTTTTACCATTGCAAAATTTAAATTTAGCGCTAATATCATTCAATAACAACAATGAATTATACCAGTCTATTGCATGCTGCTCTCGAAGAGAGGCTATTTCATCAATACTACTATTCAAGCTATTAAGTAACCGTTTAGCCAAAGAACTCATTCTATATTCTTTTATATGAGGCATATCAGTATCAGCTTCTACTTTAAATTTTACTAACGAAACTCTTAATCGTAACCCTAATCTCTGGAGTATACGTTTACACAACCACATCCCCGGCAAGTAATTTGGAGATTTTGAGGATTCGGTTACCGCAGTGTAAATCTCTCGAATAACATCCATACTTTTATTTGTTTTTGAGAATTCCGCAGGCCCATCCCCTCTTACAACTAAAACTGCACCATCTGGGATTGGCAAATGTTTATGTGGGCTGTAAAGTACACAATCACCCATCTCACCAACGCCTGGTATTGGTTTTAATACATGAGCCGCATCTTCGACTAACCACGCTCCTTGCTCTTTGCAAAAATCTGCAATCAACTTAGCTGGCGAGGCTTGTCCAAAATAATGCACTAAAACAACAATATCAGGAGGATTGTTAATTGCAAGATCCTGCAATCCTTCAAAATCAGGTATTAACTGGTTAGTAACCTGATAAAAGATTATATGAACCCCCATTTCTCTGAGCGGTTGAAGCGAGGCATTGCAAAAAAAGTCTGGTATCCAAACCGTGGCACTATCCTTGCAGGTCATTTGTATACGCCAACGAACAATGACTGCCAAAGATAGAGATGATCGTGAGAGCCAGAAGGTCTCATCCTCTGTTCGACACCATGGTGCAGCAAGACTTTGATCAGAATAAGCTGATGACAACATCATAGATGTCAGATGACGCCACTTTGGTAAAGGTGCTAGAGTAATATTCTGCATAACAAACTTCCAACTTTTTTGTTCTTCATGTTTTTTATACCTATAAAACTATCCAGGCCTTTATTTTTTTTTAATATGGAATGAATTTTGACGAGCAAGCCAACCAAGAAATCCAAAATTATTAGACATTACAGCATCAAGCTTACCAAGCTTGGAACTCTCTCTACCGGCAGCTCTACAATGTAACTCTGGGCTGTATAAAATTTCAGACCAGCGCTCTGTAACAATACCACTAAAAATTTCTTCGACTATCTTTTTTTGTTCTTTAGAAGCTCTTGCCAGCCAGTACATTTGATCTACCAAGCCTTTGGAAATATAATCCTTACCAAATAGGCGGTACAGCATACGAATGTGCGGCTGACTGTTGATTGAATAATTAGCAAACACCGCTTTTCTTTTTAAAACTCGGTGAGCCTCTGATATTGCCTTTTTGAAATCTGGAATGTGTTGGAATGTTTGCACTGTCCAAATCCCGTCAAATCCCGAGAAATCTACGTCAGTTTTAAAAGGAAGGGTAGTCGCATCAGCATGCATGAGTGCAACTTGATTACCAACCAAATCAATTAAAACATTCTTGGCATGAACCAAATTTGAGCGGATAAAGTCGATAATAATCACATTCACATCCGGTCGTGTTATGGCTAAACGTCTCCAGTGCCAGCCCCAGCATCCGCCAATATCCAAGATCAACCCATCTTGTGGTATTGTTTTTAGAAATTTCTCAATTTCGTAGTCCATCACCGGTATAGAATGACTATGACTAATTGCAGAAAGATAATTATCATATATTTTATCAGCCACACGCTCGCGGAGTTCAATTTCAATACGCTGATCGTCAGATAAACAACTGTCAGGCATACATTCATAAATTCCATTAGAATCTGTACTATATGGAAGTAAGAGGTTTATTAATTTCTGTTTCACTTAATATCTCAACAATTTTCTAATATTTTTAACAATTCTAGAAAATAAATATCCTAGCGAGCCTTCTAGGGAAGTGCGAAAAGCACAAAAAATCATTTGAATACTTCTACTAAATTGTTTTCTCAGGATTAAATCTTTAGAGCTAGCCATCAATAAGCGTGCATTTATATTTCTCCAAATGCGATCCTTATTCAATTCAAACTCTTGTAATTGGTATACGTGATGTCGAATAACGTTCATAATACTTTGAGTATGCTTCTTTTCTTGACCAGAATTATTATCATTATGTATGAGATACTCTCCTTGCACCGAGTGTATAAATTTAAATTTTGCTCCTGCTCTAGCAATCTGCATCCAAAATTCATAATCTTCGGCAGTTGCAAACTCAGAATTTTCACAAAACAATATGTTATTATTGTGCAAAAAACTTCGTCTTACAATAGTAGCCGATGGAGACAGACAGTTTCCATTCACCAATAAACTTCTATAGAAATCTGATTCATACGGACCATACATAAGCAACCGTCTATTTCCCGTTGCTTCATCAACTAGCATTTCATCCGTACAGTAGACATCAGTTGATAAGGATTTTTCCGATTCACTTATTACGACTTGAAGTTTATTCGGGTACCAGTTATCATCAGAATCCAAAAACGCAATCCACTTCCCTTTTGCCGCACAAATTCCCATATTACGTGAAGCGGCTATTACTCCATTGTTATGAATTTTTAGTAAAGTAATTCGAGGATCTTTAAATGTCTTAACAATTTCATCTGTATTATCTTTTGAGTGATTATCAACAATAATAACCTCCCAATTATTATAAGTCTGATCTATAACCGACTGAAGAGCTTTTCCTAAAAAATGCGCATGGTTATAAGTAGGAATAACTATTGAAACAATCGCATACAATTTGGAATTCATTTGTACTCTCCTTACTTAAACACTAATTCTTACAAGTCAGCACTTGACTGTAATTCATGTAAAAAACATTGCAAGTAATTTGTAGAATAATTAAAGATATTTTCATATCCTATGTGAATTCTGCTACACAAAACTCTAACAAACCATCAATCTCTTCAGTTCTGTCATTCTTTGCGCGAAAGCCCACTTTATTAAGCATATCAATATGATAATCAAACTCACCAACGATTGCATTATTATTTTGCAATGGACGAACTATATCAGGCTTAAAACCAAGAGACTCTTTGCAACGTTTTTGAATAATGCAAGCAACTTCAAATACTGTTGGCGCCCATTCTCCACCTATATTAAAAACACCTTTATCAATTTTTTGTTGTGGAATTTGAAGTAAACAGTCTATAGCTTTATTAACATTCAATAAAGAAACAAAATCTCTCCGTTGTGAACCTGAAGTATATAAAACTATCTTTTTAGTTGTAACTGCTTGCTTACATATGTCATTTATCAAAAGCATCCAACAATTAGCATTTTTGTGTGCAGGAGCTCCAAATACATTAGATAGGCGAACAACAATACCCTCTATTTGATTATGCAAATGGGCATAACGAATTAAATTTTCCGCTACCAAATGGCTAGTAGCATAGGGATGAAGGTTGCGAGGGCAGGTATCTTCAGTGATAATTCCGGTAAGTGAATCGGAATACACATGCGCTGTCGATAAGTATAAAAATCTCTTTACACTTGCACGGGTCGAAGCTGCAAGCAAATGTGCAGTAGCTAAACCATTAAATTCTAGTGCCTTTGCAGGGTTATTATAGCATTCCTGTGCATTCATGCCAGCAGCTTGGATTACAACATCAGCCCCATTACAAATTTCCTCTAATGCGCTCTCATCACTCCATTCAATCTTCACAACTTCTGCTTGAGGAAGCCATTTTGGTGGCTCACTTTCATTGCGTGACGCAAGTACAATTTGATGTCCTTTTTGGTGCAAGTATTGGGCTATGCGTCCACCTAAAAATCCATACCCACCAGTCACTAGTATACGCATAAGATTGTACTACTATGCCCAGGGGGCGCCTTTTTCCCACAGCGATTCCAGCAGCTCATGATCACGCTTAGTATCCATACAATGCCAGAAACCATCGTGATGATAAGCCATTAACTCACCTGCTTTAGTTGCTTGTTCCAATGGCTCTCGCTCTAATAAAGTTTCATCCCCCTCTATAAGATTAAAAAATTCGGGCTCAAAAACAAAAAAACCTCCATTAATCCAACCTTCATGCAACTGTGGCTTTTCTTGAAAACTAGACACTAGACCACCGTTCAATTTCAACTCACCAAAACGAGCTGCAGGACGAACAGCTGAAATAGTCACCATCTTTCCATGGCTACGATGAAATGCGAGTAATGCATTCAAATCAATATCAGCAACACCATCACCATACGTTAATAAACAGGTTTCATTTCCGATAAAAGGTTGCATACGTTTGACTCGCCCACCCGTCATCGATCTATCTCCTGTATTTACCAGAGTCACTCTCCAATCCACAGGGTTAACTTGAAGCGGCTGAACTCCTCCTGAAGCAAGATCGACAGTAAAATCAGAATTGAGCGTATGATAATTTAGAAAGTATTCTTTAATTACTTCAGCTTTATAACCCAATGCAATATAAAAATCTTTATGTCCATAATGTGCATACCTTTGCATAATGTGCCAGAGAATTGGTTTATCTCCAATCTTGACCATTGGCTTAGGAACAATATCTGTGTATTCAGACAAACGTGTGCCAAATCCACCGGCGAGTAAAATTACTTTCATTACTTAACTCCAATTAAACTTAATTTTAGACAACTCAAGGCGATTAACTTCATTAGGATTGTGCTCAATACTTGCAATATTTAACACCAAACTTTGTGAAGATCGTAACCCTTTAAATGCAAACCAAATACCAGGTGGCACGGTAATCCTCACATACCGATCAACACCAATACTTTCTACTTTAAATCTATCAGTATCTTTTGAATAAAATACAAATAGCACTTGACCAATAGGGACAACAATATTCATCGTCATTTGCGTATGACACTTCCAACCTTTTATTACACCTGCATCTACCCAAGAAAAGTAAGCTTCTCCAAAATTATAAAAGCCCGCATCGCTCTTTTTCATAGCATGCATAACATCACCCCCTTCAGTTTGTATACAAGCCAAAGGTGAAATTAAAATATCATCTAAACTCATTCAGCCCACTTCAGCCCCTGTTGCTTAGCAAGTGACGTGTACGTTTCAATTTGAGATTGAGTCATATCATTAATTTTTACTGATTTGTTATAGTATGATTTATACCATTCTGCTGTCATACGAACTGTATCTTCGAAATCCATCACAGCATGCCAATGCAAATAGTGAAGCGACTTATCGCAGTTAAGCTTAAGCAATAGTGATTCATACGGCTCTGTTTTAGGTTTAAATATGTCATCCTGCCAGCGCACCTGCTCCCAATGCAATGCCATTTGTTTAACTAATTCAAGTACACTGTGATTTTGCTGTGCTTGAGGGCCAAAGTTAAAAGATTCTCCGTGCAATGTTGAACTTTTAGATAAAGCTACAGCAAGATTTAAATAACCACTCAGGGGCTCTAAGACATGTTGCCAAGGACGTGTAGCATGAGGGTTGCGCAATTCAACTATATTATTAGTTGACCAAGCTTTTACACAATCTGGAATAATACGATCTACTGCCCAATCTCCACCTCCAATTACATTTCCTGCTCGGGCTGAAGCTATACGTACCTTACTAGTTTCCTTAGAAAAGTATGATTTAACATAAGAACGAATAGCAAGTTCTGCAGCGCCTTTAGAGGCACTATAAGGATCAGGCCCGCCCAATGCATCAGTTTCACGATAACCCCAAATCCATTCCACATTGTCATAACATTTATCACTAGTTATAATGACTGCCGAGCAAGCTTTTTTTAATTTCCTAAGGGCTTCCAGCACATGTAAGGTGCCTAATAAATTAACACCCCACGTCTCAAGTGGATCATCATATGAACGTCTTACCAAAGCCTGTGCTGCAAGGTGAAAGACGAAATCAGGTTGTGACGAAACAATAACATCCTCCAAAGCGGCCTGGTTACGAATATCAATTCGAAAATCTTTTATTTCGCTGGTCATTTTTGCTGCAGTAAAATGAGATGGATTCGTCGGATTATCAAGAGAGACGCCTATCACCTTAGCGCCCAGTCGTATCAGCCAAGCAGTAAGCCATGCCCCTTTAAATCCAGTATGACCAGTAATCAATACGGTTTTATCTTGAAATTTTGTTAACAATATTTTTTTCCTTTATAAATTATTTCAAAGGCAGCTTAAGCAGGCCTATTCTAAACATACTAAACAAAAACTTTACCAATCTATTTTTATCACACTCCTAAAAATGACTAAATTCCATTAATATGTGAATTACCTTTGGAAAATTTATTCTTATTATGACACACTCCATGGTGATTATTATAATTAAAATCTACGAGTTCGTCGTTACACAAATCTGACCATGTATTGTTACCACTTCACAGGCCTGCATTTACCGCAGACATGCTATACGCTAAAGTAAGATTAATCAACTTCAATATGACCGACAAATAGATCCGGCCCAAGTGCATACAACTCCAAGATACTCAACCCAATAACTATCGAATACTTATCAATTGTTTATCTGCTTAACTTTGTTAAATGAGAGATTTGATCTACAATCCTCCCATTTCTAACACTTGCTAAAAATAGAATCTCCGTTTTTTAAATAGCCTCAAGTAGCTTTCTTGGTGGAATTCCACCAATTGGACTATAAGGTCGTACATTATTATATACCCACATCCATTGAGTTGCTAAATTTTTCTCATGTTCGATTGAATCAAAAATATGCATGTTTAACCATTTGTTTCTTGCTGTTCTGTTAAGGCATTTTGTGTTGGCTTGCCTGGTTGTATGTACATTAACTCAATATCCATTCATTCTCAAGTTTTTTTTGATTTATTACTTTTCTTAAACCATAAAGCTAATATCCAATCCCTTAGCCAAGTTTCAGATGTTCTTGCATAAACATGACACCATCGTAATCGTGCCGCTTGTGTTTCATCTGCATTCCACCATTCTTCAATTCTATCAAAATTATCAGAGACAAATCGACCAGCCTGTTCGCCAGAATGATGAAAAATACCAACCTGCTCCAACTCAGAAAAAAAAGTGATTGACTGACGAGATAACTTCCAGTGATTAGGGTTCCAATACGCTACTGTGGGAATATTCATTGCTAACACCTGGTGGAGTGTAGTAATTGGATGATCTACAATGCATAATCGTGCAGACTGTAAATCACGGTGGAATTCCTTATAACTTCCATTGCATATAGAGATTTCTGGAAAGACCTCTTGAAGAAACTCATAATCTCTAAACGTACCTCTTGACCCAGGTCTATAGTATACATTATCATAACCAATACTAGACAATGCACTTAGGAACGAAACCTTTTGTTCACGATAATTTAGCCAATCTGGTCCTATTGGCTTAGAATGAATGCGCAATCTTAAAAAAGACATCTCAGTCCCAACAAATATGATTTTTTTTCCCACTTTAGCTCTTTTACGTAACGCTTTTAGGCGACTTAGAGATGGTGATGGAAGTGGAACTGCATTCACCTGATACGACTCGTGTTTACGCCACCCCCATGTGATAAACTCACTGCCAATATATTCACTCTGCGGACTAAGGCAAAACACCTTGTGTATTCCGTACCCACCTCCATGTTGAACTGAAAATACAACTTCACCTCTTTCTATAGCGAATGCTTTTTTAAAATTATCCTCATCATTAAAAGTATCACTATGAACTATTCGTCCAAAGCCAGGGTGATAAGTTCTTTTGGCATAGGCGCTATAACGCTCTAGAAATCCATTTCTATACCAAAGGGGAATGCACTGATCAATAATCAACTTTGTTATTGAAGTAAATTCTGATAAAGTGCATTTTTTACCATCAGACTGTTCTACTCCATGTAGAGTGCCCTTCTCACTACCATAATTAAGCTTTTTAAGCCTTAGTGCCAAACTAAATGCAATACGCCACCGTAAAGGAATCTCATCTGATGTACACCGTAGATTACGTAAAAATTTAAAAACATTTTTTTTGAGTGTACTCCAATTTGAAATATGTGCCGAATAAGGCGTAATAACTTCCACCTCACGAAAGCCGCTTGTCCAATTCTTTGGAAGGCTATTCTGCAAGTACATCGATAACACCCAAACATGAAATTCACGCTGCTGGAGAATTCTAAATAAATCTGTAGATGTTGCTGGAGGTAAAATGAATGGCGCATCCCGTAAAAGCACAACACTGGACTCTTGCTCACCATAGCGCTTAACAAATTTTCCTAGGTGAGTGTAGTTCATATAACACGTCTGAACCAGCCACATAAGCCAAGGAGCAACTGTAATACCCCAGAACTCTTCATTGTGCGTTGTTCCAGTAACATCTTCCAGTGATTTTACGACATAGCCAAGGAGCTCCTCCTGAAAGACCTGATTAACTAATCGCTCAATATTGGGTAGCTCCTCCTGTGAAATAAACAAATCTGAATAAAATTCAGATAACTTAATCTCATTATATAGAGGTGTGTAGCTAATAAGGTGAGCCACATCAAATGGCATATCAAAGGATTTATCTTTTTTCATGATAGAGTCTTAACATTCACACACTTTATATCAAGCTCAAATTTATAAAAAATACGATCAAAACCTATTAGTATGTTTTTTTTTACTATACATATTTTATAGTAAATCTAGCTGCCTTATTCGTTCTAACTGTACATTCATTATATTCATCACTGGAAATTTATTGACACTTCCGTCCCATAACAAATGATTTGCATTATAGAAAGCAATTAAAGAATTAATACTACAATCAAACCCTTTTCTAGCTTTAAGAAGAAGGGAAATATTTTTTTTAACCTCTACAAAAACTTTTATATCTTGCGTACTTAAATAACCTTTATTATCAATTGACATTTGTGTCGACTCATAGAGCATGTTGACCAGATCAAATCCCCATGGTGCGGCATCAATTTGAAAATGCTCCCAATCAATTATCACTATGTCATTACCATTAAAAAGTATATTTCCAAGAGACAGGTCTCCGTGAAATGGAGAAAACATTGCACCGCCTTCCCCCCATATCTTATTATAAGTATCGATTACAATAAGTAATTTATCCCTATTTATGTGAAGAGGAAGATTATGATGTCCAGAAACGCCGGGGAAGCAGCTTACGATCAAACGACTGTAAGAACTTTTCATATTTGTAGAAAGAGATAGCTTGGTTGTAGCCGACAGATTAGCCCTATTCAGGTACCACTTATATCCGGCATACTCTTTAGATAGTCTTTTTATACCCACATCAAGAAAGGATGACTTTATAATAAGATTTGACAGAGAATTTTTATAGGTAACAACTCCATTATCATGAGGATTATTGTTAATTAAAATCATTTTTTAGCAATAGCGATTATTGATGGCGCAAAGAACTGAAGGTTAAACACACTAAAAAGTAACCACTCTATCCTATTGGCAATTACACGCCTAAATCCCAGCTTGCCATTTGCCTTTCTAGCACTAATCGGCTTCCAATATGGATCATGGTTACCATAAGGTCGAATATATTCGGGCGTGCGGTAGTCTGGCCAAACAGCATATAGAGACACTGAACTAAATCCAGTTTCTTTTAACAATGTTTGAATGCCATTAAATGAATATATCCATGGACGGTACTCTCGACGTTTAAAAGTCTTTGATATTAGATTTGCAATTCTTCTAGGCATAATTGATGTAAAAAGAATTCCAGCATGTGGATCACGCTCACCGAAAAACATCTTATAATCATAGCGATTTTCTATCGCAAGCATAAGGCGACCATCAGTCTTTAGCCCTTGATGTACATTTTCCAAGAAATCTTTTTGCATTTTTCCTGGACTTCCGTTAGCTTTACGCGCATTCGCCCCATACCAATAATCATTTACAACAACTGGCTCTATTTCTGGTATCCATTCAAGAACGCCATTTACAACTGCAACATCAAAGACTTCCTTTGGCAATACTGTATTTCGTAAGTTGCCACACAAAAATCTTACATTGTCAAGATTATCTTCCACAGCTCTAGCTTCTGAAAATTTAAGTGACTCAATAGTCTGATCAATCCCTAACACACTATTCACCTGTTTAGCTAATGGAATTGTTAATGCACCCCACATACAACCAAGATCAACAGCATTTTCGGATCCAGATAATTGAAGTAATTCTAGAGCTACAGATCTTTTTGCGGAAAAGATCACATCCTTATGTTGAGGGTGTGTAGCCTTAATACACTCTCTTGTTGAGTGGTTTTTTAGCATATTCATCAAATTTGCATTTTCTTTCTTAGATAAATTCGACCAGTACCCATCTTTTATTGAAGAACTATATATGTAATTTGACTCCTTCTGGAAATTATCCAACCACTGTAGTAAATTTTTATCAATAATCATTTATTTTTTTAACCTTTATATAATTTGTAATTGTTATACAGACCGCCTGATTTATTATACTTATAAAACAATAAATTAATCAGATTGAAATAATATTAACTCACTCAAGAATCTTTGATTTTTCAATATTTGTATATAAATATATCCCGTTTCCCCACATGTCTGGATACTCTCTGATTTTATAAAATCCATGATATAAAAATTTATTATGACAAACAGGATTGTTATAAATAACTAAAATTTCTTTTTCTTTATTGACTTGACTTTGTATCTGTATCAATACTTTTTCCATTATTGATTCAGGAAATGGATTATAAAGATAGAGAAAATCGTAGTCTGCATAGTTTGGAAATTCTGTTGCATTGATACTGTAGACATTCACCCTAGCCTCTTTAAGATATTTGAAGTTATGTGTAGCGATTTCTGCTAACTTGCTTGATATCTCAATGCCATCGATCTGCTTGAAAGGGAATTTGGTCATACAGCGGAGCGCCCCCCCTTTGCACATCCTATATCTAAAATTTTATCATTTTGTCGGATATTTAAATCGGACAACACGTTTATTAAATATTTATTGCACGATGGAGACCCTTTGATTACCAATAACTCATCAAATCCAAGTTCAGCAACTGGTATCACTGTTGAAAAATCTAATCCATTTACTCTTTCCCAGAAAATCTCTAGTTTTCTGCTTAATTTTTGTAATAAGGATGGACCACTACTCATTTGAATTTTTCAATAATTTCATCAATTTTGGCTTCAATCCTAGCTTCTACAGATTTTTCAGAATCAAAATTTACATAATATTCCATTATATTTTTATGCTCTTCTAAATATTTCTCTTGGTTCATTGATATCACGCTATCTAATCTTTTAGAAAAATTCGCGTATTCACTATTTTTTATTAAAATTTTATCATCAATATCTTGGTGATAAAGGCTTGTTCCGGTAAAGTTACAATACAAGGCTTTTTTTCCTAAGCCGTATGCTTCAATTACAGCTGTAGAAAGGCAGGAAACAATCAACTGACTATTTTGCATTAATGGAAAAACATTCCTCTTTGAAAAATCAGTATCAATATATTCAATAGAGTTTCCATATATTTCTTGGTAATATTCTTCTTCTGAAAGCCCTAGTTCAGGAATAATCCAATCTTTTGAATTTCGTTCTGCGCGATAAATAATTGCCGCATTTATCTTATTATCTTTAATATATCTAGATAACAACTCATCCATAATTTTCATTGAGCGCATTGTATCTTGCACATCTTGTTCAAAACCAATGTCACCTCGCCAAGTTGACACAATTAATAAGTCATACTGCTCTTCAACTTGTTCTTTTAGAGGGGAATAAAGTGAAGCAACTAGAGACCCTACTGGATAATAATAATCAACCTGATATCCTAGCTTTGGAAATATCTCTTGCTCATGGATACCAAAGCAAAAATAATGTGGCACATAGAAACCAGAATTAGGAATTGCTGCATAACTCAATCTAGATCCATTTTGAATTGCCATAAATGGAAAGTTATCGCAATGTTTTGCAAGCCAGCCGAAAGTACTACTGTTATCAATAAAAGTAATAATGGCTTTTGGCTTAACAAACTCTAGGCAGGCTTTTAAATATCTATAGTAAATCTGTTTAAACACGCCATATAAAAAGCCTCGATGATTTTTCCGGGCTTCTTCTAAACTAAATTTTAACAGCTCTTTTGAAAACTGAACTATTACACCAATACCTAAAAAAATATCCTCTTGGCGCATATTAAAAACACCGACACTGTATTTTTTATTAATTACTTGGCGAACATGATGACTATTGCATTCATCAAATATTAGAACATCGCATGGATTAGGCGATGAAAATAACACCCTTCTGCCAAACAGTGTCATAGATTTTGTGCTTTTAAAGATAGTGTCTTACGATCTATTTTTCCACTAGGTGAGTGGGGAAATTCATCGATTGTTACTATCTTTTTAGGGAAAAATACTTGTTCTAGATACTGCATACTCTCCTGTCGAATGCGTATTTTCCCCTCTTTACTAATCTCGTTCATCGTAAAAGCAACACAGCCTGTTGTTATCTGGTCATCATTCTTAATAGCAACCACCACAACATCTTGAAGAAGTGTAAATTTTGAAAGCACCGATTCAATTTCTCCAATTTCTATGCGCCGACCCCCAAGTTTGATTTGATTGTCCTTTCTGCCTATACATTCAAAATCACCACTCTTATTTAAAAATCCTAAATCACCAGACTTATACCAAATATCTCCAGACTTATCCCAATCAAACTGAACAAATACAGATTTAGTTTTACTCTCATCATTGAGATAGCCTTGCGTTACTTGCGGGCCCTTATATGCAATTTCGCCAATTTCTCCAGAATTTCCCCTATCCAAATTCTCATTGATTATCTCAATTGTCATAGTAGGAAACGCCTGTCCAATTGGGATAATGTTATTGCAAAATAATTCTTTTTCTTTGCTATTTGAATATAGATATCTAGAGGTGTAAATAGTTGCTTCTGTTGGTCCGTATAAATTCTCAATCGTACTGTTTGGCGCTGCTATTCTCCATGCATCCGCACAATGTTTAGGAAGCTGCTCTCCACAGAACATACTGTATTCTATACTTGGAAACGCTCCTTTTGAAAGGTAACCCATTTTTTTCATAAAACCAACAATGGATGGAACAGAATTCCAATAATTTATTTTTTCTCTTCTAATAAAGTCATAAGGAGTCATCACCTCCTCTTCCAAAGGTACGCACAAGGTTCCACCCATATACCACGTAAAAAATATATCAGAAACTGAAGGGTCGAAACTAAAGTCAAACATTTGCGAAGCTCTAAAGCCTGCCTTTATTGGATATATGGATTTCATATTTGCAAGAAACGAAACAACATTGGCATGAGAAACTTTTACACCCTTTGGATGTCCAGTAGAGCCAGAAGTATACAACACGTATGCTAATTCATCAGTTCTCGCATTGCTGAATATCTCATCGTTTGCAATGATTGATTGTGTCAGCTCAGAAGGAATTAATTTATTGTAATCACCATCTTTCAAATATTTTTCAATTCTAGAAAAATTATCAACATCTCCTACTAATAGCTTAATATTTGAATCATTAATAATGGAAACGATTTTATCTTCGCTTAATTTTGGATTGATAGGTACATAATAACAATCGGCAAGCAACACCCCTAACATACCGACATAAGAATCTATATGGCGCTGACCAACGACACCTATAGCCTCTTTGTTAGCGCCCTGATTTTTTAAAGCGGCCGCCACCTGCATGGCTTTATCTAATAATTCCTGATACGTAATTGTATTATCTTGAATTTTAACCGCAACAAGATCATAATGTAATCTTACCGACTCCGATATTAAACCTACAAGGTTTCTCATATTAACCTGAAGTTTTCTTTAAAATTTTCTTAATAGAAGTTGCTACATATACTTCACCAGGTTTAAACTCGATAGATAATTCCTTTTTCAACGCAATAATTATTGCCATATGATTAAGAGAATCCCAGCTAAATGTATTCTCCATACTAGATTCATCCGTAATTTCCTCTTCTGTCAATACAGAAGAAATTACACTAATAATGTCATCCATATTTACCAATACAGGCGATGAGACAACATTGCTTTTATGATAATCTTCAGCAATCATTCCGTATTGCCAGCCATCATAATAAATACCATTTTTACAGTAGAAATCTCTTAATACACCCTCATGCTTCATACTAGAAGCCAAGACTGACTGAATGGTTCTCTCATTAGTAACCATGGTAATTCCATTCAATCGATTTAACTCTATTACTTCAAAGGCAAAATATTTTAATATCTCTTGTATTTGCAGTACATAGCCATTACCCCAAAGTTCGGGATCAATCCCATAACCCCATTCAATAGATTGACGAGCATAATTAAGATTAACCAAAGCCGCTGTACCTACAAGCCTACTGTCACTCTGACGACGCACAAACCAATACATGGCGCTCTTTTCACCAGACTGGCCAGACATACGCTGTAAAAGTTTTTCAATATATGCTTTAGTATCATCAATTTCCTCAAACGGGTCAAACTCAAAAAACTCATACAGTCTTTCATCTTTAGAATATTGATGCATCTCCTCCAATCCATCCATAGAAAAACACTCAAAATAAATATCTGATTCAGACTCTATTTTTGGCAAGATATTAGAAAACTTATCTATTAAATTATTTTTGCTCAACATATAAACCTCAATTAAAGTACCGAACGTCCACCATCCATCACAACGTTTTGTCCATTCATGTAGGCGGAAGCATCTGAGCATAAAAATTGTACCGCACCATGGTATTCATCCTTAGATGCCATTCTATCCATTGGAATAAGATTTGTAAGTTTTTGAACAAATTCATTCCCTTGTCCGTTAAAAACGCCACCTGGGGACAACGCATTGCACCTTACACCTCTATCCGCCCAATAGGTTGCTAGATACTTGGTAAGGCCAATCAACCCATGCTTAATAACAGAATAAGTAACAGGCTTAACCGGCTGTTGATCTGGCGGTAGACCATCTTTCTTATAAAGCCTTTGATCAGGCGCAAAAACCGATAAATCTGATGCAATATTCAATATAACGCCCTCACCCCTCTTTGCCATCTCTTGTCCAAAAATCTGCGAGCATAGCATAGCACCGGTTATTCCAACTTTAAGTTGAAAATCCCATTCTTCTACTGAAAAATTTTCCAATCTTGAAGTTTCAACTACACTATTTTCTTGAACTTTAGGGTCTATAGCTGCGTTATTTATTAAGATATCAATATTAATTCCATCTTTTTGTAGTTCATTAGCCACGTCTTGAATATTACC
>Ga0257125_1001747_pt1 | contig 20575 bp, 25 predicted proteins | sample SI106_200metaG_FD_190183 | JGI IMG/M metagenome (GOLD analysis project Ga0257125, IMG submission 190183) | Marine microbial communities from Saanich Inlet, British Columbia, Canada - SI106_200 | ecosystem: Environmental > Aquatic > Marine > Inlet | place: Canada: British Columbia | collected...
GAAGGCACTTTGATAGAAAGGTCTTTTTTGATCATTAAACATCTGTAGCAAGATGCTTCTCCGACTTCCTAAAAAAAAATATGAGCAATCGTGTTCTTGAATATGGCTCCTTAATATGCCTTCTGTTTGGGTGTTTTTTAAACGTGTAATTTCTTGAAACTCATCAAACACAACATTGACGATTTCTGGCGATCTTTCAATAAACTTTCCCAGGTCTTCCATTGTTTTACTTAATAGATCAATTCCGGAAATATTTGGTATCGTTTGCTCCACTGAGATGGAAATGCCACTTTCAGAAGGTCTAACCACTGGTCGGAAAGATCTAAAGATGTTTATCGCCTTTTGGAAGATTGATTCTGTTTGATGGATAGCTGAGTAGATACTTTTAGCGGTTCGTTTAGCAATATCTTCATGGGAAGTAATACCGAAAAAATCCACATAAATTAGTATAATATCCTCTTTTGATAACTTATTATGTACGCGTTTTACGAGCGACGTCTTTCCGAATCGTCTGGGAGCGTATAAAACAGCATTTGTCTTGTTATTGATATAAGATATCAATTTCTGTTGTTCATCCTGACGGTCGCAGAACTCTTTTTCATTTTTAACTACTTTTATTTTAAATGGATTAGGCATGCTTAAAACTTGATTTGTTCTTATAATGGTCAGTATTTAAAAAAAAAGTATAATTATTAAGTTATAGTTATTATATCATAATAACTATAACTTAATAATAAGCAATATGTTCCAATTTTGTCAATTTTACAAATTAAGTATGTTTTCCACGACTGGCAGGACTGTGGATTGATCATCCGTTGTTCCTAATTCGTCCTGTCTCTGTCGATAAGAACTATGGCGATTCTTTAGCTGATTCTATCTGCTTCTGCTCTTTTCGTGTATTCAAGGTTCATTTATCACAGTTCGTAATTTAGCATGAACAGATTGCCAATCACTTGATAATGAATTGCTATTCTTAAATTCAGTTGCTCTTTTATCCAGTTCAGATTTTTGCCATTCAGGCATAGGTAATTTTGAGTGTGCTTTTGCAATTGAATCCCAAATATCCTCAACTAAAATAAGCTTTTCAGATAGTTCGAGTTTATCAATTTCAGCTATTATATCGTGTGGTTCCATTACTAGTCCTTTTTAAATTGTTTCTTTTTTGCAGAATATCAAGAACAGAAAAAAAACTAAACCGGTCCTTTAAAAAAAATATAAAAACGAATGTAAGAAACACTCCTACTAGGGCTAAAACAACCATACTGCAAAGACTTATCTTGATTCTCAAAGTATCGTTCGTTTTCTGATAACCTTGAATATGGGGGTAAGGGCGTTTTCCACTGAGTCTAGATTAATATTATCTTCTTTCGATACGAGAGAAAGTAAGGTTTCCGCAATTTCTTCGACTCAAATATTGATTTTGCTTTTCTTATCTGATGAGTTGCTATTATTATCACTTGTCATTGTTGATAACTCCCTAATCGAACTAACATATTGGCGTTTTTTCGATTTTTGTGACTTATTAATTTTGTCAAGTCTTTTTTATCAATATCTTACCTTTTATCTATTTGTTATAATTCACTTTTTGAATGCTCATATAAGCCTTGCTTGCAAGTTTTTGGTGCACCGCTTCATGCGAATTGTTTGACATTTTATTGGCATCGCTTTATTATCCATGTAAATCATAAACAAGGATTCTTGATATGCATGGTTATATTCAAAGAAAGAAAGAAAAAAAACTACGAAGCGCGCTTTCTCGTTCACCGGCTGTAGCCATTCTTGGTCCTAGACAATCTGGCAAATCGACAACGGCAAAAAGGTTTCTCAAAGATACACCTTCAGTTTATCTTGACTTACAGGACCGAGTTGACCGAAATAAACTGTCAGAACCGGAACTTTTTTTTGACCGCTATAGAGATAAGCTCATTTGCCTTGATGAGATTCAACTGCTTCCAGAATTCTTTTCTGTTCTACGTTCAGAAATAGATAAAGATAGAAGGCCTGGCAGGTTTTTGATTTTGGGATCAGCGTCCCGGGACTTGATTAAACAATCTACAGAATCACTTGCGGGTCGCATCGCTTATATTGATCTGACACCATTTATCGTTAAAGAAATCGCCAATATCACAAACTGGTCGGATACCTGGCTTAGAGGTGGTTTTCCTGAAAGCATTCTCGCTGGAAATGATATGGACAGTTTTGACTGGCGTCTTGATTTCATTCGAACATTCATGGAACGCGATATTCCAAATCTGGGATTCAATATCCCGGTCCCTATAATTGAGCGATTATGGATGCTTCTGGCCCATTACAACGGTCAAACTATAAACTATCATAAACTGGCAACGGCAGCTGATATATCGATTCCGACTTTAAAAAAATACCTGGCAATTTTGGAACAAACTTATATGATTCGTTTATTGCCGCCTGCGGAAACTAATCTAAAAAAAAGGTTGATTAAATCCCCAAAAATCTATGTGCGGGATAGTGGAATCCTTCACGCTTTACATGATATTGAACAGTATGATTCTTTGTTGTCAAATCCGATAGCTGGTGCATCCTGGGAGGGTTTTGTTATTGAAAATATAATTACGGAATATGATCGCTGGAGGCCCTCTTTCATAAGAACATCTAATGGTGCTGAAATAGACCTCATGTTGGATAGGGCAGGACAACAGCATCTTTTTGAATGTAAACTTTCAAAAGCTCCAAAACCTTCCCGGGGATTTTTTGAGTTGGTTGATGCAATAAGACCTAAAACAGCATGGATTGTTGCACCTGTTGACGGACCCTATGAAATCAAAAAAGGGATTTATGTCTGTCCCCCGATTGCTTTGGAAATCTAATGTTTATCACCCACAACATCACGGATGAAATCCAGCGTATGTTGATTGTTGGATTTTACATCAAGCGTCAAATAAAGACCCCTTTTCAACACCGTTCTGATCCCTATAGAAAAAAATATCCTCACCAGGCGTTAATGCGTTATTTTTAATCAATTCCATCAAAACAAAATTTTCCCATAAGTTCCCTTTTTGCGCATGGGAATTCCATGTCTTGAGATTTGTGATCCCGAGTAGATAGCAGGCCAAACCATGGTCGGAAAAGTAAATCTTGGGAGATTTAACCAATCTTTTGCCAATATTTAAATAGAATGGAGTCAGAATAACGATTAAACCACTCACTTCTAAGGCATGAACCCATTTTTTTATGGTGAATTCCGAAACCCCAACATCGTTGGATATATCGCGATAATTAAGCAGTTGTCCTGTTCTGACAGCTAATACTTTAATAAAACGACGAAAATCGGTTAAATTTTTAACTTCTACGATTTGTTTAAGATCTCGTTCATCGTATGTCCTGATATAACTTTCAAAGAAGTCGTTAATATCCAGGTTTTTGTTTGCCCAAAGTTCCGGATATCCTCCTATCCAGAGATGATCCTCAATCGCTTAATTCAAATCTTTGACTTCCGATGAGCATCCATTTTCCGTAATTCATCCTGTCACTGTCGATAAATATTTTTAATTCGCGAAATATCTCAGGTAAGTATTATTATAGTAGAGGTGTTCATAGGGTTTTACATTAGTTAAGAATTTGTAACAATTAACATTTCCCTCTACACTGTTAAATAACCCTATTCTTGAATAATGTGTTTTAGTATCTGCTTCTCATCTTTTGAAACCGCATTCCCCATTACTTTTGCGATATTTCCTCCAAACATTTTCCCCATAAGTCCCATATTCATTCCTGAAATATAGACTTTACCGTCTTTTGCACGATAAACTCCCCAGGCACATGGCATCAAAGTAGAAACTTCAGGATTTGTCATCAGGATATCTTTAGCGTATGCTGCATTGCATAGTTCTACAATTCTAATTTGATTATCCATATGGACACCATTTTTTGCCATTGATTTATTCATGTTGAGAATTGCGGGACTTTTCCAACCATTGGTTTCGATAGCGGTTTTAAGTTGTTTGCTGGTTTCTTCAACACTATCATATCTGCTTTGATGTACAACTAACATCATACTTGGCATGAGTTGCCAAACAAGAATCCCAGTAAAAACAACACCAACGATGAAACCCGATATCAAAGGGACGAATCTGTTCACCCTTCCTGGCATTTGACCGTGAGCCTTTATTCCCATTGTTTGAATCTCCTTTCAATTGTTAAATAAATAAAAAAGCTGTGATACAGATTGGTTTATTATTTAGTGTCTGAACGAAAAATAGGTAATTCGGGGACATGTACAATACTTAGCAAAGACTTAACCATGAAATACCAGATAGTTACGTGTCCCCTAATTACCGGATTGGTGCATTTTCGTTCAAAGACTATTTAAGTAAATAATTAGTTCCTGCGTTATACCAGCATAAGAAAGGAATACTAATATGCCTTTGGTGATTGCTGGTTCCGGAGGATATCATCCATTACAGTTTGTAAAAACTGTATCCAGTGGTTTGAAAATTCCGAATTTTCTATATATATCATTGTACCAACTGAGATCTTCTGAACAGGAAATACAAAATATTTGCTTATTTTGGCCTTCCCCTTCAGCAAACAGTGTACCAATTAAAGATACATGAGGAATGTTTATAATTAGACTCACAATATCAGTGTAATAAATATTGAATTAGAATGATTTTTTCAGTATGGAATTCTAATAGAGCTGCATTACAGCAACCCTGCAAATAGCAAAACTGCAATGTTGCAACTGTCTATATGGAGGATTATTTGATTTCGTTATTATAAACCAGGTAATCAGGAAGTATTCTGTCAGCAACATCCCCTGGGAATTTCATCTTTCATCAGCGTCCCCTAGGATAAGGTTTTCATTTCAGCACTCAATTTTTTATAAATGCAATTTCCAAAAGAAATCAACGCAGAGAGAAAAATTGGATTAAAATATAAAATGAAAACGAGTCCTATTAATAAGCATGCGCAAGACAAGCAATCCATTTATATCTCTTTAATACAATGTTCAGGATAAATTTACAAGGATAACATTCTCTATATTTACTGGCTGCAGAATGAAGACCAAAATTAAATGGTAGAAATTCGCTTTTTTAGAAAATTCTAGCCTATATTCCAGTCCAATTAACCCACTTTCTAAGTATCTCAAAGTAAACCCCAGTAGATAAAATGAGATTGGAATTTTACCTAAAATTTTTACAAAACAAAAAAATAGGCATTATTTTAACGAGATACAGCGAGTGATGCAGTTGATATGGAATGTATAGGGGGTAAAATAGTGAAGGTATTATATTTTTGACCACATGAGATTTGAATTCAAATCATTTGCCAGCAAATTCTTAGTATCATAAAATGACTCATATACATATGAATCAAGGAGACATTAGATGAGTCAAATTACAATTAGAAAGATTCCTGAAAACATTGAAAGGCAGATCAGGAATCTGGCACAAAAGAATAATTGTAGCTTAAATCAAACAATTATTAATTTATTGGAAAAAGCGCTCGGAACAAAGGAGCAAGGAAAAAGAAAGCGAGATTTGTCTCGATTGGCAGGAACCTGGGATACTGATCAGGTAAATGAATTTGAAAAAAACACCAAAATTTTTGAACAAATCGACGAGGAAATCTGGCAATCATAAAAATCTGCATTGATGCTAATACATACACAGCATACAAGAAGGGAGGGGCCCAATAATTAAAGCCCTGGAAGAATCTGATTTTATGCATATTCCGTCTGTGGTGCTCAGTGAACTTTATGCAGGATTTTATATCGGTGCATATACAAAGAAAAATATTACAGAATTGGAAGATTTTCTGACAGTACCTGGTATTGAGGTTGTAGAAGTCAATCAGGCAATTGTTGAAAAATGCGGTTACTTAATAATGACCCTCAGGAATCAAGGACACCCATTCCAACAAATGATATTTGGATTGCAGCAACAGCATTGAAACTTAGTGCTAAACTATTAAGTTTTGACAAACATTTTAGTCATGTACCTGGAATCATCTCTTTAATGCAGTTTAATGATGATTGAAATTTGGGTAATGCTTCTCCCCTGTCTATCCTGAATGGGTGATTTTAGTTTTCTTTAAACTAATGCAAGATCGAGCAATTATCCTCGATTATAAAACATTTTTATTTACACTAAAAGAAACTCTAAACAATTGTATGACGCTTGTTGCCAATTGTTGAAACTGAATAGAGAGGAAGAAACTCAAGCTTTTGTTCTAATCGTTTTGCATAGCTACCATCATAAAGCACTAGACCAGAAGGACAGTTCGGGTATTTTTGAAGCATCAAATGAAGACTTCGTAAACTACCACCTTTTCCTGATTTAACCTCTATTGGGTAGATCTTCCCTTCTATAACAGTGAGGTAGTCCACTTCAGCAGTGCTACTTCGTGCCTCTCGTGACCAAAAATACAATCGTGAGCTATGCCAGGCCAGAAGCTCTTGAGCAACAAATTGCTCTGCCAATTGACCCCGATACATAGCCAAAAGGTTTTCCTGTTTTAGTTCCATATCAACGGGTACCTGACAAATGCGTTGTAACAATCCAATGTCTAAAACAGATGCTTTGAACTTTTTTTGATTGGCAGAAGCTCCCAAAGGTAAACCGGAAGGATTACAAGATGGAATTTTATAAACAATTTTCGATTTAACCAATAAATCAAACGCTTTCCGATTCATCTGCCCGGAGTGGGCTGTATTTAAACGCGTATATTTCAATTGCTCCCCTACACTTTTTGAAACATTTAAAAATACTGTATCCAGGCAAGAGGTATCAATATGAGGTTTATACTTGGAAAAATCATCCCGATATGAATCAATGATTTCAGATTGAACTTGAAATACTTCAATCATCGAGGCTGAATTGCGCCAGGTTTTTACGCATTCGGGCATACCACCGACAAAAAAATAGTTCCGCATTTCTTTGAGAATCATTTGCTGAATGATTACCGATACACCAACCGGTGGAGCCAGAGTATGCTCCGCCATTGATTCTTTACCCAGAGCCATCAGATATTCATAAAAGGTCATTGGAAACATATGTAAATATTGAACACGACCAACAGGAATAGAGATTTCACCAAAAGCAAATTCTAATAATGATCCGGCTGCTATAACATGAAGTTCAGGCATTTGTTCGTAAAAATACCTTAATGCTGTAATCGCCCTGGGACAGGCTTGGATTTCATCAAAAAACAATAATGTTTCTCCAGGAATGATACGACCTGTTGCTAATTCTAAATAGCTTAATATTGTTTGGGGATCGAGATTACCAGAGAAAAAGGTATGAAGGTCACGGCGTTTTTCTAAATCAATTTTAACAAAGCTCTTAAATTGTTTTGCCAGGATATTCTCTACAGCCCATGTCTTTCCAACTTGACGAGCTCCACGAATGATCAGTGGTTTACGACGCTGTGAGTTTTTCCAACTGATCATTTCTTTTTCAACATACCTTTTCATAATATTTCTCAGTCAAAATCTGTTTAAAATTAACTCAACGAATTTTAGTGAAATAATAATATAAAAACGTAGAAAGTCAAGGTAATATAGATAAACAAAACGTAGAAAATCAAGGGTAATTAATATTAAGATAGAAATGATGATGGGATGGAAAGGCTGATATTGTTTGTAAAATTATTTCTACTTCGAGTTTTTCATACTGGGAGTTTAGGTATTACTTTTTAATGCTTCCAGCGACTCAATTCTCTCTAAACCAATGTCACTGAAACGATTGATATGTTTTTTATCAAAAGAAGCAATATAACTGATACCATTTGATATTGCGCTGGCAGCGATGACAGCATCAGTAAAATCCACATTTTTCTCAATATATCCATTGAGCGCCTTGGGGAGAATATCTCCGTTATTAACGCTGATACCGGGTGTTTGATATAAATTATTGATTTTTTCCACAATACTTTCTCTCTCCAGATCATAATAAGAATCCATCACCCAAACCATTTCACAGATAACGATGAGATCAGTTACTAACTCCAAATCACCATTGATCGCCGCTTCTATCATTACTTTCGCTTTTTTTGCCTGGTCGGGGACATCATCAAGATAATATCGTAAAAGAAAGTTAGTATCGAAAAAGACCTTCTGCATTTCAAGACCTCTTTTTAGCTATTTTTTTCCTGATCGCTTTTCGGATATCTGTCATTTGGATTTTCTGAGCATCAATATTTTTTAAAAAACCAAAATCATCCAGCATGTTTCGTTTTGCCGGTTTCATAAGGATTCCTCCCGATGATTTTTCATAAATAACTTTGTCACCCGGTTTTAGATTCAGCTCTTCCCGCAAAGATACGGGAATTGTTACCTGACCTTTGGGAGTAATTGCATAAGCTTTCATTGTTACCTCTAAATGTGATAAGTATTACTTATTCAAATAATAGTAATACTTACTGTTTTTGTCAAACAATGAGATATTGAGAGTGCGTTTAATAGAGCCGTTTAGTGGATAAAAAGTGGAGATGAAGTCCAAAGTAAAATCTATCATGAAAAAGGTTCTGCTTCAATTTTACATTTGGAGGCGTTTTTTTCTAGGGAAAAATCCAGCTGTTAGGATAACAGCCGGATTGATTTGCTACTCTTTGATAAGGCTGGCTTTGTAATAATCTCTAAACATGCGGGCAATGTTTACCAGTTTAATGCCTTTCGGACATTCGGCTTCACATTCTCCTTCGTTGGTGCAATTACCAAAACCTTCCGCATCCATTACTTTAACCATATTCAGCACCCGACGTTCTCGTTCGGCTTGCCCTTGTGGCAATAAAGCCAGTTGCGAGACTTTGGCACTGACAAACAGCATGGCCGACGCGTTCTTACAGGAGGCGACACAAGCACCACAACCGATACAGGCAGCAGCATCCATGGCTTGATCTGCATTCTGCTTGGGTATGGGAATATTATTGGCGTCCTGGCAGCTTCCGGTTTTTACGGAGACAAATCCACCTGCCTGGATGATGCGATCAAAAGCGGATCGATCCACTACCAGATCCTTGATAACAGGAAAAGCCTTGGCGCGCCACGGTTCAACTACAATCGTATCACCATCTTTAAAGGATCGCATATGCAGTTGACAAACCGTTGCTTCCTGCTGAGGGCCGTGGGCCCGGCCGTTGATAAACAGACTGCACATGCCGCAGATTCCTTCACGACAATCATTATCAACCGCCACCGGGTCCTGATCCTTCAAGATTAATTGTTGATTCAAGACATCAATCATTTCCAGAAAAGACATATCCGGTGAGATATCACTAACCTGATAGGTCGCTAATTTTCCTTTGGTTTGGGCGTTTTTTTGTCGCCAGATTTTAAGTGTAAGATTCACTGAGTTACCTCCTATTTATAGCTTCGTTGAGTAAGTTTAACATGTTCAAAAGTAAGAGGTTCTTTGTGTAGTGTTGGTTCTTTTCCTACACCATTGAATTCCCAGGCAGCTGCGTAGGTAAAGTCTTCATCATTTCTCTTGGCTTCACCTTCTTCTGTCTGATGTTCTTCTCTAAAGTGTCCTCCACATGATTCTTCTCTTTGCAGAGCGTCATTCACCATGACTTCGGCAAACTCTAAATAGTCGGCAACACGTCCGGCTTTTTCAATTTCCTGATTAAAATCTTTATCTGAACCAGGAATTTTTACATTTTGCCAGAATTCATCCCGAATTTTAGGAATCTCTTCCATGGCTTTTTTCAAACCCTGTTCATTTCGGCCCATGCCACAGTTTTCCCAAAGCAGTTTTCCGAGTTGCTTATGATAGTCATCCACACTTCGATTCCCTTTAACTGACATCAGCTTGCCAACTCTGGTTTGGGTCTCATTTTCGGAATCTTTTACTGCCTGATGGTCGGTATTCACGGTTTCCAGCTCAGTGCCCGCAAAATAACCGCCGATGGTTGATGGCAATACAAAATAACCATCAGCTAATCCTTGCATTAAAGCACTGGCCCCCAAACGATTGGCACCATGATCAGAGAAATTGGCTTCACCGAGCACAAATAAACCCGGGATGTTGCTCATTAGATTGTAGTCTACCCACAATCCTCCCATTGTATAATGTAGCGCCGGAAAGATTCGCATCGGAACTTTATAAGGGTCTTCATCTGTAATATGGTGATACATATCAAACAGATTACCATATTTAGCAGCGACGGTATCTTTTCCCATTCTATTGATGGCATCACCAAAATCCAAATAGACTGCCTGTTTGGTAGTTCCAACACCTTTACCCTCATCACAGACAATTTTGGCATTTCTGGAGGCGACGTCCCTGGGAACTAAATTTCCGAAAGAGGGATATCGTCTTTCCAGGTAATAATCACGATCACTTTCCGGAATATCGTTTGGTTTTCGCGTTTCATTTGGATCATTAGGTACCCAGACCCGGCCATCGTTTCTTAAGCTTTCACTCATTAGCGTTAGTTTTGATTGATGGTCGCCTGAAACCGGAATACAAGTCGGATGAATTTGTGTATAACATGGATTTGCAAAATAAGCCCCCTGTTTGTGCGCTCGCCAGGCTGCCGTGACATTGCTGGCCATAGCATTGGTAGAAAGATAAAAAACGTTTCCATATCCACCGGTAGCCAGTACAACCGCGTCAGCTGTGTAAGATTCCAGTTCACCACTGATCAAATTCCGGCATACAATTCCCCGGGCTTTTTCATCAATCACCACCAGTTCGAGCATTTCCCTTCTGGGAAACATGGTAACATTACCTTCTCCAATTTGCCGGCTTAAGGCGCTGTAAGCACCTAATAGCAATTGCTGACCAGTTTGTCCTCTGGCATAAAAGGTTCTGGAAACCTGTGCTCCGCCAAAGGAACGGTTATCCAATAATCCACCGTAATCACGGGCAAAAGGAACTCCCTGGGCGACACATTGATCAATGATGTTATTGCTGACTTGTGCCAGACGATAGACATTGGCTTCCCTGGCTCGGAAGTCGCCACCCTTAACTGTGTCATAAAAAAGGCGATAAACGCTATCCCCATCATTTGGATAATTTTTAGCAGCGTTAATACCACCCTGAGCCGCAATACTATGGGCTCTTCTGGGGCTGTCCTGGAAACAGAAATTAAGTACATTGTAACCAAGTTCAGCTAAAGAAGCGGCAGCTGAAGCGCCAGCCAGTCCGGTACCTACCACAATGACGTTAAATTTGCGTTTATTAGCTAGATTAACTAATTTTAGGTCGAACTTATGCTGGTCCCATTTTTTTTCCAGTGACCCTCCAGGTATTTTTGAATCTAAAACTGTCATTTAATTACCTGTGCTAAGATTAATAAAAAGAAAATAAGCTGGAAAAATCGCAAAACCAATGGCAATCACAATCGAGTATAAAGTTCCAAGAGATTTGATTATTGGAGTATACTTCTTATGATTAAGACCCAGCGTTTGAAAGGCACTTTGAAAAGCATGATTTAAATGGAATCCGACACCGATCATCGCTGCAATATAGCCTAGCGCATAGTAGGGTTTGCCAAAACTTATTACAACCAGGTCGTATAAGGTTTGGTTTTCTATTGAACTTGCCATGGCAGGATCATTGGACCAGTTTCCATATTTAAATGTGATAATATGAATCACCAAAAAGATTAATACAACTGATCCGGTATGAAACATATATGAAGACATAAATGTCCTGGAACCAGCTGATACATCCATTGCATATCCCTCAGGACGAGCACTTCGGTTTTCAAGTGTCAATTGCGAAGACGTCAACAGGTGGATGAGAAAAAATATAATCATCACTATCTCGGCAACTTTTATTAATGGATTTGCAGAGAGAATATTGGTATAGGTATTAAAAGCATCTTTACCAACAAAAAGCGAAAAATTTCCTGCCAGGTGAATCAGCAGAAAAGAACACAGAAAAAGCCCCGTCAAGCTCATTAGCAACTTTTTCCCGATTGAAGACTTAAAAAAAGTTAGTAGCCATCCCATTCCATATCCTCCAGATAGGATTCTATATTTTTAGTGGCAAAAACATAAGTTTGATCTTTATGTTTCCCTGTTAAAATTAAAACTGAGGGCTTAGAATTTAAAACTTTTACGAATTTTGCAATAACTATTATTGGAAAAGTTGATGTTCATGGATATTTCTATATATAAGCAGTGAATAAGCACTGCTTGAATATTAGTTTTAGGTCATTGATTTGATCATCGGATTAGTTTTGAAGGAGGGCGGCGTTTTATATTATAATGATCATTTGATGGGAGGTACCAATCACCATCGGTTAAAAGTGAGCAATTTTTTAAAAAAGTAAAGCAAGATACTTTTAGGTCGTATTTTATAGTGTAAAAAATAAAATTGAATTTATTATAAATAATGATTGATTTTTAAAAATGGATAATTTAATTTCCATACTTTGCCTAATTTACCAGGCACAAAAAAAAATATTATTTTGCTTGCAAGATATTTTTTTCGCTGATAGGGTCATAAATTACTTCGCAATAAACGAATGAAATAGTTTCTCTGCTGCAATAATCAGAAATTGTATTATTCCAGAGAAATAAGGCGATAAAGAATTGTTCTAAACATTTTATTACAATATTATATACTACAGAACGAATATGCCAACACTGAACCAACTAGTAAGAAAAGGTCGCAAAAAGATACAGGAAAAAAACAATGTACCTGCATTGCAAGCCTGTCCGCAAAAACGGGGTGTTTGTATGCGTGTTTATACGACAACACCTAAAAAGCCTAACTCTGCGTTACGTAAAGTCGCAAGAGTTAGATTGACTAACGGAATGGAAGTGACTTCCTATATCCCAGGTATTGGACATAATTTACAAGAGCACTCTGTTGTTATGATTCGCGGTGGAAGAGTAAAAGATCTTCCTGGTGTCCGTTATCATGTTATTCGTGGTTCATTGGATGCTCAAGGTGTTGCTGATCGAAAGCAGAGTCGATCTAAATACGGAACTAAAAAAGGATAAGGAGTTATTAAGTTATGTCCAGAAGACACTCGGCTGAAAAGCGACAAATTATGCCAGACTCCAAGTACTCAAGCGGTTCTTTGAGTAAGTTTATCAATTGTTTAATGCTAGATGGAAAGAAGAGTATTGCTGAAGCTATTGTATACGGCGCACTGGAAGATTTGGAATCAAAGATTGAAGGAAAAACTGGTGTTGAGATTTTTAATACTTCAATGAAGAATGTTCAACCCCAGTTAGAGGTTAAGTCAAGAAGAGTTGGTGGTTCTACTTATCAAATCCCAATTGAAGTTAAAGAAGATCGAAAACTTGCTTTAGCCATCAGATGGGTTATTGAGGGAGCCAGAAAAAGAAACGAAAAATCCATGCAGTTGAACTTGGCTGCGGAACTGTTCGATGCTTATAATGAGCGAGGGGCAGCAATTAAGAAGAAAGACGATACTCATAGAATGGCAGACGCGAATAAGGCTTTTGCTCATTATATGTGGTAGCATTAACCAGAAACTGGTTGATGAAAAAAAGAACTCTGGATCTTTCAGTATTGCGAAATATAGGAATTATTGCCCATATTGATGCAGGAAAGACAACAACGACTGAAAGGATTTTATACTATACCGGAGAAAGTTATAAAATTGGTGAGGTCCACGATGGCGCAGCCACCATGGACTGGATGGAACAGGAACAGGAAAGAGGCATCACAATAACTGCTGCTGCAACAAGTTGTTTTTGGGAAACATCAGATAATAAATCTCAGATTAACATCATTGACACCCCTGGACATGTTGATTTTACGGTGGAAGTTGAAAGATCACTGAGGGTCTTAGATGGTGCAGTAGTTGTTTTTTGCGGTGTTTCAGGTGTTGAGCCACAGTCGGAAACAGTTTGGAGGCAGGCGGACAACCACGGAATTCCGAGGTTAGCCTTTATTAACAAGATGGATCGCACCGGTGCAGATTTTCAGGCAGCCGTCGATGACATCGAGCAGGTTTTAAAAGCAACGCCGGTCTGTGTAAATATCCCCTGGGGGAAAGAAGATCAATTGAAGGGAATCATTGATCTGGTAAAAATGAAAGCGGTGGCTTTCGAAGAAGATAACTACGGAACAGAAATTGAAGAAACGGAAATTCCTCCGGATTTTCAGGAAGTAGCTGAAGAGGGCAGGGAAAAGCTTTTAGAGGCAATCACATTATACAATGATACACTTCTTGAAAAGGTACTTAACGAAGAGGAATTAACGGAAGCAGAGATTATTGCCGGAATCAGACAAGGATGTATAGAAAATATCATCGTTCCGGTGTTTGGAGGTTCAGCCTTTAAAAATAAAGGGATTCAATCTTTGCTGGATGGAATTGTAAACTTTTTACCTTCTCCAATGGAGATTCCACCGGTTGAAGGGGAAGATCTAAAGGGTAAAAAGAAAATAGCTTGCAAACCGGATGTAAAAGAAAAACTGGCAGCGCTGGTTTTTAAGATACAAAGTGACAGTTTTGCAAGGGCAATAAGCTTTATAAGAGTTTATTCCGGCTCCATGAAAGTTGGCGATCAGGTTTATAACCCACTGAAAAACAAGAAAGAAAGGGTTAATAAAATTTTTCTGATGCACGCCAATAAAAGAGAAGAGATTGAAAAGGCAGTTGCCGGGGATATAGTGGCAATTGCAGGTTTCAACTTCTCCACTACCGGAGATACGATTTGCCGAAAAGGGGATGAGATCATACTGGAAAAAATAGAAAGTCCTACTCCAGTCATATCTATCGCGATTGAACCCAAAACTAAGGCAGATCAAGAAAAATTAACAGATTGTCTTAAAAGATTAGAATTAGAAGATCCTTCGTTTTTGACCGGGGTTGATAAAGAGACTGGTCAGACTTTGATCTCAGGAATGGGTGAGCTTCACCTGGATATTCTTGTTGATCGTTTGAAACGAGAGTTCAAGCTAAATGTAAATACGGGGAAACCCCAAGTCGCATATCGGGAAACAATTACGAGACCGGTATCTGAATCAGAAATATTTGATAAGCCGATACTAGGGAAAACAGTATTTACAAAATGTACTTTGAAAGTTAATCCGAATGATCACCATAAAGGGAATAAAGTACTATTTGGTAAAGAATTAGGGATCAATGATGAAATGCGGGTGATGCTTGCTGAGGGTGTTAATGAAGGTTTAGCTTCAGGCGTCATTTCAGGTTACCCGGTGTTAAACGTACTGGTTAAAATCATTGGGGTGGAATTTAAAGAGGAAGAGTATAATCCTTCGGCTTTAAAAATTGCTGCTGCTTTGGCTTTAAGAAAGTGCTTGTTAAAAGGGGATCCGGTTCTATTGGAACCGGTGATGAAAGTTGAGATTAATGCTCCGAGTGAATTTACAGGTGATATTATCGGAGATCTAAACTCAAGAAAGGGAAGGGTTTTATCCATTGATGATAAAGGTGATTTTCAGATGTTATCCGTTGGGGTGGCCTTATCAACTATGTTTGGATATTTAACAACACTTCGCTCTTTGAGTCAGGGACGCGCGACTTTTTCAATGACATTTGATAAATATGAAAACGTCACAAACACTTAATATGAATAACTATTTATTAGTTACTATTATTAATAAATTGGCCACTTATTAAGCTAGGAGATAAAAATGGCAAAGGAAACATTTAAGCGTGATAAACCGCATGTTAACGTCGGTACTATTGGACACGTTGATCATGGTAAAACCACTTTAACAGCTGGTATTACTAAAGTATTGGAAATGACAGGACTTGCTGCATTTACTGGGTATGGTGATATTGATAACGCTCCTGAAGAGAGAGAAAGAGGAATCACTATCGCAACAGCTCATGTTGAATATCAAAGCGAGACTCGTCATTATGCTCACGTTGACTGCCCAGGTCATGCGGATTACGTGAAGAACATGATTACTGGTGCTGCTCAGATGGATGGCGCTATATTGGTTGTATCAGCCGCAGACGGTCCTATGCCTCAAACAAGAGAGCATATCCTTCTGGCAAAACAGGTTGGTGTTCCATATATTATCGTGTACTTGAACAAAGTTGATCAGGTTGATGACGATGAACTTCTGGAATTAGTAGAAATGGAAGTAAGAGAGCTGCTCGACCAGTACGATTTCCCTGGTGATGATACACCAATCATTCGTGGAAGTGCGCTGGACATTGAAAAATGTGAATCTAAAGACTCTGCCGATGATACTTACAAAAGTATTCATGAATTAGTGGCCGCTTTGGATAGCTATATTCCACAACCAGAACGTGAAATCGACAAGCCTTATTTAATGCCTGTTGAAGATGTTTTCTCTATTTCAGGTCGGGGTACTGTAGCAACTGGAAGAATTGAAAGAGGTGTTATCAATATCCAGGATAAAGTTCAGATCGTCGGTATCAAACCAACACAAGAAACTGTTTGTACGGGTGTTGAAATGTTCCGTAAGTTACTGGACAGAGGTGAAGCTGGTGATAACGTCGGTATTCTGCTTCGGGGAACCAAGAGAGAAGATATTGAAAGAGGCCAGGTGATTTGTAAACCGGGTTCAATTACTCCTCATACCAAGTTTTCCGGTGAAGTATATGTATTGACCAAAGATGAAGGTGGAAGACACACTCCATTCTTCACAAACTATCGCCCACAATTCTATTTTAGAACAACAGATGTTACAGGTGTTGTTAATCTGCCTGAAGGTATCGAAATGGTAATGCCTGGTGATCATGTGACTATTACAGTTGAATTGATTACTAGTATTGCGATGGAACCTGGTCTGCGGTTTGCGATTCGAGAAGGTGGTAGAACTGTTGGGGCTGGTACAATTTCCGAAATCACAGAATAAATTTGAGAGATTTCATGACACAAAAAATTCGTGTTAATTTTAAGGCGTATGATCCATCACAGTTGGATAAAGCAGTAAAAGAAATTGTCTCTATTGTTAAAAGGTCCGGGGCTAATGTTATTGGTCCTATTCCTTTACCAACAAGGCGACAAAAATGGTGTGTATTAAGATCACCCCATGTGAATAAAAAGTCCCGGGAGCAATTCGAAATTAATACACATAAGCGTCTCTTGTATATCACAGAAACGACACCTCAGACGATGGATTCTCTAATGAAATTAGACGTCTCTGCCGGTGTACAGGTTGATATCAAGCTAAACTAAGAAAATTGTAATAGTAAGATAAGGACACCATGACAACTTTGAAGGTGTATAGCCTGGATAATCAGGAAACCGGATCGGTGGAATTGCATGATGATATTGCACAATCTACCCTAAATCCTTTTGTTATTAAAGACGTCATTGTAGCACATATGGCTAAAGAGCGTCAGGGAACACATAAAGCAAAAGGACGATCAGAGGTTACCGGCTCCAGGAGAAAATTATTTAGACAAAAAGGAACTGGTAATGCACGGGTTGGCTCAGTACAATCGCCGATTCGCAGGCATGGTGGTGTTGCTTTTGGACCTGTTCCGAGAGATCACGCCATATCAGTCAACAAAAAGGTTAAAAAGAAAGCCCTGGCGTCAGTAATCGGTGCTAAAATTCAGGACGGTAATTTACTGGTTCTTGATAATTTGAAATTGGTAGATCATAAAACTAAAGGTCTGACCGGGATTCTTTCAAATTTGAAAATTGAGAAAGCAGTGATCGTTTTTTCAGAATCTGACAAAAATTTTGAATTAGCGAGTCGAAATTTACAAAATATAAAGTCAGTGCACAGCTCAGGCTTAAATATTTACGATGTTTTGAATGCAAAAAGCCTGGTGATGACTAAGGACGCTTTACTTGACATTGAGGGGAGGCTGTTAAAATGACAAGTCAGTTTAATTTAATCCGAAAACCTCATATAACTGAGAAAGTGTTACTGCTTAAAGAAGGTGGTAACAAAGTTGTGTTCAGAATTGATGTGAACACAAATAAAATTGAGTTAAAACGAGCGATTGAATCAATTTTCAAAGTTACTGTTGAAAAGATTGCAACAATCAATGTCAAAGGTAAGAAAAAAAGACAGGGACGGTGGGAAGGAAAACGTGCGGACTGGAAAAAAGCAGTTGTGACTCTGAAAGAGGGTGACACAATTGAATATTTCGAAGGTGCATAATTTCAACCACACCATAAACACTATTAAGGTTTTGTAAAATGTCCATCAAAAAGTATAAACCAACTTCGCCTGGTCGAAGAGGGATGAGTGTCTCCGGATTCGATTCCATCACGACAAGTAGACCAGAAAAAAGCCTGTTGGCGGCCAAGAAACGTAAAGGCGGTAGAAACAATCTTGGAAGAATAACTACCAGGCATCAAGGTGGGGGGCATAAAAAAAGATATAGGTTGATCGATTTCAAAAGGGATAAGATTGGAATCCCAGGAAAGGTCGCTACTGTAGAGTATGATCCAAACAGGACAGCAAGGATCTGTTTGATTAATTATGCTGATGGCGAAAAACGCTATATTCTTGCCCCAAATGGTATTTCAGTTGGTGACACAATTGTGTCCGGCGATCAAATAGACATCAATGTCGGTAACGCAATGCCATTGAAATACATTCCACTCGGAACGCTGATTCATAATGTTGAATTAAAACCGATGAAGGGTGGGCAGATCGCTAGAAGTGCAGGCGCATCTGTAATGGTTATGGCTAAAGAAGAAAAATATGCTCAGGTAAAAATGCGATCAGGTGAAATTAGATTGATCCATTTGGATTGCAGAGCAACGATTGGTCAAGTCGGTAATATCGACCACTCTTTGATTAATATTGGTAAAGCAGGAAAGTCAAGGTACCTGGGGAAAAGACCAACAGTAAGGGGTGTTGCCATGAACCCTGTTGATCATCCACATGGTGGTGGTGAAGGTAAAACTGCCGGTGGTAGACATCCAGTATCTCCTTGGGGTAAGCCAACTAAGGGTGCCAGAACAAGGAACAACAAACGAACTGACCGCTTGATTTTGTCAAGACGTAAAAAATAATTAGCTGGAAACAGTAGAAAGTTAAAGGAGAAAGCTTGTGCCTAGATCACTAAAAAAAGGTCCTTTTGTAGATGATCATATATTGAAAAAATGTACTGTAGCTAAAGAAAAAGGGGATCGTAAAGTTATCAAAACGTGGTCTCGAAGATCTGTAATCTTGCCTGATTTTATTGGGCTGAATGTAGCAGTTCATAATGGGAATAAGTTTATCCCAATTTATATTACAGAAAACATGGTTGGTCATAAGTTTGGTGAATTTTCACCGACTCGAACTTATCGAGGTCATGTTTCTAAATCGGATAAACGCAGTAAGAAAAAATAATGAAAGCAAATAAAAAGACCCCCAAAAGGGATTCAATTGCTAAAGCTTCTATGCGAAACGCAAGGGTTGCTCCTCGAAAAGCAAGACTTGTAATCGATCAGATCCGAGGTCTAGATGTTACTCATGCTCTGGCTGTTTTAGAGAGCACGAGACGAGCTTCAAATCCGATTGTAGGCAATGTACTGAAGTCAGCAATTGCAAACGCTATAGAAAAACAAAGTACCGTTAATCCGGACGATCTATTAATTACAGAAGCCAGAGTTGATGGCGCCAGAACACTGAAACGAATTCGTCCCCGTGCCATGGGTCGGGCTAGTCAGATTCTTAAGCGTTCCTGCCATATAACACTGGCAGTTGGTTAATTTTCAATATTTTCGAACAGTTTCAGCCGGAACTGAGGAGGAAAAGTTTGGGACAAAAAGTTAATCCAATCGGTCTTAGATTAGGTATTACCAAAACCTGGGAATCGAATTGGTACGCTGAGAAAAAATACGCATCAATATTGCTCGAAGATATCAGAATTAAAAAGCATATTCGAAAAACTTTGAAACATGCCGGGATAGCTTCAGTTAATATTGAAAGAGCAGCTAAAACATTAAAGATTTATATTAACGCAGCCCGACCAGGGATTATTATTGGTCGAAAAGGTGAAGAAGCTGAGAAAGTTAAAGATCAGCTAGCCAAGATCGTTGAAAACAAGGATCTGGTCGTTAATATTAAAGAAGTACGTCGTCCGGAGTTAGATTCACAATTGATTGCCGATAATATCGCGATGCAACTTGAAAGACGTGTGGCCTTCAGAAGAGTGATGAAGAAAACCATGCAGAACGTCATGAGATTCAATGTTACCGGTTGTAAGATAATGGTGAGTGGTCGTTTGAATGGCGCTGAAATGGCAAGAACAGAGTGGATCATGGACGGTCGGGTACCACTGCATACATTGAAGGCGGATATTAACTATTCGGTTTCTACAGCAAAAACAGTTTATGGAATTCTAGGTGTAAAAGTTTGGGTATATAATGTAAATAAACCTCAGGCACCCCAAAGAAGACGTAAACGAAAGTTTAATAGGGAGAAATAGCGATGTTAATGCCCTCGCGCACAAAATACCGTAAGCGCCAAAAAGGTAGAATTAAAGGTAACGCCAAAGGTGGAAATAACATTGATTTTGGTTCATTTGCCATCCAGGCGATCGATCGCGGTTTTTTAACTTCCAGACAGATTGAAGCTAGTCGTCGTGCCATGACACGTTTCATGAAAAGAGGTGGTAAAGTTTGGATCCGAGTCTTTCCAGATAAGCCTGTTGGTAAGAAACCAGCTGAAACCAGAATGGGTAAAGGTAAAGGATCTTTGGA
>Ga0257125_1001749_pt1 | contig 20548 bp, 18 predicted proteins | sample SI106_200metaG_FD_190183 | JGI IMG/M metagenome (GOLD analysis project Ga0257125, IMG submission 190183) | Marine microbial communities from Saanich Inlet, British Columbia, Canada - SI106_200 | ecosystem: Environmental > Aquatic > Marine > Inlet | place: Canada: British Columbia | collected...
AGGTAGGCTAGCCGTTCCTTTTTACCCATATTACAGCCCCCAGTTTCGGTTACCTGTAATATGAGTCAACGATACTAAACTGCTACTCCTTATGGTTACATTTAATTTGAGTCAATTCGTATTTCCATATCCAATTTGATAACTGCCTAATCATGTCTATACTTTTAACAATTAACTAAAAAATAGTTCTCAGGCGAATAGAACCTCTAACGGGCTTTCCAAAAAAAGAATCAATGAGTACTCTGAAAAAATCCTTAGGCACCCTGTTTCCTGCAATGCGCATGAGCTTTGCACTGGTATTGCTGACCGCCTGCATTCTGTTGACTGCTGATATGCTAGGATTTGCCCCCAATGAAGACAAATTTATGCTGGATGCACGCACCAAGGTCAGCGAATCTTTAGCTATTCAATTTTCTGTTCTGGCTCCCGACCAGGACATCAAAAACATTCAGAAACTAATTCGTTATATCGTGACACGTAATGACGATATTCTATCAGCCGGTATTCGCTTAAGTTCAGGGCAACTGGTTTTTGAGTCAAATAACCACGCTGAATTATGGGCAGGTTATGATAAAAACGTATCAACTTCAGCACATGTTATCGTACCTATTTTACAAAAAGGACGACTATGGGGGAAAGTTGAGTTGAAATTTAAAGAACTAAAAAGCGAAACCTTTTTGGGCTTTTTCCAAAAATCAATCCTTAAGCTTGGTGCATTCATTATGCTCATAGGTTTTTTTGCTTTTCTGTTTTTTATGCTCAGAACACTACGACAGTTAGACCCGTCAACAGTAATACCCGAACACGTCAATGCAGCTTTTGATACGCTTTCAGAAGGCGTAATAATTATTGATGAACAAGAACAAATTCTTCTCACCAATAAAGTTTTCAGTGAAAAAATAGGGCATACCGCACAATCATTATTGGGTATTAAAGTCTCTGACTTAAAATGGGAACGTATTTCAGTACAGAAATCAGGTGATGAATTACCCTGGAAAAGTGTACTTGAGAGTGGGAAAAATTCTGTAGGGGTTCAACTCAGGCTAAAAATAGCCAATGGGAAAATATTAAAATTTGTATTAAATGTTTCTCCTATTGATGGCGGCAAAGGTAAAGTTCAAGGCGTATTGATAACCCTGGATGATATTACCGAATTAGAAGAACGAAATACTGAACTTCAAAGTATTGTGATGAACCTGGAGAAATCCAAAGAACATATTCAACAGCAGAATAAAGAGCTTCACTATCTGGCGACTCGTGACCCGATGACCGGATGCCTGAACCGCCGTGCGTTTTCTGAACAGTTTGAAAAGCTTTTTAGCAAAGCCCGTAAAGAGGGCACCGAGTTAAGCTGTCTCATGGTCGACCTAGATCATTTCAAATTAGTTAATGATAACTATGGTCATGCGACCGGTGACATTGTCATTATCATGTTAGGTAAAATACTAAAATCTAATACCCGAAAGTTTGACCTTGTTGGACGATACGGTGGTGAAGAATTTTGCCTGGTACTTCCCGGCCAGACGGTGGATGAAGCTTACTCTGTTGCTGAACGTATTCGATTACGAATGAAAGGTGAATCCAGCAAGCGTTTTGAGGCAGGCCCCCGCGTCACAGCCAGTATTGGCATAGCCAGTATTTTCGATAAGCCTGAAACGCCTGATGCTTTAAATAACCTCGCTGATCAGGCTTTATACATTGCAAAAGAGTCTGGGAGAAACAGGGTTGTACGCTGGTCTCCCTCCCCTGTTAGCACTGACACAACAGAAATAACCCTTATTGAAAATGAGCCTCCACCAGAAATAGAGTCTACTGATGTTGAAAGCTTACAAAATCGCATTGATGAACTGGAAGACATTGCGCTACAGTTTTCTGCCGAGCTAGAACATAGCAAAAGTTATGACTCCCTGACCGGACTACCCAACCAGGTTTTATTTTACGACCGAATTCAACAATCAATAGAACGTGGTTTTCGTCTTGACCAACTTGCAGCCGTATTAATCATTGATATTGCAATGTTCAGCCAGATTAATACAACACTTGGCCGATCAATTGGTGACCTGTTATTACAGGAAGTAGCCAATCGTCTAAACCATATTTTTCGTAAAACAGATGGCATTTCACGTTTAACCATTTCACGTTTCGGTGGTGATGAATTTGCCATACTGCTTACTGACATTGCACAGGAGCAACAAGTGATCTGGGCCGTCAAAAGGTTACTCGACATAGTCAACCAGCCAACCGAAATTGAAGGTAATACCATTCATGTATCCTGTAGAGTTGGTGCAAGCCTTTATCCCACAGACGCAAAATCTGTCGACGAGTTGCTCAATCATGCTATGACTGCCAAACAATATGGCAAAAAGCATCAAATAGAAGCCAGATATCAGTTTTATGATAAGCACATGCAGGATATATCCATTAAGAATTTACATCTGGATAAAGAACTGCGACATGCCATCAAAAATGAACAGTGGGAACTTCTATTCCAGCCTAAAATGGACATTAAGTTAGGTAAAATCATTGGAGCTGAAGCTCTTATCCGCTGGAAACACCCTCAGCGAGGATTACTTTCTCCCTTTGAGTTCATTGATTTTGCAGAACAGCACGGGCTAATTATTCCAATTGGTGACTGGGTCATCAAACAGGCTTGCCGGCAAATTAAAGAATGGCTGAACATGGGTTTTCATGATTGCAAGATAGCTATTAACTTATCAAGCGTACAACTCATGCAGCCAGATATTGTAACCAATATTTTTAAGTCACTAGATAGCTATCACGTACCTCCAAGACTTTTTGAAGTAGAAGTCACAGAAACCACCCTGATGGACAACATGCGTGTGGCCATCGAGTCTTTAAGGCGTATTAACTCACGCGGTATTCATATCGCTATTGATGATTTTGGAACGGGTTACTCATCTCTCAGCTATCTAAAAAATCTGCCTATCAATACTCTAAAAATTGATCGGGCATTTATCAAAGACCTTCAAAATGATAAGAATGACCAGCAAATAGTGCAAACCCTGATCAATATGGCTCACGCACTGGATATGTCTGTCATTGCAGAAGGCGTAGAAGATAAGGAACAATTCGACCTGTTAAACCATTATTCCTGTGATGAGATTCAGGGGTACCTGCTGAGTAAACCCGTTACAGCAGAAAAATTTCTTGAGTTATTAAGAAACCCTCAAAACCACTCTCAGAAATTTATCCAGCAAACAGCTTAAATATTGTACTGAAAGTCGATTCCTGAAAGGCTTACTATTTGTACCTAATCTAGTTTATTAGACATTTGTCTAATGGTTACTTGAAGATATTATTGACTATTAGTCTTATTACCAATAATTAGGCTTAATAATCGGTTTCTTATTGGTTGGTATTTTTAAGGGTAATTGAGAACTAGCTAATTCATCATCTAAAATATGATGCCGAGTCCAGTCAGCATATTGGCTGAGCCGTTGATTCGCAGGGCGATGCCTTTTACCTTGTGTCTGTTTTTCTATTGGAATAATGACACCTATCTGGACTGAATTACCCTTGTCTTCCCGGATAGCTTCTAGCGCTGGCTCCAGATCTGTATCGTTAGAAACTAAGACTATCTGATCACAGTCAGTTTTCACAACATCTCGATACATATGAAGAGCAATATTCACATCCGTTTGTTTTTCTTCTAGTCGCCATACTTTGGCTCTTTGTGATTTATCAGGTGGCTTTTGATAAATGGGAAGATTAGCGAAATCAAGAGAATAATAACCCTTGATGATTTCAAAGTAATCTGGATACAGTAGCTCAAGAGCACGGTTGTAATTATTTTGGGCTTGTTGAGCAACTTGACCATGGCTCGCTACTTTAGATTTGATGTCAGCCGTAAAATATTTAATTTTATTGATTGATGATTTTGGAGACTGAATTTTAAGGATATGTTCAAATAACTTCTTGATATCAAGCCACTTGTGATCCGTGTGTTTTAGCCGACCATAATACAGGTTGTATCCATCAATATAAATATTAGTCCGCAAACTTTCTTTCCCCTAGAAATGAAAAAACCGCCTTGCGGCGGTTTTTCCGCCCCAAGCGGAAGCTAACTAAATAACTCCGCAAGGGGTGAGTCGTATATTGATTATAGGTACTAACGTATAAAATCTCAATTAGTAATTATAATTAGTCACTAAATTGAGCAAAAATGCTGTCTAATATTATTTATGAGTAAGCGCTAAAAACAAGCACTTAAGTAAAGCTATATACGCCTATTATTAGACAGTATGAAATCAGTATTGTTTTTATAATCAATAACTTGGCTATGCTTTTTGACAGACATAAAAAAGGCCCTCATTGCTGAGAGCCTTTTAGAATATGGTGCCGGCACCATGAGTCGAACACGGGACCTACTGATTACAAGTCAGTTGCTCTACCAGATGAGCTATGCCGGCTTAGAAGCAAGATCAACATAGACCAAGCTAAAAACGAGACGCGATTTTAGAGGGTTTACTGTCAGTTATCAACCCCTTATATCGTACATTCTTATCAATTTTTTAATTATTCGTTACATTGTCTGGAAATTCTGGAAATACCCTTTTCAATTTTTAGCTGATCGATAAATTGAGTCAGGTTGTCATTTTCTGATTCACTGTAATCCAGCCAATAAATGGTTCTATTGCGGTAGCGTGCTTCCGTTTTCACAGAATAGCCAAGCTTAGCTATTCTGTTATACCTTCGTTCAGCATTTTTCTTCAGGCTAAAAACACCCAGTGACAATATATTCGTTTTACCCGGTTCATTTACCACAATATAATCTTTTACCCCTTTCGCTTTTAACGAATCGGCAGTTGCAATGGCGTCTTCTCGTGACTTGTGTCCATCGACATAAACCATCAAACCTCTGTACTCTTTTTCCTGACTGGATCTTGAGCTAATGGGTATTTTATTCTGTTTGAACCTTAATGATATTTCTTTGGAGCTTTGCAGCTCTTTAAATGGCCCCAGGGTATAACAAAGTTTATCAGGGATAACGGGGGTAATATCAGCAATCTCATTTTCTACCTTGTCTCCTGCAACCACTTGTGGAGAAGCTTCAGCCTTAAACGGTATTTCACTCTCATCCAGTAATTTTAGTGTTTCGGTCGCCAGATGAGGCTGGAGTTTTTTAACCACCTGTTCATAGGGCAACAACCACTGCAACAGTGCAAAAACAATGTTGGTTAAAAATAACAGGATAAAGAATGCTTTCATGTTTATATTATATTGGAGCCTTTTAAATTATTGTGCCCGGCTTTATAGAATTTTATTCCAGTAATTGAATTTGTTTTAACATGCCTTTAAATACCAGATCTGAAACCACTTGATGTTCTAATTGTAAGTTATTTTCCAGCAACCCTGCATCTTTACCGCAGAGTAGAACGGTTACCGGCCGTTCAAGTAGACACAACCAATCTAACAAAATTTTGTTTATTAAACCAATGGTGACCGGAAACTGATTGTTGATACAAGCCATTGTCGAGCGACCAGGTAGAGTTGAATTATTAATGTCCGGGTGATTAAAGTCAATTGCAGGAAACAACGCTTTAAAACGCTCTTGATTCGTATTGAAGCCGGCCAATATGGCTCCGCCCAAAAAACCTTTGTGACATGACAACAGTTCAATTTTAATGGCTGTACCGGCATCAATAATAACAACATCCGTATTGCTTAAATCATAAGATGCCACCAGTGTTAACCAGCGATCAACACCCAGTTGTGAAAAATCTTCATAGTTATTTTTTACCCTTCCAAGCTCAGGTAAACTTTTAATTTCTTCGAAAGGTACACCGGTTACCTTTATCAAATTAATAATTTTCTGTTTAATCCCTTCAATTGAAACACTTGCAAGGTAGATTTTATCCGTAGAGAGTGACTGCAAATAGTTTTGGAATTCATGCAGCTCAGTATCGGCATATATGGGAAAGTACTTATCCGTACAGATGCCAGACTCCAGCTCTCTACATTTTATTGCACTATTACCGCTATCAATTAATAACACCAGTCACCCTTTCCCGAAGTGAAATTTCTGCTGCTGAAAATGACTGGACTCCATGTTCTGTTTTTACTTTCAGCCAACCGGTCCTCTCCAGGCCAACAATAATGCCCCTTATTTCATCAGATCTAGTTTTGACAACCACTTCCTTTCCTTTATAGCTGTCAAACTGATGAAACTGTTCAATTAAGCTATCTATCGAGTCTTCTTCAAAAATCATAGTTTGCTGTAGAATTTGAGAAATTAATTCAACCAGTAACTGCTGACGGTCAAAAGTTACATTGTCTAATTGTTTAAGGCTTATTGCAGGCTGTCCAATATTTTCACATTCTTTGTCGCTCAAATTTACATTCAAACCAAAACCTATCGCAAAATAAAATTCATTATGCGTTAGAGCTTTAGTCTCTATCAAAACACCGCCCAACTTCCTGCCTCGCAATAAAATATCATTGGGCCACTTTACGCCAATATCGGTTATGCCTAATCGCTGTAAGGTATCCACGATACTAATGCCAACCACTAAAGAGATCAGCCCCAGATGTTCTGCCTGAATTGTTTTTTTAATTCCGATAGAACAGTAAATATTCTGGTTCGATGGAGAGTGCCAGTTATTCCCTCTACGTCCACGACCCTTAGTTTGTTTTTCAGCTATTACCACAGTTCCATGGCTGGCATGATTCAAGCACTCAGTATTTGTCGACTTGCAGGTGGGTAAATAAACAAGGTTGATAAGATCATGACCTAAACGCTGTTGAAGCTCTAATTTAAGTGCCTCGATATTAAGTGCTAAATTATTGAAACCTGACATTGAGTGACTTCAATTTGCCCAGTGGTTAAAAGATGAGTTCGACTCATCGATAACAGTTAACACAGCGGTATCTTTTTCTGGTTTTAGTAACTCAAGTTCAAAATTCATCAGTTCATCTCGCCTGAAACACACAAGTCGATGTTTGCTGCCTGGCTCGGCCAGCTTAAGCCAGCTTTGATAATACGGTAAATTTGCTCTTAACCCGTTAATGGCAATAATCGTATCACCCGCCGATATTCCTGCCTTCTGAGCTGCTGCATTTTCCTTAACTGAGACTATGGTCAAACCCGCTTCAGAATCTTTAACGTTAGCACCCATTGAACAGGCAGGAAGATTATTTTTAGCTTTGCCGCCTTTATCCTGTTGTCCAGCAGACTCCCTGTAGTCCAGCTTGACTGAAATAAATTCCAGCAACTCTTTTACCGGCAAATCAACATGCTGATAGATAAGTTGATGCAGAAAATCTGAAAGATCCGTCTCTACAAGCTGATTAATAATGTTTTGAATTTCATTCTCAGTAAGGCCATTTCCAGTGTCCAGAAAGTTACTCCACAATATTCTCATTACATCATCCAGAGACCTTTGATTATCCGTCATCTGTCTGATTTTAAGATCGATGCACAGAGCAATCAGAGTACCTTTGGCGTAATAAGATACGATAGCATTTGCTGCATTTTCATCCTGTTTGTAAAACTTCGACCAGGCATTAAAACTGGATTCGGCTGCTGACTGACGAGTTTTTCCGGTGCCACGTTCAACTCTGGTTAGAGTTTGCCCCAGCAGTTCAAAGTAATTTTCACGGGAAATACAACCACATCGCAACAGTGCAAGATCATCATAATAAGAGGTGATCCCTTCGAACGCCCATAATAAAGGCGTATAAACTTCCTGAGATAGATCTGGCTTATCGAACACTGCCGGTTTGATACGTTTGACATTCCAGCTATGAAAATATTCATGGCTACATAAACCAAGGAAGCTACGATATTCTTCGGTTAATTCACTCTGCCCCGGTTGTGGCAAGTTTTTTCTGGAACATAAAAGACTGGTACTGCTACGATGTTCCAGCCCACCATAACCATCTCCCACCACCATCACCAGAAACATGTAACGTGACATTGGCGCGGGTTCTCCGAACATTTTAATATGCTGCTCACATATTTTAATCAGGTCGACACTGAGCCTTTCCTCATCACATTGAAAACGTCCGGTTAAAATTACATCGTGTCGAATGCCACAGGCCATAAACTCAAGCTGGGTAAACTGCCCCATTTCAACAGGATGATCGATAAGTTCCTGATAGTTATCAGCCTGAAAAAGACCAAATTCAAAATCAGATCCTTCTACACGCGTTAGCGTTGTAGCCACTTGCCATAACAAACCATCATCGAGATCTGGCCTGACAATTTCTACACTACAGGGATTTTGACTTTGCCCAACCACTTCAAGAAACACACTGGTGCCATTGAAAAAACCGTGCGTGGTATCAAGGTGAGCAGTTCTTACGGACAAGTCCCAGGCATACACCCGGTAATTTATAGTGGCGGGACCTTCGCAATTTTCCAGTAACCAGCTTGATTTATCCTGTTGAGTTAAAACTACCAGTGCGTTATTACAAAGGGCATCAATTTCAATTATATTTCGAGCAAAATCCCGAATCATATAACTGCCGGGAATCCAGGCTGGCAACCGTAAAACCTGACCCGATGGATCTGGAGCAGGAATTGTTAAGCTTATATCGAAGTAATGACCAGCGGGGTTAGCACTGCTAATTTTATAATGGATCATGTTATGAATTTTTTAAGGCAGGTTTTCTTTGATGAAAGTATCAAAATCTTTTGCATGAACAATCTGCGTTCCATCACAATTAAATTGCAGTCGAACAACAGACTGAACTGTTGAAATGGAGAAATTTCGTAAATAATATTCGGGTAAGTTCCTAAGTACTTTGAGTGTCTGGATGACTTTACGAACTTCACTTTTTTTCATTGGCTGCCATTTTTTATGCCGTTTAGAGGTCAGGTCCTGCCAATGTTTCGGTAAATATTTATATAAATCAGAGTGGATTAATGCTGCATATAATTTACGCATTACCTTTGTTTTCTGCTTGTAGGGAATGAGCGGAAAGTGTCTATTAATATACTCCGGAGAAACAAAAGAAGCTGCATCATGAATTTCTTCCCGTAACGGATCAAAAATAGATACCGTGCGCACTTCACTGTTATTAAACCCAATGAACAGACGGAACAGACCTCTATTGATCAGCAAGTCTTCAATCACCGGTTCAATGCTATTAAATAAGCGATCGATTTCACTTTCGTAGCGACACCGATCCATCGCGGTTTCGCGTAAGGAAGGATCACCTTTGATGCCGATTTGCAATTGCATTGAACCCAGACCCACAGCACTTACAATATTTTCCTGTAATACAAGCTGCTCCAGATCTACATTATCCAGATGAATATCATCCACTACTTTTAAAATTCCTCAGGAAATCGTTGATTGTAATCTTACCGTCGTACTATTACGCATAATAAGAATCTCTTTAACCCGGATTATACAGTGATGAATAAAGTTATTGAGTTAAATCGACAGCAAGTACTCTACGATCTTTATCAGTAAGCAGCTTATTTTTTCTTATGCCGATTTGATTTACTGATTTTTTCAAAACTCACCCCACTTCCAGCACTGGATGAACTGCGTTCAGTTTTACGTCCAACATACTGGCTTCCTTTTTTCTGCTGTTCGATGATCTGATCAGTCTTTTTATGCACCTCTGCCTCATAGGGCAACTGGTAAACCCGTGGTGGCTGTTGTGAATTTGCACTATCAATGATCCACCAGTACATAACACCTTCTTCACCTGTTTTTTGATTGGGTTCATGCACATCAGAAGCAATTAATACAAATTTCTCCGGTAAGTCATCCGTAGAGGGCCAACCGGTAAATTGTTGCAATGATTCGTATTGAATTATATAAAAACCAGCACTGATAAAAACTGCCAGAAATTTCACGGCAATATGTAAATCGGTTTTTACCGTCAGGTAAAAAAGGAAAACCAGCACCAGAATAAATCCAGCCGTTAAGCCTAAAATAGCTAAACTCATTGCAACACCTCTAAGCCGTAATTGGTAAATTTTTTCTGTAAATGGTTAATACCCTGAACTTCACCATTAGCATCCAGGTTAAATCGAACAACGGTGGTTTCATCATCTTCATTTGCAAGCGTCACTTTATCGACATAAACAACTTTAAGAGAAGGGTTCACTTTTTCGATTTTTACCGTAGCTGTCACCGGCTTTTGAGTGGTGGTTTTATAATACTGAAGGTTAATTATATATTCCCCCGACACGATTCCACGGATAGTGACCACTTCCTGGTTTATCGGGTAAACGGTTTCTACCCCGTTGATCATCACCGTATCATTCAAATCTCCCTGATCATCACGATCCAGATGCAACCAGCCTACGTTGCTTTCCCGATATGATAAAAGATTTTGATTTGGATCCTGAACCCAGATATCCAGGTCATCCGGCTGATCATCCGGCCAGGTCACGGTAATAATATATTCTGCTTTAAAGTTTACATTGCCCAGCTTTGCAATTGGGTTCATAAAAATAATGGAGATGAAGAATAGCAGGCTAAAACCCAGCAGGGTATTAAATAACAGATCAGTAAACGGGTCAGATAATTGTTTATTCTTTATCATAAAGACAATTTACACCGGTTATACCGACACCTGCTCTTTAATATCATTGAGCAAATGATCCACCGCCCAGTCCAGCAAATTAAATTTTATATTGAGTGTAATGCCGGCCAGCATACCCGTTAACGTGGTGTACAGGGCTATTTTCATTCCACTGCTCATTTCTGCCAGCAGGGTCTGCATCACGGTAATATCAACACTATTCAAGTTAGACAGTGAACCCAGCATAATGATAAAACCAATCACCGTGCCAAGCAGCCCAAGCTTTAACATTAAATCTGCCACTAAAAAACCGAAAGAGTATTTACTGCGTAAACGAGTATCCAGAACTTCTAGTAACGATGATCTGTCTTCATGACTGACCGATGAAGTTTTGAGCTGATAAAAAAAAGTTTCAAGTAAAGGATTGTTATAGGATTCACTGTTTTGGCCCAAATCATCAAACTGGCGACTGGTGGTAAAACAGGAGTACAAAAATAACAGCGACGCGAGATTATAAATAGCAATAATAATCACCGAGACATGACTCGCATCTACCCAGATCAAGTTATGTAAAACACCCACTTTAGAAAGATAGAACCAGACAAAACCCTCAATACCTGCGAGCATTAAGACTAATAACAAAAGACCGTATGGTTTTCTTAATATTGACTGCATCTATAATTTTTTCATTAGTTTGAATTGAAGATAACTTATTTAGCGTTATCGATTTTATGCAATTTACTCAGCAGTATACTCGAACCGTAGTAATACGGCATATTCAGAACATCTCGAGTCAGTCTGGACACCAGCTGATTAGCCTTCTGTAAAATAATCGGGTTAGGATTTTTCATCATGAAAACAGTTTCAAGCAATAAACTCGATGGTGATTGAAGTACTGCATCCTGAATAATCAAATCGCCCAAATCCCCCGGAATCAGGCTTTCAGTATCCCGAATCCACCGATCGACTCTATAAAAACGGGAAAATGCTTCATTCACCAGAGCTGAAACCATTTCTTCTGCTTTTTTATTCGACGTTTTTGCAGCATACAACTGAATCGCATGAGCCAGCTGCGCATAATCTTCTAAGGTCGTTTCAGCCGACTGACTCTGCCCTGCAAAGCGAATAACCAGGCTTCCATTGATAAAGTTATTTTTTATATAATCAAACTGCTGATGCATCCTGTTTTGCAGTTTATTATCCAGATCGTAATCTTGCGCTTTCACCAAAGCCGTTAAAGCCAGAGCATTCCAGCTGGCCAATCTCTTATTATCAACCGGCATCAATGATTTTTTTACTTTCTTTAATTTTTTAAGGATTTTTTTATTTAGCTTTTCATTATCTTTGCTACTCCCAACTCCTAGTAGTGGATTTGGCTGGAATTCTTCAACACTTACCTGATCTAAATTCCAGATAGCCTGTAAGTGAGTAAATTCAGTTTCAGATAAAATCCCCTGTAACTCTTTTTTACTCCACAGGTAACCCGCCCCTTCGATATTATGTTCATCTACAGCTGAAAGGCTGGCATTAAATCCTCCTGATTTGTCGCCTAGATATTTGATCATGAAATCTATAGTTTTTAACCCGATGTCAGCATATCCTTTTCCCGGCCAGAGTGATTCAGCATCCAGATACAGAGATGCTAACTGAGCATTGTCGTATAACATTTTTTCAAAGTGAGGGGTTTGCCAGTCAGGGTCCGTTGAATAACGGAAAAAGCCATTATTGATATGATCCATCAAATGATAGCTGGCCATGCTGTCCAGTGTGAGCTGTACAAAATCGGAGACATCTGAATCAATATCTGGGTTAGCTTGTATCATTTTAAACAAGGTATTAATTTGCGGATAGGACGGAAATTTCATGCTTTTACCAAATCCGCCCTGCAGTTCATCAGCTATTGTCATCGCCTGGCTCACAAAAATATCGCTCACCTTATCCTTACTCCCTTCCTTAAGAGTCACCAACGTTGAGCGAGTTTCGCTGCTTTCAGTTTGTTCAAAATATTGCTTGGCGATAGTTCTTATTTCTTCATGTCGATCAAGCCATTGCTCATTGAGTTGTCCAAGCACCTGGTAAAAATTATCTCTGGGCAGATAGGTAAAGCCAGTAACAGGATATCCATCTGGCGTAACAAACACATTGAGAGGCCAGCCCGCCTGCCCACGAACTTCCTCAACAAAACGAATTAATCGTCTGTCCAGTTCAGGTCTAAGCTCTCGATCTACCTTAACCGCAATAAAATTTTTGTTTAACAATGCACCTACGTCAGAATCCTTATAACTTTCCTTCTGCATGACATGGCACCAGTGACAGGAAAAGTAGCCGATAGACACATACACCAACTTGTTTTCTGCCTTAGCTCTGTCTAGCACATCTTTACCCCAAAGTTGCCAGTCAACAGGATCTTCTGAATGCATGCTTAAATAGGGGGACGGATGATCTTTAAGCGCAGCTTCTCCGGCGTTTGCCGAAAAAAAGGGCAAACAGCTGATCATCAATAATAAATATATTCTTTTTAGAACTTGTATCATTAAAATTTCCGTATTGTCTGGATTATAAACTTGGGCCTGATTCTGTATCTTCAGACATCACTAGAAAGGTATGACCCATAAAATGCTAAAACTATCATTTTTAAATGAACAAATTTCCTTATTAGAGTTCAACAAAAGAATTACTGGCTTCATTTATGTGGGTACTCCAGACGGTACTTTACCAATAAAAAATCGAGCTAAAGCAAAAAAAATCACCATTTTTTAGAAAGTCACTCAACATACTGATTTTGCGATATAAATAAATTTAAACCACCTGGTGACATCAGTAATTTTAGCACTTTTAATCAGTCTCACTTGTCCAAAAAGCAATATTAGACTTGACACATATTAGAGTTTAATTATATAGTTCGCATCGTTATTTATTTAACGGGCATCTATCGGAGTTACTAAGATGCCTAAATTTATTAAATCATACAAAGGTGATGTCATATGAAATTACAAACTTTAGTTGCAGCTATCGCTGTTATTGCTACTTCTTCTGCTTCTGCTTTCTGGGGCGATGACAGCAACGGTTCTGGTTACGGAAATGGTAACTACTACGGAAACGGATCTGGAAACGGATACGGAAATGGTTACTACGATGGTCGTGGTCAAGGTCGTGGTCGTGGTACTGGACGTGGTCGTGGTGACGGAGAAGGTTCTTTCGACATGAATTTTAGTGCAAAAGGTCGCGGAAACGCTGACATGGATGCTGATACTGATTGGTCTGGTAACGGTTACGGAAACGGATACGGTTCTGGAAACTACTACGGAAACGCTTATGGTGATGGTCGTGGTAACTACTACGGAAACAGCAACAGCGGTAACAGAGGTTACGGTTACGGTTATGCTCCTCAGCAAGGTTTTGCTCCACAACAGCAAGGTTTCGCTCCACAAGGAATGGGTAACCAGCAAGAAATGATGAAGCAAATGCAAGAGCAACGTGCTGCTGCTATGGCTGCACAGAAAAAAGCAATGGACGAAGCTAAAGCTCGTTTCATGGCTGCTCGTGCTGAAGCACAAAAGCAATATGAAGCTTCTGTAGCTGCTGCTAAAACAGCTAAAGCTGCACCAGCTCCTGCTGCACCAGCTGCTAAGTAATTTTTTAATTACTTAAAAGTTAAAAGCCGACCTTCGGGTCGGCTTTTTTGTGTCTTTTAGAAAATTATAAAGTTGCTTTTCAGATAACTAATCTGTTTTAGCATGCAATCAGTTAAGGTACTATTAGCACCTTAAATGTTTAACCATAGAATCAGTAAAAATGACCACAGAGAGTGAAGAAAAAATATCACCACCTAACTTCATTCGCGATATCATTTCAAAAGACATCAGCGAAAAGAAACACAACAGTATCATCACCCGCTTCCCTCCGGAACCTAATGGTTACCTTCATGTTGGCCATGCAAAATCAATTTGTTTAAACTTTGGAGTTGCTGAAGACTTCAAAGGTGTCTGCAACCTTCGTTTTGATGATACCAACCCGGAAAAAGAAGAACAGGAATACATCGACTCTATTCGTCAGGATGTCGAGTGGCTTGGCTTCCACTGGGAATCGAACCCATCAGCCTCAAATTATTTTGACCAGTTATATGACTATGCAGTACAGCTCATCAAAAAAGGACTGGCCTATGTGGATAGTCAAAATGCAGAAGACATGCGTCACAACCGTGGGACTTTAACTGAGACAGGAACAAACAGCCCTTACCGCGACCGTAGTATTGAAGAAAATTTACAGTTATTCGAAGACATGAAGAATGATAAATTTTCTGATGGCGAGCATGCATTGCGTGCAAAGATTGATATGTCATCACCCAATATCAATATGAGAGACCCTGTCATTTACAGAATACGGCATGCCACTCATCACAATACCGGTGACAAATGGTGTATCTACCCAATGTACGATTTCACACACTGTTTATCTGATGCTATTGAGGGTATTACTCATTCTCTGTGTACACTTGAGTTTGAAGATCATCGACCACTCTACGACTGGTTTCTGGATAAACTGAAAACACCCTGTCACCCACAACAAATTGAGTTTGCACGTCTGCAGCTTAAATATACCTTGACCAGTAAAAGAAAGTTAAATCAGTTAGTACAGGAAAAAATTGTCGATGCATGGGACGACCCTCGTATGCCAACAATTTCAGGAATGCGAAGACGTGGTTACACTGCTGAATCTATCAGAGCTTTTAGCGAGATTATCGGAGTAACCAAAAAAGATAGCACGATTGAAATGGGAGTTCTGGAAAACTGTTTACGCGAAGACCTGAACAGCAAAGCTGCCCGAAGAATGGCTGTATTAAACCCTGTTAAAGTTGTAATCGAAAATTATCCAGAAGATCAGGTTGAGATGGTAAGCGGTAAAAATCATCCTCAAAACCCTGATTTTGGAACTCGAGAAATTCCTTTCAGCCGTGAAATTTACATCGAACAGGATGATTTCATGGAAGATGCTCCACGCAAATTCTTTCGTTTGTCTCCTGGACGTGAAGTACGCCTTCGGTTTGCCTATTACATTACCTGTAAAGAAGTCGTTAAAAATGAAGACGGCAGTATTCAGAAAATTATCTGCACATATGATCCAGAATCTAAAGGCGGAAGTTCTCCAGATGGAAGAAAGGTAAAAGGCACTATCCACTGGGTTAGTGTAAAACATGCCACTACTGCTTCAGTGAGAGTGTATGACCGTCTTTTCAATGTTGTTAACCCATCTAAAGCTGAAGATGTTCATCTAGCACTAAACCCAGATTCACTACTCACCTTGAATAATGCAAAGCTTGAACCTTCTATAGAAACCACTCGGCAGTCTCTTGCATATCAGTTCGAAAGGCTTGGTTATTTTATAGCCGACACTCACTCAACAATGGAATCTCCTGTTTTCAATCGTACTATGTCACTCAGAGACAGTTGGGCAAAAATTGAAAAAGAACAGTCCAACACATAGATCTAAAGCACTCGATATATTTTATCGAGTGCTTTCTAACTGCTCATTAAAGTGCCTTTTTAAAATAGCGAAAATCATTGCCTTTATAGCTTTTCATACAAAAAACCAGCTATCGAGTCAAACAACAAAAAATATTAAGCTTTGTTTTCCCGAACTTTCAAATTCCGAACAGAGAAACTTAATTTTCGAATCTCTTCACCATACCTGTTGTGCATTTATTGAACTAGCATCACTCTGGAACCTTCCTATCGACACAGTTCTAACTGAAATCAAAATTAAAAACATAGATAAGCATTTTTTTAATTCTGATAAAGTAAATATAGTTATTGCTCCTCATCATGGAAGCTGGGAAATGTTAAATTTATGGCTGGCAAGTAGTGGCATTTCATATTCTCTCTATAAGCCTGCCAGGTCTAACGGTGTGGATCAGTATGTTTTACAGAAAAGATCTCGCAATAACGCTATTCTAGTACCTGCAAATACATCCGGTTTACGTCAGTTACTTCAAGGATTAAAAAAAACTAAAGCAAGTTGCATGATACTACCAGATCAAAGACCTGCAACAAGGACAGCTCAAGTTGACGCCCCCTTTTATAACTTCCCTGCTCCAACATCATTATTAATTAAAAGGCTATCAAGTAAGCTAGATTGTGATATTTATATAGCTTCAGCGACTAGAGATCTAGATACGGCCAGCTACCAGTTATCTATAAAACTTTTGGAGCATTCTGAATTTTTAAAGGATGATTTACAAAGCGCAACTTATCTTAATGAAAGTATTCAGAATATAATCAAAGAACAAAAATCTCAATATCAATGGGCTTACAGAAGATTCAACAAAGAGGTTTATAAAAACAACTTACCTTAGTTTTATTTCATCTAATAAAGCTCAAAATTATCTAATACATTAAATTCAATATGTGACACAATGCTCTTTATTTGTAGGATAAATCCTACAAAATAACACTTATTAAATTTCAACATATCCGGAGCTAGTTATGGATGTATTTGTCGAAAATATTTTAGGGCATATTGCTGACAGCAATCCCACCACCTGGTTATTTATACTTGTTATCCTTGTAAGTATTGTATTTTTACGTAAGACCAAACGCTAGTCTTCTACTAAAGAGTATCATGTCAGAGCTGGTTCTATCCTAAACTTACCTCACTAAATCTGGCAAAACATCCCGTAGGGTGCGCCGCGCGCACCACACTTACCTCACCCATACCAGGCACGATCTGGTGCGCACGGTATCAATCAAGACCCGATAAACCCCATAAACTTGATCCATTTAAGCCCTACATAAAAGAGCGTATTGAGTCAGCATTGCCAATTCATTTAAGTGCTGTTGTCATCATGCGTGAAATTAAAGAACAAGGCTATAAGGGTGGTATCACTCGCTTGCGTGAGCACTTAGTTCAGTTGCGTGGCAGTAGCGTTACTCCAGAAGTTGTTCGTTTTGAAACAATGCCTGGAAAACAGATGCAAGTTGATTGGGGGCAAATGCGTGGTGTTAAAAACCCCATTCATGCCTTTGTTGCAGTGCTCGGCTTTAGCCGTGCACTGTTTGTCTATTTTACAGACAACATGCGCTACGACACGTTAGAACAATGCCATCGCTTAGCCTTTGATTATTTTCAAGGTATTCCGACAGATGTTTGGTACGACAATATGAAAACAGTCGTGCTAGAGCGTAATGCTTTTGGCGTTGGCCACCATCGCTTTCACCCTCAGTTTTATCAGTTTGCTAAAGACATGGGGTTTTTACCCAAATTGTGTAAACCGTATCGTCCACAAACTAAAGGAAAAGTTGAGCGTATGGTGCGTTATGTTCGTGATAATTTTTATGCACCCTTATCGACTAAACTGGTATCAGCTGGTTTAAAAATGGATGTTGATACTGCAAATATTAAAGGTATTCAGTGGTTGAATGATGTCGCTAATGTGCGTATTCATGACACGACCAAAGAACAACCCATGAAGCGTTTGATTGAAGAACGCGCCGTGCTGAAAGTATTACCTTTTCAGCCTATTAAAGATATTGCTGTTAAAGCATCTGATACCATTATGCCACTCAATTTTGAGACTCAGCCATTGCATCATGATTTATCCATTTACAACGACTGTTGTCAGGTGGCACCGTTATGATACAAGAGCGATTAAATGACTTAACAGACACACTCAAGCTACAAGGTATGGCACTTCATGCTCATGATTTAGCACAACGTGCAGCAAAAGAAGAATGGGTTTATCTGACCTTCTTTGAAAAGCTGATGAAAACAGAAGTTAATGAACGTCATGCACGCAAACAAAAGATGTTTACACGAATGGCGGGCTTCCCATCCATTAAAACCTTAGATGACTTTGATTTTGAGTTTGCAGCAGGCGTGCCTAAAACTCAGGTGCAGGAACTGGCTAGTTTATCGTTTATAGAGCGCTTTGAAAATATTGTACTGCTCGGTCCATCGGGTGTTGGTAAAACACATATTGCGACAGCACTTGGCTATAAGGCTGCACAAACTGCTTTAAAGACACGCTTCATCAGTGCTTCAGATTTAATTTTGCAACTCTCAACAGCACAGAGACAGGGTAAATATAAGTCAGTGATGCGACGTAGTGTATTGGCTCCTAAGCTACTGATCATTGATGAAATAGGTTATCTGCCATTTGATATTAGTGAATCTAAATTATTGTTTGATGTGATTGCTAAACGCTATGAAAAAGGCTCTATTGTTTTAACCAGTAATTTACCCTTCGGGCAATGGGGTCAAACCTTTGCTAATGACACAGCATTAACATCTGCATTACTGGATCGTATCTTACATCACTCACACATCATTCAAATTAAAGGAGATAGTTATCGTTTAAGAGAAAAGAAACAAGCAGGCTTAATTAGCCAAATTAAATAAACCAAGTGGCTCACTTTTCAGTTGATGGAGTGGCTCAGTTTTCGACCGTTGTTGACACACGGCGCACCCTATCCCGATTGCTTACACTTTATTTCAGGCATAAAAAAAGCCCCGATACATTTCTGTATCGAGGCTTTAGAATAAATGCCTGGCACAAATGTGCCCGGAACACATTTGGACAGCTTTGCTGCCCTCAGGGAGAAAGACAAGGATGTCTTTCATCCATGACCTACTTTTTAAATACAGGTCATTGCCTATTATTAAATACCCCGCACATAAAAAAACCCGATGTTAATTTAATAACACCGGGTTTCGGAATAAATGCCTGGCAATGACCTACTTTCACATGGGGAGACCCCACACTATCATCGGCGCAGATCCATTTCACTTCTGAGTTCGGGATGGGATCAGGTGGGTCTAGAACGCTATGGTTGCCAAACAATTCGGTTGTGACTTAGTGACTTTCATCATTAAGCCTAAATTTGAAGTCTGTAATAAAACAATGGATATTGTTGCTTTCTGTATCAACTCAACACCCGTTTTGAGTCATCTGGGTTAAATTAATAATCCTGACTCGAAACTGTTTGGGTGTTATATGGTCAAGCCTCACGGTCAATTAGTACTGGTTAGCTACATGCATTACTGCACTTCCACACCCAGCCTATCAACGTTGTAGTCTTCAACGGACCTTTAGAGAGCTTAAAGCTCTAGTGAGAACTTATCTTGGGAGGGGCTTCCCGCTTAGATGCTTTCAGCGGTTATCCCGTCCGAACATAGCTACCGGGCAATGCCATTGGCATGACAACCCGAACACCAGTGGTTCGTCCACTCCGGTCCTCTCGTACTAGGAGCAGCTTCCCTCAATTCTCAAACGCCCACGGCAGATAGGGACCGAACTGTCTCACGACGTTCTAAACCCAGCTCGCGTACCACTTTAAATGGCGAACAGCCATACCCTTGGGACCTGCTTCAGCCCCAGGATGTGATGAGCCGACATCGAGGTGCCAAACACCGCCGTCGATATGAACTCTTGGGCGGTATCAGCCTGTTATCCCCGGAGTACCTTTTATCCGTTGAGCGATGGCCCTTCCATACAGAACCACCGGATCACTATGACCGTCTTTCGACCCTGCTCGACGTGTATGTCTCGCAGTCAAGCACCCTTATGCCATTGCACTCATAGCACGATTTCCGACCGTGCCGAGGGTACCTTCGCGCTCCTCTGTTACTCTTTCGGAGGAGACCGCCCCAGTCAAACTACCCACCACACACTGTCCTCGATCCCGATAAGGGACCTAAGTTAGAACTCCAAACATACCAGGCTGGTATTTCAAGGTCGACTCCACCAACACTGGCGTGATGGTTTCAAAGTCTCCCAGCTATCCTACACAAGTAGGTTCAAAGTTCAGTGCGAAGCTGTAGTAAAGGTTCACGGGGTCTTTCCGTCTAGCCGCGGGTATACGGCATCTTAACCGCAAATTCAATTTCACTGAGTCTCGGGTGGAGACAGTGTGGCCGTCGTTACGCCATTCGTGCAGGTCGGAACTTACCCGACAAGGAATTTCGCTACCTTAGGACCGTTATAGTTACGGCCGCCGTTTACCGGGGCTTCGATCAAGAGCTTCTCCGAAGATAACCCCATCAATTA
>Ga0257125_1001752_pt1 | contig 20537 bp, 18 predicted proteins | sample SI106_200metaG_FD_190183 | JGI IMG/M metagenome (GOLD analysis project Ga0257125, IMG submission 190183) | Marine microbial communities from Saanich Inlet, British Columbia, Canada - SI106_200 | ecosystem: Environmental > Aquatic > Marine > Inlet | place: Canada: British Columbia | collected...
CGAGTATTTATTGAATATCAAGTCAATAAAGAAAGATTTTTGTCTTTTGTGGATTTATTGTGATTCATATCAGGTTATCTCACATTGCCATTGTGGGGGAGAGGATAATCAAACCAGGGTACTAGCTCGGTTGTTTTGATGGTAGTCATCTGTTTTTTCTTCTATCCTCTGATTCGCCGAGATGCCAACGCGCGTTTCTGGGCATCAGGATTGGTCCTGGCCATGATTCCGATGTGTGCCAGCCTTCCTGATGATCGTTTGCTGATTTTCGTTGGTATAGGGGGTTTCGGTCTGCTCGCTCAATTTTTACGCGGCATCTCCACCAGGGCAGATTGGTTGCCGCGTCTGTTATTCTGGGAAATTTCAGCCACGGTACTTTATGTAGTGCTGTTTTCGATTCACCTGGTGATTTCTCCTCTCTCCTTGCCCGCAGCACCTTCAAGAATCACGGATTTCACCGATACCTATATGAAACATCCAGCACTCAATTTACCTGTAGGTGCTGAAATCAGCGCACAAACCCTGGTTCTGGTTAATCCGCCCGGCGCTTTAATGGCTGCTTATCTCGTGCAGAGCAGAATGGCCGAAGGGCTTCCACTCCCTGAGCGTACCTGGGTTCTCGCTTCCGGTTCGGATTGGATGGAGGTTTACAGAAAAGATGAGCAGACACTGGAGATCCAACTACACAACGGATTTATTTTCGCAGAAATGGATAAACTCTATCGCAGCCCCACACTACCCATGGAAATCGGGCAGCAGGTTGAACTGTCCGGAATGACTGTTACCGTGATGTCGTTGACAGAAGAGGGTCGCCCGCTCAAAGTATCTTTTCGTTTTTTTAATCCTCTAGAGCATTCATCTTTGAATTTTTTAGAATGGGGAATAGATAGCTATGTTCCCTTTGCAATGCCGGAAATAGGTGCAACCAGATTCCTTACGGCGGCACAACTCTCATTTTGACTTTGCAGGATTAACAGCGGAAATGAGGTTTTTTCAATGAGATTCCATCTTCCCAACTGAAACTATATATGAACTTTAAATTAAATGATGAATTGCCCGTTCACCGGGTCATCGCCGAGAATTACGCCCTTCACTCTTCAAACAAGATTCATAGTCCTGAGGTCGCCCGGAAACTGGGATTTACGGGAGGTCTGGTTCCGGGGGTTGGGATTTATACTTATATGATCCATCCATTGATTACGTATCTAGGGACCGATTGGTTGAAACAAGGGTTTGTAAAAGCTAAATTCCTGAAACCGGTTTATGAAGCCGAACAGATTATGGTACGGAGTAAAATCACATCTCTGGACCCCTTGAATGTTAAAATAGAAATTACCAATGCGGAAGGTGTTTTATGCGCAGTGGGAACCGCCGACCTGCGGGAATCACCTGCGGAACCCAAAATAGCGGATTACCCGCCGCATCCGGTACCTAAGCCCGGCAACCGTTTTCCGGCACGGTCTGATGCTTCGAGTATAGGGGCTCAGTTGGGATCGATACCAGTCGCATATCATCTGGATGATACTGAGGCCTATTTTTTCGAGAAACACAGGGATCTGATGATGGAGTTGTTAACCCCTGAAGCCATGCACCACCCAGCACTTCTGCTGCACCTAGCCAACCTCATGACGAAGAACAGTATTAACCTGGGTCCGTGGATTCATACGGGCAGTGAAGTACAGCATTACAATCTCCCGACCATGAATACCAACATGCAGTTGAATGGCAAAATCTTAGATGCTTATGAACGGCGGGGACATGATTATGTGGTACTGGATCTGGCTGTTTTTACCGACACCGCCCTGCCCATTGCCAGGATCAAACATACAGCCATTATCAAACCTAAGGGGGTATAATTTCAATCAGTTATTAAATGCCATTCCTGATTGAAAATACCACAAAATCCCGATACGTTTTTCACTTCAAACAAATTATTAAACGGAGTGCACCAAAAAATGTATCAAATCCTAATCCGACTGCTTTCATTTCTCTTTGTCATCACCCTGGCAATTTTCAAATCCAAGGATAATTTAGTGCTGGAGAATTTAGCACTCAGGCAACAACTACCGGCTTATCACACCAAAAAGAAGAAGCCCCGATTAGCTGAGTATTTTCTAAGAAATAAAGCGGTGCTGGCACTTGGAATTATCTGTTTGGGAATCAAACACAGGATATTTTCTTGTTAGGATGCAATTTTGACGAGTCACAAGCATACCAAAACGGGGACTGAAAGAGAATTTACTTTTTTCACCTCATGACCAAACAGCAAATTGACATTGCCAGCAAAATGATTTATATTTGGTTAAATTACGGCGTAAAACAACCGGCAATAATGCATTTTTTGTATCCCCTATGTTTCAAATTTAATACTTATTCTCATGTCGGATTCATACATCCATCGGTTATCAAGCCGCAAAATTGAAGAATCTCCGAAGAGTGTATTGCTGCTTGGTCCAAGGCAGACAGGCAAATCGACCTTGATCAAAATCCTCAAACCGGAATTGACCATCAATCTGGCAGATGAAGGTGAATTTCTTTTATTTACTCAGAATCCAGACGAGCTTAAACAGAGACTGGCAAGTACTCAGTATAAAACAGTTTTTATCGACGAGGTTCAGCGGCTTCCGGGACTACTCAATACAGTGCAAAGTATCCTGGATGATCAAGACAATATGATCAAATTCTACCTGACTGGCTCCAGTGCTAGAAAACTTAAGCGGGGTAAAGCGAACTTGTTACCAGGCAGGGTTTTCAATTATCAGCTGGGTCCGCTGGTTACATCTGAGCTCAACTATAGAATTGACACCGAAAAAGCATTGTCCACCGGAACCATGCCCGGAGTATATTCTGAGAATAATCCCAAATTCCGATATAAAACATTGCGATCCTATGCATCCACCTATCTTAAAGAAGAGATTCAAGCGGAGGCCTTAGCCAGGAATCTGGAAGGTTTTTCAAGATTCCTTTACTTTGCAGCGATATATTCCGGACATTTTCTTGATATATCCAAACTTGCCTCCGAAGCTCAAGTTCCACGGCAATCTGCGGTTCGATATTTTGAAATCCTCGAAGATACCCTGATTGTAAATCGTTCTCCCAGCTATTTAAAAGCTAATAAAAAACGACTGGTGAAACATCCCAAATACTATTTTTTTGATACTGGGGTATTGAATGGGTTGCTTTCCAATTTTAATGTGTCACCTGACCGGGCAGGACTACATTTTGAGCACTTGATCTTTAATCAGATTCTAAGCAGTGCGTATGCTAAAGACGTGGATATCCAGATTTCGACATTCAGAACACCAGACGGAGCTGAAGTGGACTTTATTGTTGAAATAGAGGGGGTTCTTTTTGCAATAGAAGTGAAACACAGCAAAAACATCGGACCTTCAGACTTAAAAGGTTTAAGTAATTTCACAAAATCCAGTTTAATAAAGTGCAATCCAATGATTTTTTACACAGGCAATATAGAAAGGAAAATCGAAAACATCTTCGTATTACCCTGGCAAAAAGGAATGCGGGAAATTGGTTTATAAGTGAACTGTCTCTCGTCAAAATTACATCATTTTATAATTTCAATCAGTTATTAAATGCCATTCCTGATTGAAAATACCACAAAATCCCGATACGTTTTTCACTTCAATCAAATTATTAAACGGAGTGCACCAAAAAATGTATCAAATCCTAATCCGACTACTTTCATTTCTCCTTGTCATCACCCTGGCAATTTTCAAATCCAAGGATAATTTAGTGTTGGAGAATCTAGCACTAAGGCAATTTTGAACAGGGCCGATGGCTTTTTGACTGATTTTCAGGTTCAGATCTACTGTTAATGCGGGAATAGGGCGGAAATAATATTTTGGCCATTCAAAATTTTACTTTTTTCACTCCACGGGAAAAGTTTCTCCTTGATAAACGCCAAAAGAGGATGTTATGTTTTCCAGAGTTATTTGATTTATTACATTGTGTATTTCCAGTCTTTTTAATAACATCACATAGTAAAATTCCAGAGGTTTATTATGTTTCCCAGAACCTTAGCCAACCGTATCCTTTCCCGATTCAGTTCCCATGAAATCGTATTTTTGTTGGGGACAAGACAAACTGGAAAAACAACTCTTTCCCATCTTCTAGCCGAAAGCTCCAGCTATTCCGAAAATGTTGTCCGGTTTTTTGATTTCGAAGACAAACAATTCCGGCAACTTTTTAATACTGCAACACTGGCAAGTTTGAAACAAATCCTGCGCCTTGAAGGCATCAATGCAGACCAATCATACTTGCTGGTTTTTGATGAGATTCAGCTTTTAGACGATCCATCTAATTTATTAAAATTATTGCATGATCACTTTCCCAACTTAAAAATTATCGCAACCGGGAGTTCCTCCCTGCAGATAAAAACCAAGTTCTCTGATTCATTGGCAGGACGCAAACACGTCTATCTGATCGAACCTTTGAATTTTGATGAGTTTTTGGTCTTTCGTGGTGAAGATCGTTTGGCAAAACTTCGGGAGATGAATCGGGAAAGGTTGCCAATAGAAGCACTACATCCAATCGTTGCTGCGGGGCATGATCACTTCTTAAGCCTATTTGAGGAATACCTGATCTTTGGGGGATACCCTGAGGTTGTATTGATTGAAGAAAAACAAGAGAAACTACAGAAGCTAGAATCTATTGCCGGTTCTTATATCCAAAAAGACATTCGCGAAGTGGCAAACATCGAAAATATCACTGCATATAATAATCTGCTAAAGTATCTGGCTATCAATGCTGGAGCACAATTTAATCTATCCTCGGCTAGAGAAACCATTGGTATTTCCGCCAATACTCTGTCCAAATATCTAAACCTGTTAGAGGAAACCTTCATTATCCAAGAATTACCACCATTTTTTACGAATCGAAATAAAGAGATTAGTAAAAGTAAGAAATTCTATTTCAAAGACTCAGGACTCAATAATTTTTTTCTGCAAAATTTTAACCCTCTTGACCTTCGGCGGGATGCAGGAACCTTATATGAAACATATGTTTTCAACACAATGCTACAGGAGCGGAATGTTGTCAGTAGCCTTTATTTCTATCGAACTCAATCAAAAAGCGAGATTGACTTCGTTAGAGTGCAAAACGACAAGTACCATCTATTGGAAGTCAAGTCGGGGAAGTATCGTAAACTACCGAGAGCGATGGTGGAATTTGAGAAGAAGTATAAAGGGCAATTATCAATAGCCAGCAAACAAATTATTAATCAATCTGTCTATTTAGAAAAAGACAGCACGATTATTTTGCCCGCTTATCTTTTGTAAGAGATGACGTTTTATTAGATCGATGCGCTTCGGTATCAGCCGCCGACGGCGTAAAAAGTGTTGGTGTGGCTTTCAGCCCCTTTTTCCGGCTTATTCTGAATGGCTCTCCAGATAGCCTCTCTGGGGCCCAGTTCTCTGACGCTGTATCCGATATCGCTGAAGAGGCAGGGCTTGACCATCCCGTTGCTGGTCAGTCGCAGTCGGTTACACTTCGAACACACACCACCGTCACCGCCAGATACCGCCCAGAACTCTCCTTTTGTGAGATCCATACGCGAGATATAGCGGATCTCAAAACCATTTTTTTCGGCATAGGCTTTCACCATCATCACATCCGGCTCTTTTTTACCGTGAGACACGACTGTGTTGATCTTGATCGGGCTGAAACCGGTTTCTTTTGCTACTGCCAGCCCTCGCAGGACATTTGAAACATCTCCACCCCGGGTGATTTCCCGATAGCGATCCGGATCCAGAGTATCGAGGCTGACATTGATGCGTTGGATGCCGGCCTCTTTCAGTGGTTTGGCAAATTTATCCAGGGCAACACCATTGGTGGACATGGACAGATCATTGATCCCCTCGATTTTCGAAACCTCCTGCACGAGGGAGATAAACCCTTTGCGAACGAGGGGTTCACCACCAGTAAAACGGACCTTGTTAACTCCCATCTCAACAGCGATACGAGTAAACTCGATGATCTCCTCCAGTGTGAGCAGGTCCTTATGCTCAAGTAATTTTACGCCCTCTGCCGGCATGCAATACTGGCAGCGGAGGTTGCATTTGTCGGTGACTGAAATCCTGAGGTAATGAATCGTGCGATCAAATGGGTCTTTCATATGAACGGTCATGCCTCTGAGGCACTGTGATGGATCGTAATTGACAAAGAACTCCCCCGGGAAAAGTCAGGGGGTGTATGATGATGCAAGGGCCTATGCCCTGGCCCGTGTTTACCGTAAACTGATTTAAATATCATAAACCATGTCTGTTGCAGTTGTCACCTGTGAATTGATTGCAGGGCAGTCGGAACCTGGCCGGAAAGACTCCAGGGCCCTTTTGCGGATTTACCAGCCGGATTGTTTGCCAGTCATCTGCTCAATCTCAAGTTTATAAACGGCAATTCCTTTGATTGATTTCTCAGGTATTTCGAAGTGCCGGTCGGAATATTGAGCCATGATAAAATCAAGTACCTTTTTTTTCTCCTGGGGAGATTCAATCATCGAGACCTTCCCAAATCCTACGACACTTTGAAATTTCATGCTCCAGTCGCAGGCTTCTTCGGCCTCTATCAGCTCAAGGCGGGTATCAAATTCAAATGCTGCATGCTTATTTTTCTGCAGGAGACTTAGTTTCTTCCCTTTCATGGCACCGTGGAAGTATAAGACATCATCTTTGTATCCAAAGTTCAGGGGCACGATATAAGGGTAATCGCCGTCAATGATGGCCAGGCGACAGACCAGGCAGGCCCTGATGACCGCTTCAATATCTTTTTTGTCAGCAATCTCTTTCTCTTTTCTTCTCATGGCAGTTACAAGTGATGTTTCAGTATTTGGATTTAATAGAGTGAAAAATCTTCAATTCCCAGAGCGGTCAGTTCCTTTTCGATAAACGCTTCCCAACCACGGTTAGCTCTTGGGTTCGCGGGGCTGGGGTGGGTGATTTTACCGATCGTGAGGCCGTTTTTTTCCTTGAGGCAAACCTGCGCGCGCTTTTCTGCAAAGGCACCGACACCAACCAGGTAGCTGGGGCTGAAATAATCGACCAGATCGATCAAAGCCCTGTCACAGGCCTCAAAAAGTGGCTCTCGTTCGGCTTTTGGCAGTTTATCCGGGGTGCGATTACGCCCCCCCTCTTCGATGAAGATCAACGGGCAGTAATTGGCGACAAAATAGCGGTCGAAAAAGGTTTCCGGGTTTATAAAACGGCTCTTCGCCCAGCCCCAAAGCCGTCTGCCGCTGACTTCACTCTTTTTGCAGTCAAACCCCTCCACCGGTCTTTTAGGGTGTGTCCGTGGCGGTTGCTGCACGGCCTCCTCGATCTTTAACCACTCTCGGGTTACAGTGATTTCGCCAAAAGGAACCCCGGTTTGTGCCATCCCGAAAGGGCCCGGATTCATTCCCAGCAACAGCACTTCTCTGGGACTTGTGCCATACAGTCTCAGATATGTCTCATGGGGCTTTTTGGCGTACTCCAGGGGATTGTAGACATAAGCCACAGGTAATGAGAAGGTCATCGACCGAATCTCCCGGTTCAACCTGTTGAAGATGCTGGATAGTGTCATGTTTCAGGGCGGTTAATTGTTCAGTGACCAGTCATAATACTGGCGTAGAGGTCTAAAAAAGCATCCACGTCTACATCGATACAGACATCGGACTTGGGAATCCCATCCCATGCCGTTTGCTGATAAGGTTTCCGGCTGCGGTTCATGATCGTCAGCCCCGCCGTAATCCCTTCGGTGCAGACCCGAATGGTACCTGACTCGATAGTGAAGATGTCTGGTTTGATCAGGTAGGCGATCGTTGAGGGATCATGGGTGTAAAGACCGTCAGTACCTGTTGAGCGGTGAAATTCCAGATAGAATTGGCTGATTTTGGTGATAAAGTTTCCAATGTTCGTGCCCGATTGATGAACGCGTTTCAAATACATTTCATCCATGATGATCTGGTGGGTGACGTCCAGGCCCACCATGGTAACTGGCCAATCAGCGGTGAAGATTCTGTCTGCAGCAAGGGGGTCGCTCAGCATATTGGCCTCCGCCGCCGGATTGACATTTCCGTTGACAGTGGCTGCTCCCCCCATCAGCACGACTCCTTTGACTTTGGATGCGATTTCAGGCGCTTTTTCCAGGGCCCTGGCAATGTTCGTGAGGGGCCCAATGGGAACCAGAGTGATCTCACCGGGATTCTGCAAAACCTGCTCGATGATAAAATCTACCGCATCTGTTTCCAGGGCTTTTGTCTGGGGTGTGTTCAGAGTAATATCTCCGAGCCCGTTTTTACCATGTACCCAATCCGGGTAGCGATCATTTTTGCGGTTCAGGGGATGGTCACTGCCGGCGGCGACAGGAATATTCCCCCCCATCAGGTCTGACAGATAGCACGCGTTGATTGTTGCCTGTTCAACGGAGACGTTTCCAAAAACGGTGGTCAAACCCACCAGCTCAATATCCGCAGCGAAATGGGCAAACAGAATCGCCATGGCATCGTCTATTCCCGGATCAGTATCGATAATGATTTTTTTTTTCATTCTTTCCCTAACAGTAATCTCTGGTGCTATTTAAAAAGACTGGTGATGTTACAGACTATCGTAGTGAAATGCTTGGGGCTTGTGATAGCTCCCATCATTTTAGCGATAAATGGACAATAATAAAAACGGGGCATCTCTTTTGGATGCCTCCAGGACTTCCTGGTCACTCATCCATCAAAAATCGGGGATTTTTGTATGCAGGCCTTGGATATTGGTAAAATCCGCTGCCTGTTTTTGCTCCCAGCTCTCCTCTTTCGATGAAAGGACGAAGAAAAGCGGCGATTTTGTCAAACTGCGCGTCACTGATCCTTGATTTATGAGCCTGCTCCTCAATGATGTCCCTGACAACGTTTAATCCAACAATGTCCATTTGACCAAACGGACCACTCGGCGTGTTTTGCACCATCATCCAGGTTCTATCGACATCTTCCAGATCAGCATGCCCGTCGATGACCAGCATCAAGCCGGTTGTCAAAAATGAGATAAACATCGAATTTCCCAGGTAGCCGTCCTTTTCCTTTTTCAGCAGCATCGGTCTCATTGCCAGGCTTCTGATAAACGCTGACAGGGTCTGAAGGGTCTCTGCCGAGGTTCGAGACCCTCCCACAAGATCAACAAAGGGGATCATACCATTAAAATGCAGGGCAGCGAAGTGCTCACCCCGTTTCACGGCACCTTCCAGCTCAGAAACCAGCAGGGAAGATGTATTGGTCGTCAGCAGGGTTTTTGGTGGACAAATTCCATCAAACTGGGTGTGAACCCTTCGTTTCAGTTCCAGGTTTTCATTAACGGACTCATTTAAGAGATCGGCTGACTCAACTGCCATCTCAAGATCAGATGTGATGCTGATTCTGGAAAGCGCTTGCTCAAAGGTGTTTAGATCGAAATAGCCCTGTTTGATCATGGTTGCGCCCATTGCCTGCTGGCGCATGGAGGCCTGGTTGAGTGTCTCTTCTGAAATATCATAGAGCACCGATTTGTAGCCATGAGCAGAGCAGATAAGAGAATTGATGCAGCCCTGGGTGCCTGCACCGACAAAACATATTTTTTGAATTTCAGGTATCATGTGGCGTTCATTTCTTTAGAGGTGGTCATTCGATTTACAACTACTGGTATCTTGTCCCGCAGTGCTTTACTGATGAAAGAACAAACAAAGCTTCAGATATGGAGCCTGGATCAGGCAGATGACATTGAATCCGGCTTGTTCCTGTTCGAGTATCTGTGGCCACACTGTGGTCACAGATACCTGTTTAAATTCGGCTCTAACTTTGAATGTGTTGCTGGAAAATTTAACACTATCTAAATTTGTACATTGTTCAGGCATATTTGGCCATCTAAACTTCAGCCGCCTGGAAGTCAGCCCTTTTTTACCGGAGTTGAACCGTTTCGCAGTAGAGGCCCACTTTCTGATATAATCCAGCAATTTCCGGTTAGGTTTTTGCAAAACAAAAGCAGAATGATAAATCCCGTCTCTGCGCATAAGGATTTAAAGATTTTCTAAGTTTGCTTCACGAAAAACCGCCAAACTCGCTCGTGCCTCGCTCAAACAAGGCTTATTTTCGCTACGCTAAACTAAGAAAATCTAATAAGTCCTTATAAGCTCGATCCATGTTTCATCATTCAGCTTTCTGCAAAAACCAACCGGACATTGCTGGATATAATCCTGTTATTTTTTCTGAAGTGTACTGAAGAAGAAGCCATGGTCGGTTGCCATGGCTTTTAACCTGTCCGGTTTTGACATTGCTTCCAATTATAAACAACGCAGTTAAGTCGTAACTGTCCCGTTCAGGATCTCGGCAATATCTCTCACAGCCAGTTTTTCCTCCAACCCTTCAACCTTGACCGCGTCCTCAAGCATGGTCAGGCAGTTGGGGCAGGCAACAGCCAGAACGTTGGCCCCGGTATCATGAGCTTCTCTGACTCGGATTCTGGCGGGACTGTCTTCACTGCCCCCCAGGAAATCGGTGTAAAAGTTTCCACCGCCGCCACCGCAGCAGAGGGCACTTTTTTTGTTTCTTTCCATCTCCGTCAATTCAACGCCATTGAGGGATTTCAGCAGTTTTCGGGGCATATCATACTGCTTGTTCCAGCGTCCCAGAAAGCAGGGATCATGGTAGGTCACTTTCATGTTCAGGTCGGCAGGCGCCTCCAGTTTGCCGGCTTGCATGAGTTCTGGAAGAATCTGGGTGTAGTGGAAAACCTCGAAGTCGCCTCCATATTTCGGGTAGCTGTTCTGAAACACATTATAAGAATGGGGGGAAAAGGTAATGATTTTCTTAACGCCCAGCTCCTTGAATTGTCTTATATTTTTTTCAGCCAGCTCCTCAAGCAGTCCCTCTTCACCCAGCATTTCGACCTCGTTGCCGTCAGAAATTTCCTGGTTTCCCAAAACACCAAAGGAGACCCCGGCTTTCAACAACAGGTTTGCCAGGGCTCTGGCCGCAGTTTGTGCCCTGGTGTCATAGGATCCTTCACAACCCACATAAAAGAGGTACTCCTGATTGGTATAGGGGGCGATATTGGAATCCTCGATCCACTGGTCTCTTTTTTTTGCGGACAACCCATAAGGGTTGCCGTGCAGATGCACATTGTTCAGAAAATCTTTCACCGGGGAGGGTATTGAACCCTGATCAACCATGGCGTTCCTGGCGGCAACAACCATATTGACCAGATTGTCGCTGAAACTGATGGGGCATTTCTCCTCACAGTTTTTACAGTTGGTACAGGAGTACACAATCTTGGCCAGCCGGTCTGTCCATTCCATCTCTCCCATGACCCAGGCCCTGATCAGCCAGAGGCGTCCACCGGCTGAAAAACTCTCCAGGCGATACCTGGCGTAGGTCGGGCAATTGGTGATGGTGCTCCAGTCGGTTGGAAACTTACAATAGCCGCAACGGAAACAGCGGTGGATCATATCGTCATATTTATATTCAATCTTCGCTGTCATGCCACCTCCCAATTGCCGGGGTTCATAATTCCATTCGGATCAAGCATATTTTTTAAATTGTTCATCAGCTGCAACGTGTTCGGTTCCATATGCTCCATGACAATTTGTTGACCGTAAACCGCGGGTTTCCAGATAGTACCGCCCAGGCCCAGAACCAGGTCATCGGTTTCATGCAGTGCCTCCTTTGCATGCTGGACGGTTGCCGGGTCAGCCCGGTTAAAGGCATAGGACCAGGCAAACATCATGGCGTGGGAGCTGCCGATGACCCGTCCCACGACTGTATAGGGGATATCATGCCTTTCGGAGATTTCGACGCCCCTCCGGTAACACTCCGCGTAAGCTGTCACCGGCATGATGGAACCCACATATTCAAAACCGCCCCCTTTTTTCCAATCGGCGGATTTGCTCGTTTTTGGTCTTTCAATATCCTGGGCAGTAGCCACGATACCACCGGTTCCGTTTTCAATATATTTTGCCAGCCTTTCATCGTACATCAGGCGTCGTTTGAACTCAATTTCATCCTCCGAATCACCGGAGACGAAAATACTGATGTGGTGGAGCTTGTTGGAAAAAGGTGGAATAGCGCCGCTGAAAGCTGCCAGGTCTTCTGCCATGCCCACATGGGTTAGATCGTACAGAACATCTGGAATGAGCTCCGGGTCCTCAACCAGGAACATGTCCATCTCTCTGATCTTCTTACAGGGAAAAAGGCGCAGTGACACTTTAGTGATGATACCGGTGGCGCCGCCCCAGCCCAGAAAGAAACTCATATCGGGCAGCGGATGTTGGGTAAACCAGCCGGATCCGACAGAGCAGGAACCGAATTTACAGATCTCACCCGTGGGAAGAATCACTTCCAACCCGTTGATCATGTCTGAATTAAAACCATGGGGATGGGCCAGGTCCCCCTGTCCGTGAATGGCGATATTCCCTCCAACGGTTGCAGCGGGCGGGGCGTCCGGCATTGAATGCATCAGGTCGGGATGATGTTTTTTCAGGTACGCGGAGAGTTTTCCGTGGGATGTGCCCGCTTCCACAACTGTATATCTGGATTTTTCATTGACCTCGATAATTCTATCCATCCGTTTCATATCGATCAGGATGCCTCCCCGCAACGGCTGCGCAATTCCTGCCAGCGACATGCCGCCTCCTAACGGCACAATGGGGACTTTCTCCCTGTTCGCAAAACGGATGATCTGCTGCAACTCCTCTGTGTTTGCCGGTACAACGACGTAATCCGGCAGCTTCGGTTTAGACGTTCCCAGGTCTTTGCTGTATGTAACAAGTTCCTCAATTTGTGCAGATGCGTAATCCTCCCCAACGATATCAGCCAGGGCGTTATAAACAGTATTCATAGGTTTATCTCCCTTAGGTGGTTTTTTCGCCTATCGCGAGGCGGCAAAGATCACTCATAAAAATTGGCATGATACCCTTCTTGGAGACTGGTTTTCCCAAGGTCTGCATACAGGCCGGACAATTAAACACACAGAGTTCGGCGCCGGCATTTTGCATGTCGGCCATATTCTTCTCCTGCAGGTCGAGGCAGAAGCGGCGGCTGCCTTTTTTCTTCTGTCCGGCGATAGTTGCACCGCAACAGAGGGCGTTTTCGCCTACATATTCCCGTTCAACACTCTTCACCCCAATTAAATCAAAGATCTTCTCCACAAATGGGTATTTATCGGAAGAGAGTCTGGATGAGCAGGGTCGCTGGTAAGCCACCTTGTAGTTCAGTGGTCTGATATCATCTTTCAGTTCCAGCAGTCTGTTGTACAGAAATTCAAACAGATGCACAGATTTAAAGGGCACGTCGATTCCGAAGGCAGGGGCATATGAGGCGTAGGTTCCATAACACTCGTCATGGTAGTGAATCACCTCATCAGCTCCATGGTCGGTAATCGTTTTAATAACGCCGGGAAGTTTTTCGTTGATGACAGAAGTCCTGGCATAGTGCAGGTACATCAGCTGGCAGAAAAAGTGAAACATCTTCCGGGAATCGGGAGACATGATGGTGAGCCCTTCGAAAAGCTTGCCCTGTGTCAGGCTGCCCAGTTGGCTGAATACGCCCAGATTGAGTGCAGAGCCCTCGATTTGGGGGATTTCCGGTTCTCCCCGGAAGGGAATGCCCAATTGGACCCCTCTTTTGATCAGAGGTTCCGGCAGGGGCGCCAGATCCAGCTCTTCCTGCCTCTGGACAATCAGGTAAAACGGGTGATTGTCGTTTGGGCAGTACTCCTCACAGGCATAACAGGTCACGCAGTCGCGTAACACAAATGATTCTTCCTGGTTGATGATTTTTCCCATTTCCGCCTTGGCCGTATCCACATTAATATCCATATACTGGCATTTGGTCAGGCAGTCATAATCACTACAGGCAAAACACTGGTTTTCATCAAATGATAATTCAAACATCGTTCAACCTCCGCTGAATTTTAGATCTATCGAGAACTGTTCAGAACTGTAGAACAGTTGACATGTTTCCTTGATGATGACTTTTATGAATGAAAGTTGGTAATTACCGATTCCGGATAGCGCGCAATATACGAACTACAGTGGAACGGTCCGGGTCTGTTACTGAAAGCAGGGTCTTGCCATCAGTCTGTTCAACCAGGCGCTCAAAGCGGGATATTCAGCCATGTCAGAACCCACCAGGTTGTTGATCATCATCACGGAGCCAACATTGATATCAGCCAGTGTGAATTGATCGCCCAGCAAATAATCATTGTCACGCAGGGCTCCATCCAGGATCCGGTGATATGGCAGCAGGGCTTCTTTAGCCGTCGCTTGAGCATCTGCATCCTGATTCATGACCAGACTGAACAGGTGTGGCTGAGGGTAGAGAATGGCCCAGTAACTCCATTGATCAAGCAACGCTCTCTTTTCTATTGTCGTTCCCAACAACTCCGGTTGAAACTTGGCGGTCAGATAGCTGTTGATCGCCATGGATTCCCAGATCACAAAATCACCGTCGACCAGGCAGGGTATCTTTCCATTGGGATTGAGTTTTAGAAATTCGGCGGATTTGTGTTCGCCCTGACCCATGTTCACAGGCACCTCTTCAAAATCCAGGCCCAGTTCCTTGGCCAGAATATGGCACCGTAAGGCGCTGCTCATTTTCGATCCGTACAGTTTTATCATCGTTTACCTCCAAAAATTAGTGAATAAAATCCTACCCGAGCTCATTGACCGCTTTTTCTATCCGTCGCAACGCTTCTTCAAGGGTGACGCGGGGGCAGGCAATGTTAATTCTCTCAAATCCTTTGCCGGACGGACCAAAGGCATAACCGTGGTCAAGACCGACTTTGGCTTTTTTGTTCATAAACTCTGCAAGTTCTTCCTCATCCATATTCAGCTCCCTGCAGTCGAGCCAGATCAGGTATGTCCCCTCAGGTTTGATGACCTTTATTTTAGGGATGCTGCTTTCAAAATATCGGATCAGAAAATCCAGATTTCCCTGCATGTGCTCAAGAAACTGTGCCAACCACTCATCTCCATGATTATAAGCGGCTTCCAGAGCGACCAGTCCGAAAATATTGGCGGAAGGCATAATTCCCGCCTTCGCCTGCACAAATTGGTCTCGCAGCTTTGCATTGGGGATAATGTTTATTGAAGCGCCAAGGCCTGCAAGATTAAAGGTTTTGCTGGGAGCCATGCAGGTGACTGAATTCTGTTCGAACTCTTTTGAAATCGTTGCAAAGGGAACGTGTTCATGTCCTTTGAAAAGAAGTTCACAATGGATTTCATCAGAGACCATGATCGCACCATTTTTAACAACGATTTCCCCCATTTTTGTTAGTTCTTCCCTGCTCCAAACCCGTCCCCCGGGATTGTGCGGGTTGCAAAGCAGCATCATTTTGACACGAGCAGAAACAGGCATCATCCTGTAGACTGGCTTGAATTGTGCTGCCAGATCTTCATAATCTATACTATAATAGCCGTTTTCAAGTTTTAACGGATTATTGGCCACCCGGCAGCCATTGCTTTCGATAGCCGGCCAGAAAGGATAATAGATCGGATCCTGGTGAATCACCGCGTCCCCGGGCTCAGTATAGGCTTTAACTGCATTGAAAATTGCCGGCACGATGCCAGGCGTGACGACAATCCATTCCGGCTTTATATCCCAGTCGTATTTCCTTTTCATCCGGTTCATGACCGCAGTGATGGTTGAAGCTGGCGCCGGCAGCGAATAACCATAAAATTCGTGTTCTGTCCTTTTCCTGAGCGCTTCAGTGATGGGTTTTGCGATGGGAACATCCATATCTGCAACCCACATGGGAATGATATCCTTTTCACCGAAAACTATCTCAGCGGCATCCCATTTTGCACAATTGGTGTTCTTCCTTGAGATGACTTTATTAAAATCGTACTTTTCCATAGTTCCACCATCAATAATTTTTGGAAACGGTCTCCTGCTTAAAGCATTGCCACTCTGCTGACATTTAAAAACCGAGTGGCATAAAACAGCACCTGGTTCCGGGGTTTGTCCCGTGTCGCTATTTTAACCTCCCTGGGATACAGGTGTTGCGTGAGAATACATGTGCAACAAGAATAACATCACAAGGGTTTCTGTTGACGTTGCGAAACGACCAGAACCGGATTTATGTCATTTTCATGACTGCAGGGTCGCTGGTTAAAGCGTCTAAGTCAATCCCTTTTCTTCTTAAAAAGCTTCTTCTCAGGGGGTAGTAAGCGATCGAAAAAACAATCCAGGTCAGCAGAGTCCCCAGGACTAATTTCGAAAGACCTCGCGACAACAGGATCACTCCTATCAACATGCTTATCTGGGAAAGAGTGAAAAATACCCATATCCAGAAGCGGTTGAATTTGAAGAGCGAATTTTTATATTCTTCAGGAAATTTCTTCGGTATCCGGGTGATCGCCCAATACAAAATAAATCCAGGCAACGTCGCAGAAATCGTTGCTGCCCTGGCGATTGAACCAATATCCAAGCCAGCCAGTAAAGGAACGACCCCGATAATGAGCATGGCAATCAGAATGAAGTGAGGGGCTCCGTATTTGTTCACTCTACCCATCCATTTGGGAATCAGATTGTCCCAACTGGCGACGATAAAATTTCTGGGTAGCTGAATGAATTGCGCATTCAGGGTAGTACAGATCGCCAGTCCGGCACCCGCTATCAGAAAATACATGAACGCCCATCCGGGAAGAAAAGCCTTGCCGGCGACCGTCAGAGGTTGATTTATCATCTTTTCCCAGGGAATAACGCCCACACTGGCCAGTGCCACAAAGCCGTAAATGACAGCAACAGACAGGGTCGAAATAATCAAGACCAGCGGGATATCTCTTTGGGGATTTTTCATCTCACCCCCCAACACAACGATTAAATAAGCGCCGCCGGTTGCGAATTTCAACAGAAATATCGCAGTCAGAAAACCCACAACACCCTTGGGAAACATAGGCGTCAGGTTGGCCGCCTGAAGATCCGGCATAGCGAAACCGGCGTAGACAGCCAGCGCGGAAATCAGAACGACGACCAATGCCATTTGGACTTTAGACGCCAGATTCAGACCGAAAAGGTTGGCTACAAAAAAAATGACGATCGCCACCACCCCCCACATATTGGCCGAGAGCACAGGAAACAGTGGATTCAAATACAGACCGAAGGAGCTACCATAAAGACCCAGGGTAATACTGGCCAATAATATCAACATCAATACGATAGATCCCAGCCATCCGTTACACAGTCTGGCTGGCCAGACGTAAAAAGCACCGATGGAAGGTAACGTGGCGCCCGCCATCATATACAGGGAAGAGGCGATCAAGACCAGAAGCGCTGCCCCGAAATAGGCAATCGTTACCGATGGCCCGGTCATGCCGATGGCAACACCGGTGAGCGCTATCACTCCGGCACCGATTATCTGGCCGACTGCGATGAAAAAAACGTCCCAAAAAGATAATACCCGTTTGAGTTCACCCTGTGCCTCTGTTCCCATTTTAAGCTCCTTTTTAGTCGCTCTGTTGCGCTTCGTTTTCATCCTTTGTCATGATCGAATTGATCACTGGTGGATTCCATTTTTCTTTGAAGATGACCTTTCGAATTATTTCCAACATGGAACGTGTCTCTTCTGCTTCTGGGCTGCATTGACTCGAATGCAAGTATCCAATACAGTGACAATCGGAAAATTGTCAAGCAAAAGTCCTGTAAAAACTGGACATTTTGCAGACAGAATGCCAACGTGACGTGTTTCTTTAACGCCAATGAGAAACACTTGAGTAATTTTTGAGCCAACCCTTAATTGTACATTTGCTTCGGATCTGTTATTATCAGATCTGAATAAAACGCCCCAACCCGGGACAAAATCCTTCCTGCATAATCAAATCGCGATTACCTATTAAAACACGGATCCGCTGATTTTTCGTCGGTGAAATCAAAAAACAGAGTCTAACAATTATGGCCAAAAACAAAAAAGATTTGGGAACCGTGTATTCCACCGCAGACGGGACGATGTGTCCCCAATGTGGAAACCCTGTCGCCGCCTGTAACTGCAAGCAGAATGAAGACATCCCCAAGGGGGATGGAATTGTCAGGCTCAGTCGTGAGACAAAAGGGCGCAAAGGCAAAGGGGTGACGGTAATTCAAGGGGTCCCTCTGGCTCAGGACGAATTGAAACCGCTGGCCAAAAAACTGAAGCAAAAATGTGGCACTGGTGGAACCCTGAAGAATCGAACCATTGAAATTCAGGGGGATCATCGAGAGACGCTCTTTAAAGAATTAAGCAGGCTGGGCTTTAAAGTGAAACAGAGTGGGGGTTAGAGTGGGTGGGGATTTTGCTCCAGAACCCGAATAATTCTTAATATCGTTTGATTCACCGGGGTTGGGATGCCATGGGTTTTGCCCAGCTGAACCACTTTTTCGCAAAAGATTTCCACTTCAGTTTTGAATCCTGCCTCTATATCCTGCAACATTGAGGTTTTCCCATCCGGGGAGAGGGTCTTGAGCACAGTGACCCATTCCTGCAAATCCTGGTCAGTCAGATTGATTCCAACAGCTTTTGCCAGTGAGATCACCTCTCGCATCGAAGTCTCCATCAGTTTCATGGCTTCCGGAGAGGTCTGGAATACGCCATAGGGCGCTCGCAAAACAGCTGATGTAGGATTCACTCCCACGTTAATCATAAATTTCCACCACATCATTCGCATCATGTCAACCGGTGTTTCGTAGCTGATGCCGGCTCTATCAAATGCCTGCTGGACAAGTTGAACCCGTTCGCTGATCTGGTGGTTGCTGGGTTCTCCAAAGTAGTGAGTTCCAGGTTTGGTGTAGGTGACACTGTTGCCTTCACGTACTGCATCAATACCAACCGAGATGGCATAAAGAATTTTATCCTCACCATAATCCGATCCCAGGACAGTTTCACTATCAAGGCCGTTCATGACTGAGATGAGGATGGTGTGTTCCCCAACCAGGTTTTTTAAATCATTTGTCGCATCAAGCAGGTGATGGTGCTTCAGCGCTACAATAATAAGATCAAAAGGAGATTCTTCATCCGGATTAACAACAGGGATCTTGTAAGGTTTTCCGTTAACGACGATGCCATCTTCTTCGAGCCTGCTAAATCGATCCCCTTTAGCGATCAAAGCCGTTGAAAAGCCGGAGGCTTCAAAAAACCGGGTTGAGAAATAAGCTCCCATTGCCCCGGCACCAAAAATAGCGACACTTTTTATTTCCTTCATTGACGACTCCCGTTGTGCAAAAAAAATGAATTATTGACTTTACAATCTGTAGCCCTTTTTAAGTTTTATCGTTCAATTCTTATTCTGTAACTAGAAAAGACTGTTGGCAATCGGGGATTCTCTGGCCCGTGTCACGCATCATCCAGACTATTCAGATAAATAGCATCATTTGCAGGTAAATTCGATTCATCAGGTTCCCCGGTTTTTTCTAAAACTTTGCATTGGCCTATTTCGATTGTTCACGTTATCATATGATGAAGGATGGGAAATATCCTTGAAATTTCAGTCTGCAAAGTACCCGTTTGAGTAGGCGATAATCCTTATTTGAACCCATAACTTATTATGAGCAGGTATCAAGCTGTTGGCACGCCAGAGTTGATATGAAGGATGCAGAACAGGTTTTTCACCTGCAGAGACGAATTCATTTCTAAGATGAGAGGTCAACCATGAAGAGTATCAATCCGGCCAATGGACAATTGATTGAAGAGCACAAAGCACATACACCGGAAGAGGTGAATGAGATTTTGATCGCCGTGGATAAAGAATGGCAGTCATGGAAAAACACCTCATTTGCTGAAAGAGCAGCATTGATGAGAAAGGCGTCTGAAATCATGCTGGCGGAGCGGGATGAATGTGCCGCCATTTTAACTGCTGAGATGGGCAAAATCAAGAAAGAAGCCCGGGCGGAAATTGAAAAATGTGCGCTGGTCTGTCGACATTATGCGGATACTGCGGCTGAAACCCTGCAGGATGAAATCGTTGAAACGGCTTACAGCAAAAGCTATATCGCCTTTCAACCCATCGGCGTGGTACTGGCAGTCATGCCCTGGAACTTCCCCTTCTGGCAGGTGTGGCGCTTTGTGGCGCCGGCCTTGATGGCGGGAAACGCCGCTGTGTTGAAACATGCATCCAATGTCTTCGGGGCGGCCAAAAAAATCGAAGAAATTATTCACAAGGCAGGTTTTCCGAAGAATATTTTCCGATCCCTGATTATTCCGTCGGGACAGGTGGAAGCCGTGATTAAAAACCCCCTCGTTAAGGCAGTGACTCTGACCGGAAGCGAGCCGGCGGGTATGCAGGTGGCGTCAACAGCCGGTAAAGAGCTGAAAAAAGCAGTTATGGAACTGGGGGGATCGGATCCGTTTCTGGTGATGGAAGATGCGGACCTGGAGAAGAGTTCCAGCGTATCGATTACGGCGCGATTACTGAATTCGGGGCAGGTCTGTATTTCTGCGAAGCGGTTTATCGTTATGGAGAGTGTGGCTCAGGCCTTTGAGGAACTGCAGAAAAAGAAGATGGAGGCCCTGGTGGTCGGTGACCCGTCAGATGACAACACGGATATGGGACCCATGGCCCGGCCG
>Ga0257125_1001757_pt1 | contig 20501 bp, 28 predicted proteins | sample SI106_200metaG_FD_190183 | JGI IMG/M metagenome (GOLD analysis project Ga0257125, IMG submission 190183) | Marine microbial communities from Saanich Inlet, British Columbia, Canada - SI106_200 | ecosystem: Environmental > Aquatic > Marine > Inlet | place: Canada: British Columbia | collected...
ACTGGTGCTAAGAGTAAGGAGATGGTTCATGAGTCTGTTGCTAGGATTTATGATGTTTTGCAGGATTATGATCTTTTGTATGACGAAGCAGAATCCTCATAAAAACCAAACCACCACCTCACCTCAAATTAACGCCATTTCCGTCAAATTTTAATGCTTAACCCACGGGTTTATCGCACGTAGTAATCTCTACTGTGCGTTGTCTAGCATCATCTTCACTCTGAGTATGCTTTCCTCTACCGTGGTGTCATCTATGATGAATATTGGTGCTGCTTTGTCTTCTAAATCGTGGTCAGCTATTAGTTTCTGTGCCGTTGGTGTCTGATGGTTTAGCCAAGTTACCCGTATGTCGCCTTCTAGTAAGTTCTTAGCTTGGACACATCTTGGGCACTGCTTCTTGGTTATGGCTACTACTTTCATGTTTCTCACTCTGGTGTATCTATGTGAATTGGTTATCCGTGGTATTTAGGGGGGTATGGTCAAGGGAGTGAATATGTCTGACATTCTCTATTTAACAAGAAGTAATACGCGCGCGTATATTTTAGATTGACTTTAAACGTTTTAGTCTTTCTCGACAATGGTAATCCAAAGAAAATGTGCCGCAGTTCCACATGTCCTTTCCCAATATGAAGAAATGGTTATTGGTTGAAGGAGTTCTCCGCGATGAAGACGTTCATGTAAGACTGCTCGATGTTGACCTGGTACCCAGCTTTTTCGATCTCGTCCATGGAGAGCCTGATCCAATTCCCGAAGAACCCTGGATCCATATCTTCGGTGTTGTCTGGGTCCATGGAGACTGAGATCTCGCCCGATCGGTTCTCCCAGTTCTGGAGAAGTATGTTCTTGACGGACCAGTAGTCTAACGCGATGGGGTCCGTGCCCGCCGTGATAATGTTCATCTGGGTGGCTGATCTGTACGGGGTCCATGGCCCGTTAAGCGGGACTGGGTTTATCCAAATCGAGTCAATTATGTTCAGCACCGGGTATCGTGTGTTCACCATTAGTGTACCCATTCCGCCTCTCCCAATGGTCCTGTGGGTGTTGAGGTACTCGCCGGTTATCTCCCCTGTAAGGAGGTCAGACGGTACACCCATGTAATTCTTAACACTGGCTGTCGCGCCGTAGACGCTGTGGCTCTTTAGCATGCTCAGGTTGATGACCTTCAGCAAGTCGCTGTCGTACTTCTCGTTCTCCACGCTCCAGACGCCGTTCTTGAAGCTAACGTGGGTTCCAAACTTGGTGGTAAACTTGGCGTAGGATACCATGAGCCCTGTTCTGAGGTGGACATTTTCCTCCACCACGTATCCATCATCCATGTTGCCCTCGCTGAACTCGTATGCACGGGTCTCTGTGATATCCGACCATAGGTAAGTCGAGACCCTGTTCCCTGAAAAACTGTCAACTACGTCCTGTATTGACTGGGAGGTGTCCAAAGCGTTGTTGAGGGGGTACGTGAAGCTGCCGCCCCTGTTTAGTGAGCCCCTGTCCTCGCCCTGCCCGTTGTCGGAAACGATTATCTCGCCGGTGAAGCCATCGGGGTGGTCGATCAATGTTTGAATCAAGGCTTTCAACAGGTCTGTGTTTGTTCCGCCCCGTTCGTCCCATTGGCAGTTCACCTTGATGATTACAACGTCGTCCTCAGCTATGAGTCCCTCCGGGCCCCTGGTCTGGCCTGTGCTCGAGGACTGGTAGAGTTTCAAGTCTTGAGACCCCATGAGCTTGAACAGGGTGTCGACTCCTCCGTCTGCCCCGTTTGTCTTTGTCACGACAAAGATATCAGAGGAAGGCGTGTTGGTTGCGGTCAACGAGGACAGCGTCAAGCCGTTGTCTAATGTGGCGCTGTCAACTGTGACTATTCCCGTCCTTCCGTAGAACCAGTAGGCACCACCTCCAGCAGCGATTATGATTACAGCTGCGACTGCTAGAGCTTGTTTCTTCTGAAATAACTCTGGTTGGGTCGCAGGAAGCGCGGAAAAGATTGGCGCGATATATGTAACAAACCACAGATTCCCGTTGAGTGCAGCCGTTTGCTGACACGGGTAGCTTGCCCTCGATGGCTTCCTGCCCGTTCTAGCTGCTAGCCAAACGATGCTCAGGATGCCTAGGATGAAATAGTTGTTCTGAATCCTGTGACGCAATCTGCTGTAGGGTTTGTTATGATCCATGTAACTCCTCCTTTGCCTCGTGGTGGGCCTCAAGATCATTGATGTAACTTTGGATCCATTTTCTTTCCGCGTCCATCATGGCTAATGGTCTGGTGACCAAACCCCTGATATGGTGAGGCCAGTCTGATTCCTCCATCACCTCAAGTCTTTTCCTATAGAACTGTTCCCTGGAATCAAGCGACTCTTTGTATGACTTTAGCCCCTTGATGATATCCTCAAATGGTAGCGTGTGTAGGTTTCCGATTCCCAAGTCGAACGGGTCAGTTACTTGGTGGTGGCTTGATATGAGCTCGCGGACTTTTTCATTCATAGTGGCTTCCCCCTGAAGCGTTACGCTGTATATTTTCCTAGTTCTCCCGCTGACCCGCTCGGACCCGCTGGTTATGAGCCCTTTTTTCTCCAATCTCTTCAGGACATAATATATGCTGCTGAAGGCTATCTCAGTCCAGTGGCGCATGTTCCGCTCATCAATGATCTTGTCAAGCTCGTACCCGTAACTGAAGCCCTCACAGACCAGGCCAAGTATCGACGTTTCAAGGTTGGATATCATACATCTATAATATTCTACGTGTATAATATATGTATTTGGTTCAAGGGTTGTAGTAAACGCGCGCTAATGAATAAGAATAGGATTAATTGTAGAAAAGTTCGTAGTCTTCTAGCAGATCGAACAACTTTTTCACTGACACGTGGACGATCTCCTCGCTCTTACCACCTGTGCACACGATCTTACCAGATGTGAACACAAGCAGGACTGTCTTTGGATCTGCCATCCTGTAGATCAAACCAGGGAACTGCTCCGGCTCGTACATCACATTATCCATAATATCGGAAGCCGTCTCCAGATCAACCTGGCTCTGCAGGTTTGCCGACGCGACGATATTCTGGATGATGATAACGGGCTTTCCCAGAACAACTATCCCTCCCTCCTTGAGCTTCTTGACGACCTTATTCACCGCTGATTTTGCGAGTTTCTCTGATTTTGCCCCAGTACACACCATCTTACCAGTGCTGAAAATGAGTGTCGCCGTCTTGGGTTTCTTGAGCCTGAAAACCAGTCCTGGGAACCGTTTAGGGTTGTACTCTACGTTCGAGAAGTTCTTAACAATGTCAAGCAAGTTGAATTTCTGGTCGAGGCTTGCGGATGCTACAACATTTTGGATCGCTATTTCGAGGTCTAGTGTTTCAGCCACAACCGTTCACATACTTTCTGCATGCCCTACTACTAAAGATTTCGAGAGTTTATTCTCGAAACCTCTTAGAGAGGAGTATAACGGAGGTAATCAGGTGCCTCCTTTTAAAGAATACATATATAGCAAATCAGAGAGTAATACCAAGTGAGTTTTTTAGATTGAAAGGTACGATACAGAAGTATTTCTCGAATCGAGGATTCGGCTTTATTGAAATAGAAGGAAGGGAGGGCAACCTCTTCTTCCACAGATCAAACTACCCCGTGGACGGAATACCTGCAATTGGGCAGGACGTTGAGTTCGTTATAGTTGAAACCCCCAAAGGAGAGGAGGCAAAGGAAATCAAGCTCGCGACAGCTGTCCCTGATGCCCCGGAGGAAGAGGTAGAGGAAGCCCCTGAGGTTGAGGAAGCGGTTGCACCAGCGGAAGAGCCCGTTAAGGCAACTGAATCTGTTGATGACCTTGACCAGTTGTCCGGCGTTGGCCCTAAATATCAGGAGCTGCTGAGGGCTGCGAAGGTCAATACAATTAAAGACATCGCGGGCTATGAGCCAGACGCACTCCTTGAAAAACTGCTTGCAGTGAATCAGGAAGAAAGTATTACAAAGCGTCCACCCACACTTGCGAAAGTAGTGGACTGGGTCGAGAAAGCAAAAAACGCCTAGTAAATTCTTAACAAACGCCCGCGGGCGTTCGTTATCTTCTTTCTTAACCTTAATTCTGAGTTGATTCCTCCTGCCGTTCCATACAATGAAAACAGGAGGGTCCCAACTAAGCTCAGATGTTTATCTCGGCCTAGATGCCTGCTCGTAGCTCTTCAGCACATGGCTATTTGCGTCCGCGAAAACTGGTGAACCATGACCCGGTAGCATTACTTCGCAATCCAGCTCCTTGAGGCGGCTGAGGGAGTCGATCATCTCCGTCAGGCTACCGCTCTCCCCATCGTACCTGCCATAGTACCCATCCGGGAAAACGGTGTCACCGCTGATGAGTATCTTACTATCAACATCGTGGAGGCATATGCATCCAGGAGTGTGGCCAGGCGTCAGGTAGACATTGAATGATCCGATAGCCGTCTCTATAACGTCGCCTTCCTTAATCTTAACGAGCGCGTCCCCGAAACTCGTTGCAATGTACTTTGTATCCGCTTCGTGCACTAGTATCTTTGGGCTGATCCTGTCGAGGATCATGAACGCGCCCATGGCGTGGTCGTGGTGGGCATGAGTGAGCACCACCTGCTTGATGTCCTCGGGCTTGAAGCCAAGCTCTTCCAGCTGGGGGAAAATTGGGTTCATCCTGTTCCCCACCCCTGTATCGATGAGGGTGATGTTCTTACTGCCGATGACGTAGATGTTACTACATAAGCCGTCGCCCACTATGAGGGAGACGTCCTTTAGAACCGGGTTATATTCCTCTAGGCGATGTACCTGTGGCATATATATCCAGATGCCTTGATGAATCGTAGTTAATAATCCTAGCCCCGAACTAGCTTAACCTTGAGCACGAGGAACTGGTCCTCATATGCCGACTCGATGGAGTCTATGATGAACTGGTCGGGTATGCTATATGTTCTGTTGAACGAGGTGTCCTTCTCGCTGAGGAGTATAATCTCGTTCAGGTTGTCCTCAAGGAAGATGGTGTCCTTCAGTGCGTCTGGGATCTCAGTTGTGATCATGTACTCCATTGTCTCTGTGACATTTCCGCCGGAGAAAAGGTTCTCGTTCAGCGTATATATCCCCGCATCCCACTCGCTGATGTTGCTCTTCTGGAGTACGATGTATAATGGGAGCAGAGACGTCGCGGCGAACATAGTAAAGAACATGACACTCATTAGAGCAGCCGTGACACTGGATACGTTCTCGAACACGAATGGGAACACGATTATCTTGGCGTTTGTCAGCGGGATGAAAGCGAAGGCCGTCACAAACAAGCCGATCATCACCAGTAGGAATCCCCCGATGAGTCCGACAAGATGGTTATTGTTTGAGGATTTAACGGTCTTTTTACCGCTACACTTTGAGCATTGGTCCTTCTCAACGTCATAGCATCGCTCGCAGATGAATGTCCCGCACTTGCTGCACAGGATGTCTACGTTGTCCCGCCCACAAATGTCGCACTTTTTATTCATTAAAGCCACTCCATGATGCTCAGGTTCAGCGTGCTTGACATAAGCCAGACAAGGATTATGCTCGTTATTCCAAGGGCAGCTATAATCCACTTCCTGGCGCCCGTTACCATAATTGGTAACGGTCCTATGTAGAAGACGCCCTTCTTATGGGAAACCTCTTGCGGTTCAGCCCTGAGGCTGAGATAGATCAGGAAAGCTCCCACTAGGGTGATGAGACCGCCTACAAGAAGGAACCCGCTGATAATTCCCATTTTATACCTTCACAGAGGCTGGACACTGGGTTTTAAACGTAACGCTTTGAAAGTTTAATGGAAAACAAGCTTCGCTCATCCTGAGACGCTCTCATACGTTCCAGAGTGCGGCTTTCCCCATATACTCGTTGACCTCCCACTCCCTGACAGAAGCGTTGTCAACGTCCACGACGTATATACTATGCAGCCTGGCGTTCCTGATCTCCTCAAGGCTCACCGGTGGATTGGTGTAGTATTGGTCACAGAGGGACTTTAGGTACATTACCTCCTCCTCCGTGCGGAACCGGGGTGGCTTGACGAGGCTTGTCGGTATCTGCATGATATAGTACGGTGTGGTGGCCAGGATGAACTTGTTTGCGAACGCGCTGTAACGGGTGATCTTGCTTGTGACTCGTGCCCTGAGGTAATTCACCGGGTCCAAGGCGTGAGTTGGGGGAACAAAACCAGTCTCCACCTCAATGATGAGGCTGCCGAAACCCTTCTTGGCGTAGATGTCGGTGCTGATGCCGTTGAGCTCGTGTTCAAGGTCAACGTTGAATCCTCCCTGCACTAGGAACTTTGCGCATATTAGCTCCATGACGCTGTGGTTGATCTTGACCTTACGCTCTCTGTACATCTTGATCAGTGAATCTCGAAGGTTCAGGACCTTACGGTACTCTTCTTGGGAGAGCTCGTCCTGGATCTTTTTTACTACGTAATCGATGTCCTCGATGAACTTGTTTACCATGCCTGAACTCCCCCAGTTTGACCTGTGAGGTGCGTTATCGTTTATAAAACACTCCAACCGGGTCAATTATATTAAACAATTCTCCTATAATAGGATGATTCTTATGGCAAGAAAGAACGTTTGGCAGATCTTCAACGAGGAGACCCCCGGAATCACTGCAGCATATGCAAAAATGTCTGAGGCAGTCAACATAGATGGTTGCCTGGACGAGAAAACCGTGATCCTACTAAAGATCGCGGTGTACTCTGCTATCCGTGACCCAATTGCTCTACGCCATTACGTAGGCGTGGGACTAAAATCCGGTATCAGCAAGAAGGAGATCAAATCCGCGTCAATGATGGCCACAGGTGTCGTAGTAACCTACGGCGAGATGGCTATGCCCATCATCCAAGAAGTAGAGGAAAGCCTCTAAAAATATTTTTTTAAACCCATTTTTTCTAGGAAATCGAATGACTCCACATAGTAGAGATGGCTGATGCATCTACAGTCGCTGCACCCGAAACGTGGGACCGGCTCTCCGTGCCCCGCCACCAGAGCGGCCATGACGCATTCAAGCTTCTCCCCGTTATCGTTCATGCATATTGATTCAATTGAGACCAGTGGTTCCCTGAGGAGGTAATCGATGTGCCAGTGGGTCACGTCGTGCTCCCCCCTACTGTGCTTCAGGTGGCGATCAAGGCGGGGGATGAGGCTGTTGAGTGCTGAGCCTACGTAAATGTATGATCCTCTCTGGAAGTTGGTCTCGCCAAGTGCGCCCACATTGATGGTGATATCGTCCTCGACGTTGATGCAGAGGCAGTATGTTCCCTTGACCGGCACACACCATCTACGGTGCAGCCGGTTTATAGGGTTTCAGAAAGAGTGGTCTAGTATCCGCAGAAGCGGAGGATTGACAACGCCAGGGTCCTGACGGTTGTCTCAAGGTCCTCCACGAGCACGAACTCATTTGGCTTGTGTGAGTCTCTCACATCTCCTGGGCCGAACAGCACTGTGGGCGTATCTCCCAAGTTTACAAGGTGCCTCATGTCTGAGCCATATGTAACTCCCTCAAGCACCGGTGAATCTCCAGTCGTGTCACTGTACGCTGATACGACAGTTTCAACAAGGGGATCTGTAACCGGAATCCTCGCGGGCTTGAATTGTCCTCCCCACCACTCCATCTTGGGCGGGTGCTTTCTAAGCCACGGATCTACCTGGACAACGGCGTCCAGGGTATCGGTGAACTCCTTCTGGGCTGATTCTATGTCCTCATCTACCTCGATCCCGTACCTGCCCTCAACAACAAGAGACTCGGGAACCGATGAAGGCCAGTTACCTGAATGGATTTTGCCCATGTTTAGCGGTATGGGCAGCTTGAAATTTTCATATAACGGGTCATCAACCCTCTCGTTCCTTTTCCTCTCCAACTCGATGAGGGCGTTGTGGATAGGTATGAACTTCTCCAGTGCGCTGACGCCTTCCTCCCTGACGCATGCGTGGGCAGCTAATCCCTGAACCGTGATCCTGAAGCAGAGGGCACCAGCCTGGGCAGGTGCCACCTTTAGCTCTGTGGGTTCCATGATGATGGCCCCGTTCGCCCTGTAGCCCCTAAGTACGCACGCGAGGGCTCCTACACCGCCGTCCTCCTCTCCGACGACGCTTTCGATGATGACCTTACCTTTGAGTTCTATCCCGGCGTCCCTGATAGCCTTGACCGCGTAAATCGCACAGGCGAGGCCGCCTTTCATGTCAACAGAGCCTCGTCCTAGGACTTTTCCGTCCTTCGAGATTCCCTTCCACGGCGAGTGTTCCCAGTTTGATTCATCTCCAGGGGGGACGACGTCAATATGCCCGTTCAGGATTAGTGTTTTTCCTTCCTCTTTTCCTGTCACACCGACGACGCCGTGGCCCTCCTTCCTGTCCACCTCGATGCTGTAGTCAGGGTGCTTGCTGAGCTCATCAAGGTCCAGGGTCCATCTGTCAACTTCCATCCCGATGGACTCAAGTTTGGATGCCACGTTGGCCTGTGCCTCCTTCTCGTCGCCTGTCAGGCTTTTAATTGAAATCAGCTCGCAGATGTAGCCAATCATCTCGTCGATGTTGATTATGTCAAGCACTCGCTTCTCTACTTTGTTCATGTTATCGCTCCCTCAGAATTGGTCGTGTCAAACATGTCGGGCCTCCCTCCGTCTTGAGGCTGATCTCGACTCCTTTGTATGTAATGACCTCGCAACCAGCGTCCTCAAGGTTCCTCTGGACATCAGGAGTACAGTCAAGCATCATGACCTTCCTGGGGCCCAAAGCCAGAACGTTTGTCCCCATCTTGTTGAAATCGTCCTCCGATACATCGATCATCTCAACGGCCCTCTCCTTGAGTAGCTTCCAGAACGGGACCGGGAAGAGCGGCGAGTAGATGACAGCCAGGTCGTAGTCAGCGTAGCTGATGAGGCTCATGAGGTGTAGGCAAGCCTCAGGGCCGTAAAAATAGGGCAGGTCCACAGGGACCACCTTGATGCCGCTTGGCTCTAGTGCCTCCCTCATCTGAAGTAAGCCCTCCTTGTTTGTTCGGAACCCCTGGCCTATGGCTATCGTATCCTCGTCTAGCCAGAGAGTGTCCCCGCCCTCGACGGTCGCCCCGCCATGGATGCGGTAATGAATTGGGATGTCCAGCTCCTTGAGCCTCTTCTCCATGGGAACGTCCTCTCCCCTCCTAAGCACCTTGCCCATCTGGAACACAATGGCCCCCTCGTCTGTGATGATTGCTGGGTCGTACGTGAAAATGGAGTCTGCGTGGTCCGGCTGGTGTTCTGGGTGGTAGATAACCTCGATGCCTTCCCCCTTCATTATGTCGGTGAACGCTTCGTGCTCCCTCTGAGCCTCCCCCAGGTCAAGGGGGCCTGTGTAGTGCCATTTCTCGTAGTCCTCCACAGCGAAACCGGTGTCAGGTCTCTTTACAAGTACCCGTTTGAGGCTCGTGACCATGCTTTGGCTTCCATAAGTTTTACCCATACAATCCTTCCCAAGTGGTAGTTCTCTTCCATGCAACGATATAATACTTGACTCTTCCTGGAGAATCGAAAGGCTTCCCTTCTGGCACCTTACGCGTACGATGTACTGTTGCACATTTCAGTCAAAACTTAATGTAACGAGCTTATATATTTGCGCCCTATACTAAATCACATGATTTCCAAGGTCCTTGTCGTGGGCAACGGTGCAAGGGAGCACGCTATTGTCAAGAAACTGTCGCAAGAGGATGTAGAAATTACTGCCGCCATGTCCAAGCTCAACCCTGGGATCGCCAAGTTATGTAAACGAGTCGAACTCATTGACATCAACGACCCTTTACAATTCGCCCAGTTCAAGGACCACGACCTGGCCTTCATAGGTCCGGAGGCTCCCCTATCCGTAGGAATCTCCGATACACTCATTGAGCTAGGCGTGACGGTAGCTGCTCCCGTAAAGGCACTTGCCAGGCTTGAGTGGAGCAAGGCGTACGCAAGGGAGGTTCTTGACCGAAACGGGATCAAGGGAAACCCTGCCTTCAAAATATGCAAGACGGAGGACCAGGTCAGTTCTTTCCTAGACGAGTACCCTGATGTCGCCGTTAAGCCTGATGTGCTCACGGGAGGAAAGGGCGTCAAGGTAACTGGGCAGCATCTCTTGACACGGAACGAGACTGAGGCTTATGCGTTTGATATGATCAAAAACGACGGGTTGGTAGTGCTTGAGGAGAAGCTCATCGGTAAGGAGTTCACCCTACAGGCGTTCGTCGACGGGACGAGACTCCACTATATGCCCCTTGTCAGGGATTTCAAGCGTGCTTACGACAACGACGAGGGTCCCAACACGGGCAGCATGGGCAGCTTCAGCAGCGCGGACCATGATATGCCAGACCTGCCTGAGGAGACGATCATAAAGGCCAAGAGGATCATGCAGGAGACAATGGACGCGATCAGGGAAGAGGTTGGCCCATATAAGGGACCCATTTATGGAGGCTTCATGGTCACCGATGACGACACATATCTCATCGAGTACAACTGCAGGCTCGGGGACCCCGAGGCGATCAATGTTCTTAGCCTACTTGAGACTCCATTAACCGAGGTGGGATACGGAATGGCAAACGGCAAGCTACCTGTTATCTGCTTCAACAAGAAGGCGACGGTCTGCATCTACCTGGTACCCGAGGGATATCCCGTAGCGCCTGTCAAGGACCAGCCCATCTATGTAGCTGATGGCGTCCAGTCCGAACTGTACTTCGCTTCTGTCTACGATGACTCTGGAGTCATCAAGACCACGGGTAGCAGGGCGGTGGCGTTACTGGCGAAGGGCGAATCTGTGACAGAGGCACGGGAAAAAGTCTACAATGACATCGACAAGATCACCGGCAGGCTCCACTTCAGGACCGATATCGCCAAGGGAATCCCATAACCTTCTTAATCTTATCAACAACATTCACGGTGGGGAGAAATTGTCGAGGAACAAGCTAGCCGACCTTGAGGCGCTACTGTATGCCGCTAGCAGGCCCATAGGGCTGACGGATATTGTCACCAGGCTAAGGCTTGAGAACGAGCGAGAGGCGGCTGACCTCATCAAAAAGCTCGCAGTGACCTACGAGAACGACGACAGCGCAATAGAGATCAGTATGCTTCCAAGGGAAAGGGTGGTTCTCCAGCTCAGGACTAATTTTACGAAGCAGGCCGGGAGGTACTCACTAAAGCCGCTGCTAACCGAGGGACCCCTGAGGACGCTGAGCTTCATCGCGTACAATCAGCCTATAGAGCAAAAGGATGTGGCCAGCGCGAGGGGGAGCCAAGCCTATAGGCACCTGAAGCTTCTTGAGGAGATGGGGCTCATCGATCGCGAGAAGGAGGGCAGGACCCGCATCATCAGGACCACCCAGGACTTTGCCGATTACCTTGGCCTCAGCACCGACAGAACCAGCATGAGGCGCGAGCTCAGGAGCATGTTTAGGAAGCTTGAGCTGGACCAGATGGAAAAGAAATAGGTTTTTCACAGCGAAAGGCTATTCTCACTCATGAGCAAGAAGGTAGCCCCCACCATTATCGCGGTAATTCTGGTCCTTTCTGTATTCATCTACAACCAGGGATATCTGGACCCGTTCCTTGGCTCTGATGAACATGTGGCGCCTCCATATGAGCCAGATCAACCTAGCACCGATGACACCATTACTATCGCTGCCTTCAATATCCAGATCTTCGGAAAATCCAAGCGCGCGAAGGCTGACGTGATGGATGTCCTAGCGAAGACGGTCCGGGAGTTCGACGTTGTCCTGGTCCAGGAAATCAGGGACGCGTCCGAGACCACGGCACCCATCTTCCTTGACCTAATCAACACCTTCGATGGCCCGGAGTACGCGTTCATCCGTAGCGAGCGCCTTGGCAGGACCACCAGCAAGGAGGCGTACGCCTACTTCTACAACACCCAGACTGTATCCTACCTTGACGGGACCGCCCACATATGGGAGGACGTTGGGGATGTCTTCGAACGTGAGCCCTATATCGCCGGATTTGCTGCGGGGGAGTTTGATTTCACCCTCGTTGGCATCCACTCCAAACCCGATGACGCGGAGAACGAGATCGGCAGCCTCGCCGTCATATTTGATACCATCAAAGCCAATCAGGATGACCAGGATATCATCGTGTTGGGTGATTTCAATGCGGATGGCAGCTACTACGACGAAGACGATACTACCCAGCCCTTGATGGACCCCATTTACCACTGGACCGTATCAAATGACGTAGACACCATGACGAAGACAGACTGGACATACGACCGGATCGTGATGCTTAACTCGACCTTCTCAAGCGAGTACATCATGGACTCCACTGATGTCTACTACTTCAACGATGTCTATGGGCTCAACCAGTCCGTCACCGAGGATGTCTCAGACCACTTCCCCATATTCGCGGAGTTCAGGGTAGACGATCCCGACGACGACTGATGGAACAATTAATGACGCACTGAACCATCAACTACCCATGGACACGCCTTTTCCAGTCGTATCGGCCTCGGGTAGCTACTACGAGTGCGGTTACCAGCATGGCAAGCAGGTCAAGGAACTCGTAAGGAGGAACATTGATTATTATTACGGCTGGTGGAGCCGGAACCTCAAGATGGACAAGGAAATGGTGACCCAGCGAGCCGATTCGGTTATCCGAGTTTCAAAGGAGTACGACTCCGGCCTCGTGGATGAGATGCGAGGTCTGGCTGATGCAGTAGATGTGGGTCTTGAGGAGATTGCCTCCATCAATGGCAGGTACGAACTGGCTTGGGCAAACCCCGAGCAATTGATGGGCGGGTGTACTTGTATAGCTGCACTTCCCTCTGTCACAGCTCAGAATAAGACAATCTTGGCCCAGAACTGGGACTACAGGGTAGGAGTCAGCGATACCTGTATCGTACTGAAGGTCAAGGTGAACACCGGGCCAGAGGTGATAATGCACACCGAGGCCGGTATCATCGGACACAAGGGCATGAACTCAGAGGGCATTGGCCTGGGGATCAACGCAATGGTAAGCGATTTGGACCGTCTTGGTGAATCAGTTCCATTCCTCCTTGTTTGTCGGAAGGTCTTGGGTAGCGGAAGGTTCAGCGAGGCTGTGAGATCTTTCCTCAACGCCAAGAGGAGCGTCTCGTACAACGTGATGATGGCAGGCGAGGGAGTAGCAGTGGACCTCGAAGCGCACCCGTTGGACACATCAATAATTAACCCGAAGGGAGGTGTGCTAGCTCACACGAACCACTTCATCGGTGACAGGTCGTTCAAGATCAGGGACAACTTTGTCCTATCTGAACCCAGTAGCATAAACAGGTACACGGTTGCACTGGAGAGGCTGAAGATCAGGAAGGACCACTCAATGGAGAGCTTTAAAGAGATACTGTCAAACCACTTAGACCACCCGACGAGTATCTGCTATCACCAAACACCCGGACAAGAGCCTGATCATTGGGAGGAGACCGTCTCTTCTGTTATCATGGTGCCCGAGGACCGCCTTTTCATGGCCACGGGTGGTCCACCTTGTCGTAACGCATACCACAAAATCCCTTTTTCCGCTCCATAACAATGTTTTATAACTACCCGTCTTAAAATGGGGTTAGTGAACTAGCAAAATGAGCGAACAAGCGAGCACAATTCAGACTATAGCTTACATCGCCGGAATGATTCCTAGTGTCTACTTCGCTTACAGGTTGCTGGTTGAAGTGTACCATTATTTGACGAAAAAGGAAGACGACTTCCTATAATGGAATCGCGTGAGAAATTCTGTCCCTACTGCGGGACACTGATACCATACATGGACGAGTTCTGCCCATCATGTTACAAGGCTCAGCCCTCCATGCCGGGTATGAGGTCCGCTATTGAGAAGCCTTCAAAGAGGGTGTGGGTGGCGGTTCTGCTCAGCTTGCTGATCACCGGCCTCGGTCAGGTGTACATCGGTCAGTGGCGGAAGGGTATAGCCTTCTTCGGTGGAACATTCCTAATGGGTTTCTTCCTGTTCGATGTCATTGATTACGGCCTCATAATGCTGTTCGGCACGATAATGGCGATTATCTCGGCTTACGATGCCTACGTGACGCTGAAAAGCGGGATTAAGTAGTTTTTCAACGGGTTTATAGCGGGAAATGGGTTTTACTATCCTGTGAATCATTCTTGAAGTACGAGATAAAATACCAGCCCAGCTACAGCATGCTTGAGGTGGAGTTGGAGAAGGGCGAGAGGATAACCGGCGAGTCCGGTTCCCTCACGTACATGAGTCCAAATATCGATGTCGAGACTAGGACGAGGGAGAGGAGCCTGCTCGGCAGTCTGAAGACCAGCCTGTTTGGCGGCCAGAGCCTGTTTGTTACGGATTTCACGGCGATGGATGGAACCGGGAAGTTGGGCCTAGTGGCTGCTCCCATCGGGGACATCGTTAAGTTGGATATCAGCCCAGAGAACGGGTACATTATTCAGAAATCGTCTTACCTAGCCTCGACCAAGGAAATTGATCTGGACGTCCGCTGGGAGGGGTTCACTCGGGGCCTGTTCGGCCAGGGTGTCTTCATGGTGAAGGCGACAGGCGTCGGTGACCTGTTCATCAACAGCTTCGGCGCACTCGATAAGCACGTGCTTGAGCCCGGTGAGCAGCTGGTAGTGGACAACTACCACCTTATGGCGTTTAGTAACACGTGCGAGTACGAGGTCCGCAAGTTTGGTTCGTGGAAGGACACTCTGTTCAGCGGTGAGGGGTTGGTGACCTATATCGAGGGCCCTGGTGATGTCTATATTCAGACGAAGAACCTGAGGGAGTTTGTTGACTGGATCTGGCAGCTGATCGGTCCAAGGGTAGCCACGAGGACAGCGAGTAGATGATAGACACAATCTACTTCGATAACTGGAACACTCTGGTTAAGGCTCCTAGGCTCATGGAGAAGGGCAGTAGTACCAGGATTTTCCAGGAGTATCTCGGTGGCCAGGGCCTAATGGTTCCTGATAATTTCATCGATATCTATGTTCTCATCTCAAGGGCGCAGAACTCGAGGGCAGAGAATGATGGTCACAGGGAGCCGGATTACAGGCAGAGGCTTGAGGACGTGTTCAGAGAGCTGGGTCTACCTGATCCGCTGGAACATTCCAAGGGCGCTTGGAATTACTACCTGAAGAAGTGGCCGGAACAGACCGAGTATTTTGATGGTGTTCCCAAGATGCTGGCGGAGCTAAAGGAGAACTACAAGTTGGGCATTATTACCAACTATATGGACGGTCCTACTTGCAGGGATGTCTTTGACAAGCTGGGCTACGATGACATCTTCGACTCGCTGGTAGTCTCAGAGGAGCTGGGGTACGTCAAGCCGGCTCAGATTCTGTTCGAGACGGCACTGAAGGAAACGGGGTCAATGCCTGAGAACAGTGTTATGGTTGGCGATACGTTCGCCGCTGATGTTGTGGGCGGTAATCTGGCTGGCATGAAGACGGTGCTTGTTGATATCTATGACAACCAGCACGAGAACTACGGCGAGGCGACGGCCGTCATCAGCGATATTATTGAATTCCCTGGGGCATTGAGACGCCTCTAGGCCCCAGCCAGGACTACTATTTCTAGCAGGTCTTTCACTATTTTTCCGCAGCCCCTGTCGATGAGCATCTGTGCCCACCTCTCGTTTCTCCAGTAGCCGACGAAATCAACGTTTGCGTTCTCGGCTGTAACTAGGTCCGTGGTTGTGTCCCCGATATACAGGGTGTTTTCGCGGGTTGCCCCTACCTTTTCTATCGTAACTAGGAGCTGACGCGCGTCCGGCTTCGGGTGGGGCGTGTCGTCCCTTGCCACGACGGCGTGGAACAAACTGTCCAATCCGTACATCTCAAGGGTCTTATCGGCGTATACCCGGTGGCTCCTGGTGCATATCCCCAACCGGTAACCTTTCGAATGAAGTGCCTTGATTGTCTCTACGGCGTTTGGCTTGAGTGTCATGGTGGGTAAGGCATCCAGCTCGATTCTGTTCATAATCATGTCAAGCTCGATGAGGGTTGATTCCAGGTTCTCCGGTGGTAGTCCAAACTTTAGCAGTGACTCCGCGCCTTCCCTGATTATTTGGTACGCCTTTCTGCGGTCCTCGATGTGCTCGGTCATCCCTTTGCGGCCTAGGAGCTCCTTGATCTGCTTTCCCATCTTCTGATAGTCTATCTTGCTCTCGACGAGGGTCCCGTCAAGGTCGAAGACGACGGCTTTGTACGGCATCAGGGTTATTCTTTGCCCATGACTTATGAACTCTGTCATGAATGAAATCTTTTTTAACTATCCTCGTGGTTCATTGGGGAGTAGTGGGCGAGTAGTTCAGGGGTATGAATGCCTGGTTTGCAACCAGGAAGTCGAGGGTTCAAATCCCTCCTCGTCCACCAAACTCTATCGTTTTCAAGCCTATTTCAGATACGAAATCAAACCAATTCCTATAAGCACACGAAGATAACGTGCGCGTCAGATTATTATCTGGATCCTAGGAATCCCCCTCACCAGAGAACCAACGACAAAACTTCCAGGAATACTGATTATCGAGACCAGCCTAAATGCTTCATAACCAAACCAAGACCCCAACTCCAGTGAGTACAAAACCTTATCACGCCATCCCATAACCCACAATTATGGGAACTGTAAAGATCACCGTGTTCAAACGGGTAGACCCATCGTACATATTTGACGGAAAAGTTCCAAACATGCATGGAACGGATAAACCTTTTGAGAAATGTACAGTATTTGAGGAGGGACAGGTGTACACCTCCAAGGATGGGGAAAGACCCGAAGGCTTCTGCAGTTGGGCGTGGAATGACATATACAAGGACCTCTCCATACTCAACTTCGGGGGAAACTTCTGGCCAGAATGGACAGAGCCAGGAAAGATACTTACATGCTGCACCGACGGCGTCCGCCCCGTCTCGTTCATGATGGAGAGAATCGAGGAGTAAACGCGCGCTAAGTATTTTCTCGTAGAGGTTGATTGGGGCCAATATGCCCAATTTTTACATCAGCCATCCAATAACTCTCACCCTTAATCGGAGAACCCGCCATCCTTCTAAGTAACGCAAGTTGTCCAACATGAGTAAAGGCATCCATAAATGGACCTTGAAGAATCTTTTCAGGAGTATATTTTCTAGGCACAGGATACTCTGAAAGTGTGTCATCAAACTGAGCCACAAGTTGATAAAATATCTCAACTTCCCTTTTCCACCCCTTCTTCTCAGATTTTTTCCGTTTTGTATCCATCGATTCTGGTCTGTTGGGGCTCCAGAATCTATTTGATAACTGAATCAAAGAACCAATATGACCAAGTATTTTCACTGGTGTTCTTACACTTTCTCCTATTGAGATTGTCCAGAAATACTCTGGTGCATCTTTGATTATTTTTGTTGTTCTATACACCAAGGTTGCCAAGAGATGACGAACTAGCTCATTTTTTCCTTCTTCTCTTTGAGATATTGCCATTAAAAGGAAATAGATACCATGAGGATAAAATCATCGATTAGGTCTATGCTTCTGGTGGGACAACTCTTGTCGGTTCACCGTTTAATCGTTTTTTTAATCCAATTATTGAAGCGATTTGACCTTCATGATGAAGAATCTCGCTAGACAAGATCATCAAATATGTTTCCCTCGGCTCTTCACCAATATACCAATCAAGTATTTCATCCAGAGCGCCTTCAGATAGCTGATTAAATCCGTTTAATGCCTCATTTTTTCCATTTTCAATATCATTCAATATCGCTTCGAGCGTTAACTTATCATTATCATGATATTCAGGAGGCCAGTTTTCTGGTAGATAGCTTAGATTGCTTGTGAATGCTCGGGGGAAATACACGTTTAATATCATGGATATGTGGGTTAGAAGCCATTTTACCGAGTTTCCTTTTTGGTTTATTCTCCAGTTTAGTATGGTTTCGTCTAGTTCTTGTATGTCCCAGGTTAGTCGTGTTAGTCCATACTCTACGAAGATTTTCATTGCTTCGATTTTAGTCGAGTGCGCTCGCATATTCACAAATAGAGTTAACTGAGGATAAAATTATTGATTGTTTGAGATAAGTTCAGGTTCTTTTCTATCACTATATCATTTAACAATCGCGCACGCTACCAATCAATACAAACGCGGTTTCTGATGATACCTAAGGAACCACAATAATTCTTGTCTGGGGCGTTGAGATATGTTTGGGATATTATTTCTCCGTGTTTTGTGATTGCTCGTTCTATCTTTGGGACAAGAACCGCGTTACCATACCCACCTTTAACTACAAACACAAACACTCCTGACCGTAATCTCCTGAATCGTGTCCTCAATGTCCCGATTGTCCATGATCCACTACCCTAGATACTTTCCACCTTTTTCTAAACGAGTTTGTGAACCATGGACACCCGGGTCAACCGGGTCACCAGCACCTCTATTTGTGCAAAACTCTGTCTTAGAAAACTTACAAACAAGCTCCACACCTCTCCAAACACGAAAACGATCCCCATTCGGGTGCTCACCGGTGTACAACGTTAACCTGCTTTCCCGAATATGCACTGTTTTCTTGAACTGTTCAACAAAGGTTCTATCAGAAAAATGCACTAACCCTTTATTTCGACAATATGTGTGGAAAGGGTTATTCCCATCCGTTTTTATTATCGAAACTTTCATGAGATTCAACGATATGAACATTGCAGAACCCGATAACTGGGGCGCTCATGACAATATAGAGTTCTCTTTTCTCCATGATCTCATCAGGCTCCATTAAATATCCTCTTTCAAATACCGGCCACGAACCACCAAAGCTCTGTTGAATATACCATCCAGCTCCTCCTCCGTGCAAAGAACCTCAAAACAAGTGGCATTTCTGAGTTTTTCCGAGATAAACGTGTCAAATACGAGTTTAGGGGTGTTTAATACTTGATAGTCTAATCGCTCTTAACTTTAAATGAAGGCCCTACCGAACACCGAACACCCATAACCACGTTCCTCAGAATCAAAGACACGACCCTTCCCCTTAGCCTGACTCCACCCTGAGCTCCTCCTTCGCGCTCGTAAGGGGATAGTGGACCTCCGTGGACCTTACGGTACAGTAGCACTAACCATGAGACTATCCGGGATAAACTCGCCTGTGAACCTAGCCCATACCAGAGCCCGGAAGAAGATATCCACATACTAACACTATGATTCCAGACTGTACACGCACGCTTAAATCGTGAAACAGTCAGATGAAAAATGGAGCTAGGAAGGCGTGAACTCCTGGAAAGCGTGCTGCATCTCCTCGTCGTTCTCCAGGTACGCCTCCAGCTTCCAGTTCTCGGTGGGCCACCAAATGGCAACAAGGTTCTTCAGCTGCTCCTCGGTCTCGGCCTCGATGAGCCTGAATCCTTTGCACCTTCCCGTGAAACAGGTCTTTGTGAGCATTTTGGGGAACTTTTCTGGTCTCCTGTCAAGCTCCTCCTGGAACCTGGCTCCTATCATGTTCTCCTGCTCCATGTCGTCCATTTTCCACTCCCAGTGCCAGATATATTTCATTCAATAATCTCCTTGGTATGATGGAAACATCTTTTCTATTAATCTGTTACCCATCCGTGACGGCTGAAAGGTGGGTGTGTTCATTTTCAACGCCTGCCTTTCCATCTCTTTTAGTGCCACTACTATTATCCCCAAAAGTTACCCCGTTGATACAATTATTGACCTATTTGAATCCGATTTCGCGTTATTGAACCAATGTTTTATTTATTATATGAGGTCCTTATAGGAACGAGTGTAGAACAAATGATTTTACAAGTATTAGCTGAAGCGGCAGTTCCTAACGTTGCATCTTGGGTTGGTCCAGGATTTTTCATTGGTGGGCTCATAGTAGTAGCGGGAATCATCAAGTGGATTACTGGCACTATGGCCCCGGACAAGTAACGCCACACAACATTCCAATATAATGGTCTGGCTCAGTTATGGGTAAAGACCTCGTTTTTCAATTGTTTTGATGTTTCTTGTTTTTATTTTGACCTATATAATAATTAAAGAAAAGATGATGCCTGTTTTCACCGTTGGATGAGGTTACTCCTGTGGCTCGCTGGACCTCTCCGCTGCCTCTTTGGCCAGCTTGGAGCCCATCTCAACACATTTTGCCAGGTCATCATCACTGGGCTCACCTGAGAATACCAACCCATCTGCTATCTTCCTCAGTTTGAATGAGTCAATCATCTTCTCAAGGCTGTCAAGTGCGCCTGTGCTTTCACCTGAACCTGAGGAGAAGGCGACCGCTGGCCTGCCCTCGACCTTACCCCTGTTGCCAACTGTTCTGTCGAAATAGTCCTTCATTATGCCCGCCATGTAACCGAAATAGTTGGGTGACCCGAAGGCGACTGCGTCACATTCTATCAGCTCGATGCCCGTGGCGTAGTCAACTCTCTTCAGGACAGCCTTCGCTGACTCGATTTTTTCCACGCCTGATGCTATTGCCTTTGCCAGGGCGTCGGTGTGTCCTCCACGGGAGTAGTACAATATCAATACGTTTACCATATCATCATCTCTGACTTCTAGTCGAGTCAACTGGTTGTATTCAGT
>Ga0257125_1001771_pt1 | contig 20348 bp, 18 predicted proteins | sample SI106_200metaG_FD_190183 | JGI IMG/M metagenome (GOLD analysis project Ga0257125, IMG submission 190183) | Marine microbial communities from Saanich Inlet, British Columbia, Canada - SI106_200 | ecosystem: Environmental > Aquatic > Marine > Inlet | place: Canada: British Columbia | collected...
GACAGCTAATCCTATAGATACCAAGTTGATCGCTGGTCCTGGTGATCTATTCATCTCGGTGAGAAAAGACCCCAGCAACGGCCGCTTCGAAGGTACTCTCCAATACTTCCTGACCGTAACATCCACAGCCATGGGAACGGTAGTAACCGTCGAAGTAGAGCCGAATGCTGCTATCTCCCAGGCAACGACTGTCACATCGGGTCAACAGGTACAAGGGTCTCTCTACGATCGAAACGATGTGGATTACTACAAGCTTGTCCTGGCATCACAGCAGGATGTCACTGTCACTCTATCGACGACAGCGAGAGAGCAATTCTACGAGATGGGATTGCTGGTTGAGGTATTCAATTCCTCAAACGCAAAGGTAGGTGGGTTCTCATCAGAGACAGCTAATCCTATAGATACCAAGTTGATCGCTGGTCCTGGTGATCTATTCATCTCGGTGAGAAAAGACCCCAGCAACGGCCGCTTCGAAGGTACTCTCCAATACTTCCTGACCGTAACATCCACAACCATGGGAACGGTAGTAACCGTCGAGATGGAGCCGAATGCTACTATCTCGCAGGCAACGACTGTGGCATCGGGTCAACAGGTACAAGGCTCTCTCTACGATCGAAACGATGTGGACTACTACAAGCTTGTCCTGGCATCACAGCAAGATGTCACTGTCGCCCTATCGACGACAACGAGAGAGCAATTCTACGAGATGGGATTGCTGGTTGAGATATTCAATTCCTCAAACGCAAAGATAGGTGGGTTCTCATCAGAGACAGCTAATCCTATAGATAGCAAGTTGATCGCTGGCCCTGGTGATCTATTCATCTCGGTGAGAAAAGACCCCAGCAACAGCCGCTTCGAAGGCACTCTCCAATACTTCCTGACCGTGACTGGAATTGGGGATGAGAGTCCCAATAATGTGCCGGTGCTGGCAGAGATCAGCAACAAGGCTGTCGTGGAAAGCCAGACACTCAGCTTCTCGCTGTCGGCTACCGACCCTGACGGTGACGTGCTGACCTACTCGGTAACCGGTAATCCTGCTGGTTCATCACTGTCGGGTAACACCTTTACGTGGACGCCGACGAGTGGTCAGGCAGGGTCTTATACACCCAGCTTCACGGTCAGCGACGGCAGAGGTGGGACAGATTCAGAGAACGTCACCATCACCGTGACGACTCCCGCGCCGGTTAACCAGGCTCCAGTGCTGGCAGAGATCGGTAACAAGGCGATCGAGGAAGGTCAGACACTCAGCTTTGCTGTTTCGGCTACCGATGCTGATGGAGATGTGCTGACCTATTTGCTGGAGGGTAATCCGGCTGGTTCCTCTCTGTCGGGTAACTCCTTTACCTGGACCCCCAGCAGCGGTCAGGCAGGTTCCTATGCACCCATATTCGCGGTCAGCGACGGCAAAGGGGCAACTGATTCAGAGAGCGTCACTATTACCGTGACAGCTCCCGCACTGGTCAATGAAGCTCCAGTGCTGGCAGAGATCGGCGGCAAAGCGATTGATACGGGTCGAACCCTCAGCTTTGTGCTATCGGCCACTGACGTGGATGGGGATGCACTCACCTACTCGGTAACCGGCAACCCTTCTGGCTCATCACTGACGAGTAACACCTTTACCTGGACACCCGCCAGTGGTCAGGCGGGCTCCTATACACCCAACTTCACGGTCAGCGACGGCAGAGGTGGGACAGATTCAGAGAGTGTCATCATCACGGTAACGACCTCTACGCAGGTTAATCAGCCGCCGACGCTGGAGGAAATCTGGGCCCGGACGATCGAAGAGAGACAGACACTTAGCTTCGCACTTTCTGCTGCCGATGCTGATGGTGATGGGCTCGCCTATTCGGTGACGGACAGCCCTGCTGGCTCATCCCTATCGGGCAACACCTTTACCTGGACACCCGCCAGTGGTCAGGCGGGTTCCTATGCACCCATATTCACAGTCAGCGACGGCAAAGGTGGGACAGATTCGAAGACCGTCATCATCGACGTGACAGCCTCCGCAAACGTTAATCAGCCGCCGGTGCTGGAGGAAATTGGCGACAAGTCTACCGAGGAAGGTCAGTTGCTGAGTTTCACTCTCTCAGCTACCGATCCCGATAGTGATCCCCTCACTTACAGCGTAACGGATAATCCCGCTGGCTCATCCCTGGTGAGTGGTGTGTTTTCCTGGACTCCTGCGGCTAATCAGGTAGGGATATATGCTATCACGTTTACTGTTAGTGATGGCCATGAAGGGGTTGATAATCAGACGACCCAAATCACAGTCTCTGCAAGGAACCACAGTCCTACCTTACCAGATGTAGTCGATCAAGAGGTGGAAGAGGGACAGAAAGTCAGTTTCTCGCTTGATGCCGCAGATCCCGATGACGACCCTCTCACCTATACTGTGGCCGGGGATCCCAGTGGCTCACAACTGACAGACAGCCAATTCTCATGGATCCCTGACATCGGCCAGGCGGGTTCCTACACGATGGTTTTCACCGTAGACGATGGAAGAGGGGGGACTGATTCTCAACCAGTGACCATCAAGGTCATCCAAGGCAACCGACCTCCAGTATTGGCGGACATCGCCAACCAGGAAGTACAGGAAGGAAGAGCGCTTGCCTTTACCCTGAAGGCGACCGATGCCGATGAGGATCCTCTGACCTATAGTGTGACCGGGAACCCAACAGGCTCCACCCTTGAAGGCAGAGCCTTTTCCTGGACTCCTGAAATAGGACAAGCTAATTCCTACACACTAACTTTCTCAGTCAGTGATGGCAACGGAGGGAGTCACAGCCAATCATTGACTATTATAGTCACACGAGGGAATCGTGCTCCCGAACTGATTGATCTTGTGGATAGAGAAGTGCAAGAAGGTCAAACCATAAGCTTCGCCCTCACCGCCACAGATGCTGACGGTGATCCCCTCACCTATAGCGTCACGGATAATCCTGCTGGCTCAACCCTTTCGGGAAGCGTGTTCGCTTGGAAGCCTGCTATTGGGCAGACCGGATCGTTTTCCGTTGAGTTCTCGGTTCAAGATCCGAATGGGGGTTCTGATGTCCAGACCATCTCCATAAGGGTTACCGAACGACCAAAACCTCGCCCCACTCAGATCCGTATCGCCATTCGTCCAACTGTCCCCATCGAAGAATCTGACATCCAATTGCAGATCGACGCTACGTTTTCTTCTACATCGGCGACAATCGCTCAACACTCCTATGATGTTCAGGATTCGATACTTACGATCGCCTTGCTAACGGATCGGATGGATGACCCGTCGGCGGGCGAACCCCAATTGAGTTGTGTGGAGGAGATTGGACAATTGGCTGAGGGTAACTACACAATCATCGTGACCGTGAATGGCGATGAATACCAGAAAGAGACGTTGCAGGTGAGGGATCAGTCTGGCTCCGCTGGTCTAATCTCAATGGATTTTGATCTCGATGACGGCGGGAATCAAGGAACTACCAGTAAGGGCGGCGGGGAACCTGGGAAAGAATACCAGATTGAGTTACACTTAAAAAACGCACGGATCGGGATTTCAGGATGGAGCATTACCGCAATATTTGATCCTGATGAGATCGAGTATGTTGCTGGGAGTTTTGAACCGAGCGGGCTGATTAACGGGTTGGTGCCACTGGTTGATGTTGGGATAGGGCGCGTGGAAATTGGCGGAGCAGTTTTAGGTGTATCCGAAGAACCCCCAAGAGGAGGGTTATTGGGGACTGTCTCCTTCCGGCTACTGGATGGATTTGAGGAGGAAACCAGCATCATAGTTGCAGAGAATAACCTCCGCTTCTCAGAGGGTGGAAGCGAGAAATATCCCACCTACTTTGTTGCCAGTATCACCGGGCGGTCTCTCATATCGGGAGACTTTGATGGCGATGGAAAGGTAGATTTCACAGATTTCTTTGCTTTTGCTGATGCCTTCGGCGGCAGTGACCCGATGTTTGACCTCGACGATAGTGGCAAGGTGGATTTCTCCGACTTTTTCCTTTTTGCAGACAGTTTTGGCACGCAAGAAAGGGCGAAATTGATACGGCTGGCCGAGAAGCACATTGGCCTACCTCGTCCGACGCAGATTGAGCAGAGCTATCCGAATCCGTTCAACTCATCCGCTGCGGTTAGGTACTCTGTCCAGCAGCCAAGCTTAGCAAGGCTGTTTGTCGTGGACATGGCTGGGCAGATCGTGCGAACCCTGACTGACCAACATCACGTTCCAGGCTCATATCAGATAACCTGGGATGGTAGAGATGATGGAGGGAAGCAGGTCTCGTCAGGAGTGTATATTGTGAAACTCGCCGCAGAGACCGCGACCGATACGCATAAGATTACGTTCGTAAAATGAGGCAGCCAATCCCCTCGATTTCCAACATCCACAAGAGCAGCGGAGGTACACGGAGGCGACACACGTAGCCGGAGCGATGGAGGCAGTCGCCCCCCCATTTATTGCTTCATCTACCAGCTGGACTTTTCAGCCGAATGACGTACCGATGCAGGAGCAGATGAAGTCGGCGCTTAACGGAGCGATCCGGCGAGGAGTGCTGGAACGAGGCGACGGAGAAGAGGTAAAGAGAGTTGGGTAGGAAACAGAGAAGGCGCCCCGTCGCTTCAATCACGATAAGATTATAGAATCAGCAATTCTACGCGCTGTTCGATAAAACCATCACCCAGCAGCAGGCAGATGAGAAGGGGCAGGTAACCCGTCGAGAGTGTCCCCTGGTCTTCTCATGGCCGGATGGCAGCGGCCCGATCTGTGCAAGGGGTCTCGCAAAAGTCTCCATCGACTCATTCAACACCAGGCAAGTCGATTCAATTCCATTTAGGTCAGTAAAGTATCGAACTTCCATAAAGACAACACATTGCGACCTAAGTGGCTATTCCATAATAACTTGCGAATTGGACTTTTTTGAGACTTAAAATCCCTTGGCCGCGAGGTCGTACGGGTTCGAGCCCCGTCCCCGGCACCAATCAAACGAACAATCCGGCAGGGGCAATAGACCTGTCGGATTTGCTTTTAGGATCACCTCTCCCTCCGGCTGCACCACGATCTCCTCGATATGCGCCTCCAGGACGGTCTTCCGCTCCTGAAGCGTGCCGCTCTCCAGCAGGCCGCGAAAACCGTCCAGGGCGGCAAGCACTGCCTTTTTGTCGGGCACGGTTGGTTTCGTCGCCTTGGTCTGTTCCAACTGCTGTCGGGTCTGTTCGAGCGATGCCTTCCGCTTCTCGACGCGCTCCAGTTCGGTCTTCAGCGTTTCGGAGATGCCAGTGGCCTTGATCGCCTGCACCAGGTTCGTCAGTTCGCGTTCGGCTTTGTGCAGCTCTTTTACGGTTTTCTTCAGCTCATCTTGCCCAGGATCACGGAGCTGCTCCTTGTAGTGCTTCAGCACGTCCTCTATGAACACCTCCACGGTTTGCTTGGTCAGGATCTCGCCTTGCAGCAGGTCGATCACGGCCTCCTCGATGCGCGGCATAGCCAGCGAGGTGTGATTAGAGCACACACTTTCTCCGCGCCTCTGGCGGTATCCGCAGCGATAGTAGGCATACTGGCCTGCCCGCTCCCCTCCAGAGATTTGAGCGATATAATTGGCGCCGCACTGGCCGCATTTGAGGACGCCGGTTAGCAGATACTTGGAGAAGGCGCCCTTCTCTCCGCCCTTGCGCGTGTTTCCCGCGCGAAAGTTGTCCCTCCGCTGCTTGGTCTTCTCGACAGCCTCCCATAGATCGTCGTCAACGATCGCTGGATGGGCATCCTCCTGGATCACCCACTCCTCGCGTGGCCGGTGGCGGTAGGTTTTCTTGCCATCAGGCTTGCGGACTTTTTTAGTCTTGTTCCAGATCCGCCATCCCCGGTAGGCCTCGTTGTAAAGGATATACCGGACCGCGGACATGTCCCAGGTGTTGCCGCCGGGGGCGGTTATGCCTTCGTCGTTCAGTGAAGCGGCGATCTTCTTCATGCTGACGCCATCTCCGTAGGCCGCAAAGATTCGATGCGCGACGGGTGCCTGCTCAGGATGGAGCTCAAAGACGACATGCTGGATGGGGGCGCCCTTACGATTTGTGCGGCCAGAAGGATCGGAGATTTTGACGCTGATGTATCCGTAGGGGGCCACGCCGCCACAGTGGAAGCCCCGCTCGGCGTTGTTGCTCATGGAATCGACCACTCGACCGGCGAGCTGCCGGGAGAAGTCTTCGGCCACGGAGAGCAGGATATTCCTGACGAGGGCGTTGCCGGGTTCGGTGGCAGAGCAGACTTCGATATCATAAAGGCGTTCAAGGTCGCCAATTGATCGCAGCGTCTCCAGAAAGGATCTGCCAAGTCGATCATACTTGTAGGCGATGATAACGTCTAAGAAGCCGTCACCGGCCATGTCCAGCATACGCCGGTATTCTTCGCGCCCGCCTTCAGTGGTACCGCTTTTGGCCTCGTCAACGAACACCTCACAGACGAGAATATCCTGCCGCTCGCAGTAGTCACGGCATTTGTCGATCTGCACCTGGACGGATTCACCGGTCTGCTTATCGGATGAGTAGCGCGCGTAAACGGCAGCCTTTTTCATAGATATCTCCATTGGTTGGGAGATGTTCAGATCACAGGGATTCGGGGGAGATGAATGGGAGAACCGTTCGGATTACTGTCGTGACAGGAAAACCGGTCAGGACGTCCGGCTCCGGTCACGTCGAGCGTATACATTAATGCTACGGTCAGAAACTAGCCTTCGCCAGAGAAAAGTTTGGCAGTTGTCACGACGTATGTCGTGGTCGTCAGGACAATGTCGTGACACTTCTTTTAGGTGTGGGGTTAGTGTCGGTGCGCACTGCGCCTGAACAATGTGGCTGATCTAACCCTAACGTAAAAGTGGATATATTTAGATTGACTTGCATTTGTGGATTTCGTTAGATTGTTGGCAGAGAAGGAATAATGCAGAGGATGCAGGGAATGGATAGGGGCAATCTGGGAAGCGTTTACTCCACATAAGGGAGGAGTGAATCATGAGACAGAGTCTCAATGCTATCGCCTATGTTGCTTGCCTTGCTTTGATCATTGGGTGCGCTGCGGACAAACCCACGCAGCCTGGTGGTGATGTACTGGCTCCTGCGGCGAAGGGGGCGAAGAAGGGAAAGAGCAAAGTCAGTATCTGCCACATCGATGAGGAGGGCGTTTTCCATCTCATTAGCGTGGCTGAACCAGCGGTTGATGCTCATTTAGCACATGGGGATGAGATTGCCGGTGGGGATGTGTTGGACGAGAACTGTGAGCCGGTATTTCAAGAAGAGATCACGATTGATCTTTCCGATGGAGTGACGCTGGAGATGGTATGGATCGAGCCGGGAACCTTTTTGATGGGTTCGCCTGAATCGGAGCAATATCGGTTTGTTTTCGAAGGTCCGCAGCACGAGGTGACGATCAGTCAAGGATTTTACCTTGGGAAGTATGAGGTGACACAGGAGCAATGGGAAGTTGTGATGGGAGAGGCACCGTGGTTGAATCAACGGTACGTGCAGGTAGCCCCAGACAACCCGGCGTCGTGGATCTCGTGGAACGACATGCAAATATTTATTGGCAAGCTGAATGCTGCGGCAGGAGAGGAAATCTACCGCTTTCCGACAGAGGCAGAATGGGAGTATGCTTCCCGTGCAGGAACGACGACCCCTTGGTCGTTCGGGGATGATGAGACCCAAATGGGGAACTACATGTGGTACTATAGCAATACCTTTCCAGTTGGTGAGGCGTACTCTCATGCAGTGGGGAGTAAGCTACCGAATCCGTGGGGCCTGTATGACATGCATGGAAATGTGTGGGAGTGGTGCCAAGACTGGTTTGGGGATTATTCAAGTGAAGCACAGATTGACCCCACAGGGGCCGAGTCAAACCCGAATAACTACCGCGTCGGGCGGAGCGGAAGTTTCGCCCATGGCATCCAGTACGTGCGGTCGGCGTCTCGGGGCACCGCCAATCCGGAACACAGCAGCCACGCTTTCGGCGCACGTCTCTTGAGGACAAAATAGGACCGTATCCCTTTTGCACTGAAGAATCTTTTTTATGCAACCCCGCTGGAGCAATCTGGCGGGGCTGCTTTATCTGATGCTGTCGTTGAACCCTGCATGATCTGAAACGCCAGTTCCTGCGCCAGCAGACTCACGACATTGAACAGCAGCTTCCTCATCTCGATCCTCCTCCTTCCACTCGATTTGGCCTGTCCTGCCTTCTGGACGGTGCTGATGATCGCGGTTTCCCCTGCTGAGTCAGCGGGGCCGCAGCATGTCCATCGTCATCTTCCTCGCTCACAGCCCCGATCATAGCTCCGTAGGTATACCGTCGCATGTAGGTGAGAGCCGACCCCAATGCCTGGCTCGCGTTGATGCCTTTGGTCGGCACGCTCTCAACGGGCGCTTCTCCACGCAACCATTGGCCGGAGTTGTGCATGAGCATAGTCACCAGCAGCAACCGACCCGTGCCGGGTTCGGTGCGGGTGGACTGGACGACGGAGAGTCCCTGCTCGGTCAGCACGGGCCGCGTCGCATCGACCAGTTCGGTCAGGTCCGTGTAGCGGCTTTTCAGGTGAGGGTTCTTGCTGTCCTTGCGGCAGGCAGGCATCTTCCGCTGTGCCAGGGCAAGGGCAGTAGCCAACTGATCGATCTGCTCGCTGTGCGGTAGCGTCGCCTCCTGCTGGATTTGCTCACTCATACGTCCTCGGTCTTGATCTGGATGGTGTCTTCGCCGCGAATGAGGTCCGTTCCCTCGGGTATCTCACCGGTCTCTTTGATGTGGGAGAGAATTGCCCTCTTGTCCGGTCTGCGGAGCAGTTGCTCATTGACCAGATGCGGGGATGCCTTCGTCAGGAATGTTTCCTCGTCCGAGATTTCTACGCGCTCTCGTCCTTTGATGCGCCGGATGGAGCCGTGGATCAGGCGCACCGATTTCTTGCCGGTCTGCCAGAGGAATCCCTGCAGGCCCCGTTCGTGCCAGGAGATCTTCTTGTCGACGCGTTCCTGCTCTCCCTCGAGCCACAGCTGGATCTTGTCGATCTCTTTCTGAGCGTGTTCCTCCCGGTCCTGGCGATACCATCGCCAGTAGCCCAGGAAACGTAGGTGAGCTTCGGCGCGCTCCAGCGAGTCGACGAAAGGTTCCTCCTTGTAGTCGTAGTCGAGGTCCAGATCGTCCAGCTTGATCGCTTCGCTCATATGAGTCCTCTCTCTTTGAATGACAGGAGATGGTCGTAGCCGGTGATCAGCGCGTCGATCACCTCGATGCCCAGCAGTTGGCCGGCGCTGACCAGGCGGCGGGTGAGTTCGATATCGTCCTTGCTCGGTGTAGGATCACCGGATGGATGATTATGCGCGAAGATGAGGGACGCGGCGTTGGCCAGGATAGCGAACTTGAACACCTCCCTCGGGTGAATGAGGCTGGCCGACAGAGAGCCGATGGAGACCACGTGGCAACCGATGGGGCGGTTGCGGGAGTCCAGGGCCAGGACGATACCCGCCTCCCGGTCCAAGCCGTCCAGCAATCTTCGGGCGATTATCCGGACCGCGTTCTCTGCTTCCAGCGGTTGAGTGATCGGATCGTAATTCAGCTGCGCTTCCCGCACTAGACGCAATCGGTAGACCTGAATGCTATTCATGAACTGGCCTCCGCGTAGATTTCTATCTGATTGAGCAACCCTGTTTCTGTAAAAACGTTTTGGCCTTTATTCGGTCTTCATGTTGAGATAGATTTTTCCGGTCATCCACTCGTCGTCGATTTCGACGAGAAGGGCACTGGCTAGTCTGAGTAGAGAGGCCTCGTTGGGAAACAGCGAGGCGACCCTTGTGCGTCGTTTGATCTCCCGATTGAGTCGCTCCAATCCATTGGTGGTGCGCATCCGCAGCCGATGGGCCTTGGGTAACTGAAAAACGGTCAGACCCTCGGGTATATTCTCTTCGGCCCATTCGGCCAGAGCTGGAGCGCTTTTCTGGTAGCGTTCGACCAGCAACTGGAGCATGCGCTCTGCTTCGGTTTTGTCCGGGGCATTGAAGACGTCACGAATCGCCTGAGCCACTTCCTTGCGCATGGCCTGCTTGGGCACATATCCCTGGGCATTCTGCTGGAGATGGAATTGGCACCGCTGCCACGGCACCGAGGGCAGACTGGCCTGCCGCGCCTGCTTGAGTCCGGCGTGATCGTCGCTGACCAGAAAGCGCACTCCGTGCAGGCCACGTTCCAACAGGCTGGTCAGAAACGTCCGCCAGTGGACTTCGGCTTCTGACAGGGACACACTCACGCCCAATACAGATCGTTTACCATCGGCCTGTACTCCGATGGCCAGCAACAACGCTACATCGACGACATGACCGCCATGCCGCACTTTCTCATATCGGGCATCCAGCACTAGATAGGGAATCTCTCCCAGCGGTCGCTGTCGCCAGCTTTCCAACTCTTCATCCAGCAACGCCGCGGCTCGACTTACTTGAGCGCTACTGACATCTACCCCACACAACTGCTGGGTGATCTGGGCCACCTTGCGGGTGGAGACGCCGGTCACATACATCTCGGCAATGGCCAGTTTCAGCGCTCGTTCGCTGCGCAATCCCTTCTCCAACGACTGCGGATAGAAACCCAAAAGATCCGCCGGCAAACCCCGCACCTGAGGCACTTGCAGGTGGAGCGCACCTACGCGCGTATCCACCGTCTTGTCTTTGAATCCATTGGCGTGGCCTACTCGATCTGGGCTGCGTTGATAGGGAGCCGCCTGGAGAAACTCACTGCGTTCGATCTTCATCGCTTCGTTCATTAGAATACACAGAGCATCCCCCATGCCATCCAATCCATTTTCGATCAGACTTTCCAAAGCCGCACGAATCGCCGTATCTTCTGGTCCCTGGGTCATAGCTGCTCTCCTTTCGCGTTGGTCGGTTTGGTAGCTTACCAACAAGAAGAGCGGATATGGCCCTTTGTTCAACCCCACCCCACCTTATATCAAAATCCCCTCACCCGTTTTTACAGAAAACAAGATACACCTACTTCTATCTCGCGACTGTGAGCATCATCGGTCCACACGGTGTTGTCGTCGACCACCTTGCGGAAGCGTGCCTGCGGATAGCCTTCCTCACAGACGATGCGGGCGTGCTGGTGGATCAGGCTCTCCGTCTCCTGTTCGGCCAGATCCGCAGCCTGCTGGTCGTAGATCTCAAACACATCGGTGCGGTCTTCATCGGGATGAAACATAACCTCTCCTTGTGATGATCTGTCGGGTGTGGTTGAGCTGGTCCTCGTAGAAGCGTGCAGCCTTACGTGCCTGGCGCAGATCGCGGCGCAGTTGCCGTTGCTGCCGTTCCAGGGCGCGGATGTTTTCGGTCAGTTGATCGGGTGTGGTGTCGGTCACGGTGATTCCTCCAGAACGGGAAAGGGCGGATCGGCAGGGGAGCACCGATCCGCCCGGGGGGAGAAGGTTTGTCAGGCAGGGATGGCTTCTAGCTCCTCGGGATCGAAGGAAGTGTCGAGTTCTTCCCCACGGGGACCGTCCAGCATCGAGAGCTCTCTTACCTCTACTTCGGTGGTGAAGCGCTCCCTGCCCTCGGAATCCTCATACGTGCGATACCGCAGCGTGCCTTCGACGTAGATCTGACCGCCCTTGCGCAAATACTGCCCGGCGATCTCAGCCAACTGACGCCAAAAGACCAGACGGTGCCATTCGGTTTTCTCCTGGCGGTTGCCCTCCTTGTCCGTCCACGACTCATTCGTAGCCAGGCTGACGTTCACTACCGCCGTGCCCGACGAGGTGTAGCGGATCTCCGGATCGGCTCCCAGGCGTCCCAGCAGGATGGCTTTATTGACGGCTTTGCTCATTTTCTTTCTCCTTGAGTAAAAGGTTCAATCCGCATACCGGGCAGACACTCAACGCGTGCTCGGGATCGGACTGTGCGTGTTGGAAGTAGGGACAGGACTGACAGGTGAAAAATCCCTTGGGGAAGAGCGCGTCTTCCTCCTGTCCCCTTGACTCATCTTCACTCCTCCACTTCACGCCAAGCATGAGGATCACGGAAGCGAGGAGGAAAGCAGCAATCAGGAGCTTCAAGGCTTTTAGGCTCCTTTTTCAAAAGGTTGATTGGGATGCGTGGGTGTTACCTGGTCGTGCGGCAGTGGAGGGATGTTTTTGAGCAAAGAGAAAGGGGAGACCGGAACGGATCCGATCTCCCCTGCGATGTAGGTCAGTCAGCCAGGAGAGCCTGGACTGCCTCCTCATCCTCTGTATCGGCCACAATCGCCTCGATGGTGTCGTAGGGGACAGCTTCCGCCCAATTGGCATCAGCTTCCACCACGTCGACCAATTCGAAGTTGGGCGTCTCACTGAGGACTCTTAGCGCCACCGATTTTCCGTTGATGCCGCGTCGATGGACGTGGAGGATATCGCCATTGGCCGGGTCCCGTAGTTCGATGTCCCAGGTTGCGATGTAGCTGGGAGTGCTCAAGCGTTCGCACCACCAGCCAACGCGGGAGTCCGACTTGCGGTAGATCTCGATGAGGTCAACCGGGTTGCCGTGGCGAGGGAGCGTGTCGATGAAGACCCAGAAGTCACCGCGGACAGTATGCTTCCCTATGGCAGCGAAGTGGGGGATGGCGGCGGTCTGACAGGCACTTTGAGCGGCTCTGCGAGCAGCAGACAGGTAGTCGAACTGGATGATGCCCCGTTCTCGCAGACGGCGTCTGAGGCGGCCTGATAGCTTCCTGGGTTCGTCCTGCTGGTTGAACATTTCGCGGAGGACTTTTCGGGCTGCGTAAAGCCGTCCACCCCAGGTCGTGCACAACTGCTTCAGTCTGCGCTCTCGCTCCTCTGGTTTGTCCAAAGCGAGGAGCTGTTCGACCAGGGCGAAGTGGGAGAGGCGCTGCTTCTCGTCGGTGGGAAGCTGATTGGCGCCAATGATGGGGGAAGGAGTCTGCTGAGGCTTCGGTTCGGGAGGCTGTGACTGTAGCTGCGTGGGACCGTGGCGACGTTCCGATGCCTGGACGATCCAGTGGTCGTCCTTGCTGACAATGCGGGTCATTATGCGATGCTGTTGGGCGTACTGCTTGGCGAAGTTTTGGGCCTTGCTCCGGTCTTCGAAGGATTCTACATTGGTCATGACGTCAGCTCCTATCCAGTTGACGTTGATGTTTTGGCCCGGTGGGAGCTGGAACTCCTGCCGGGCCTCTTCTATTTACTTCACTCTCTCTCCTCCACCTCCGCAAAAACGTTCTTCAACGAGGCACATTCTCCTTTCTGCACGAGTCTAAGTGCTGCTTGCTTGGAAGAGATGATCTCTCTCTATCTCAAGAGAGCCACCGCCGGGGCAGGTTCTGTCAAGGGGCGGCGGCTGTCGATATCTCGGACTGTATCGGTATCGTGGGGGACGTCATAGAGGAGTGTGATCGCATGTCACTCGTGCGACAGACGACGTGCATTTCACCCCTTGACGGGTTCTGCCGGAAGGGGGAAGGCGGGAGCCGAGAGGGGGTGTGTAGGAGGCGGTAGATTTGAGAGAATAGAGAGAGAGACCGGTCGAGGAGGGAGCGCCTGCCAGCAGGAAGCGACCGAACGAGACAGCGAGGGACGCCCGTTCCGAGAGATGATCCGACGGCTGGATTGATCGGGTTGGGCAGGATTGCGGAGAGCGGTCAGGTGGCGAGTCGGAGACGACGCGATGGGCGATGAGTAGAGGGTGCTCCCCCCAGGGGTCGGTTCCCCGGTAGGCACTCATCGAGGGGGGAGACGCTTTACTCCTCGGGCGCAGAATGATGAAAACCGCTACAAATCGCTTGATGTGCAAATATGTAATTCGTATTCTTTTGGCAATACAGCATGCGGCCACCTCACGACGGGGAAGAAATAGATCATGAGAATCGCCTACGGGTATTTATACCGCCTCTATTGCATGGCAGCCATCCCTCTCCTCGCCATTGCCACCAAGGCTGCAGATGGCCAGGGGACTTTTCTCCAAATGGGGGAGAGCGGCGTGGGAATAAATGGAGGTTTTGAACTGCTCGACGATGGATCCGCGTTTGGCGTCGGTATCGGGTATTCCGTCATAGGGGTATTGGATATGGGAGTTGAGGTTGCCAAGGGCAACATCGACGATAAAGAGCTCGGGACTGATATCAGTTTTACGGCCCTAAGTCCCTCTCTTGGCGTCCATGTGCTGAAGCAATCTGAGGAAGTTCCGATTTCCTTCTACATCGAAGGAGGTTACCTGAAAGGAACCTATTCGGCAGATTTCCTGGACGAACTTGATTGGGACGTGACCGCATCCGGTTGGGGCATCGGGGGAAGCGTGTTCGGAAGAATACCCCTCTCGCCGGAAGCTGAGCTAATCCCAATGATTGGAATAGCTCATGCCTCCACGGAGGTTGAGATCAAGGACAGATTTGGCGATTCTGTCTCCAACGACGATGCCAGTACATCTTTTGATGTAGGGGTCAGTTTCGCCTTCAAATTGCCTCCGAAGACAATCCTTTTTATCAGTCCCGGTCTCAATTTTGGGGAGGAGAGCACAACATTCGGAGTGGATATCGGTTTCGTTTTCAACACGACCCCCAAGAAGAAATCGAGACGCACCACATCTCGTAAATACGGACTGACTCCTCCCCCTCTGGAAGAACCAAAGCGCCGCGAATGGCACCGGTCACCAGTGGACCCTCCAGAGTCCCGAGATCCTGAGACACAGGAATCCACTGCTGCCTCCCAGGTAGAATCAGTGGATGGAGAGCAGGTACCAGAGGCAACTCTACTGATGATGAGCGAAGGAGTGCCGGTTCTTACAACAATCAATGCGATGGATCTCGGTTCAGAGCAACTCAGTGCGATTGCCCAGGCCTTCAAGGTTCCGCCGTCTTCCATCAAGACCTTTCGATGGGGGAAGTCGGCGGCCCCAGCGGGACATCCTCATGCTGGTTCTTTTTGGTACCGAATCGAGTATGGTGAGGAAGCGTACCATGCCACAGAGATGATCCGGATAGGGCCTTTGGGAGGAATCATCAAGAGGACGAAAGAGTAGGACGACGACGCGCGCTATATCCTCGATTCGTGAAGGAGATTGAGGGAAATGACGAGTAATCCAGGCCCCGCAGTGTTAGTGCTCAAAAACTGGCAAGAGGTTCTTGCAGAGGTCAACAAGAGGATAAAGAAAACCCGGAGCGAAGGTGAGTCTATTTGGTTTCGTGGTCAGAATGAACCTTGGCCTGTGCGCTCGAAGCTGCACCGCTATATACTTGACCTGGAAAAGTCCGCTGGGAAAGAAGGCCAAGTTTCTCGGAAAGAACTCGCTTCCCTTCTCCTCAGAGAATTCCAAACGATGTTTCAGGTCTTCGGCCAAAAATCGGTGCATCTTCTTCCTCCCATAGAACAAGGCCCGTGGGGACGGGTGTTCTCAATGCAGCACTATGGTATTCCAACTCCGCTTGTCGATTTTTCTGAGAGTTTTGCGTTAGCAGTATATATGGCTAACTGGAATAGGGACCCTAACAAAGACGCCGCCATCTACATTCTTGAGCCGCTAAAAATGAATGCCCAGTCCCACGTCGGACCTCACCAAGTGGCTCTAAATGATGACAGTCCTGGGTTTGTCTCACGAGCTCTTACGGAATTATACCATCCAACGCTCTATAGTTCGGTGCCAGAGGAAATCATCGCCCCTGAAGAGTTGAAGGACAGAACTCAACTACCATCTCTTGCGGTAACCCCGACCGCCATAAATGGTAGAATGAGAGCTCAGAAGGCCGCATTCGTTCTATCAAGTCCATCGTTTGACCCAATCGATGAAGCTTCTGAAGATGCCATTTTGAAGATCGTGTTGTCGGCATCGACCTACGAGGACTCAATTGACTGGCTTAATCTTGTAGGCTTTGAGCATGTAGAATATTTTCCAGATATCTGGGGCGTCTCAGTCGACTTTGAATTGCGAAGTGGGCATGCAAAGAGGCTGGCCGAGGAAATCGCCAGAGAGGCAGATGGTAACCACTCACAGGACATTAGCAATGCCACGAGATCAGATACTGAGGAAGGCATTCGAGATAGCTGATGATGGAATGCAGGGGGTGGTTGGCTATTTCTACTATGTTGGTGCCTGCCAGCACATAGCCAAGGTTGAGATAGTCAAAGACTATCTCCCCAAGGTTATCTCAAGAAGCGAACCACCCACAATCCACCACATGATGTGGATGTTTCATGAGTGGGTTAGATACTACGATCCGGATGATCTGCTCAATGAGATGGAAGACGTTTTCGTTCCCTACCATATTCGCACGTGTACTCTTGCTATCGTGAGTATCTTTGAGGCGTTCTTATCGAGCGCAATCGACCGACTTGTTGGTAAAGGAAAAATTCCACAGGTGAAAGATAGCTACAAGCAACGGCTGAAGTGGGCTTTCCTGGTAATCCTCAACTCTAATTTTGGGAACGACACGATGCAGGCGAGGTTACCACAGTTATGTCTTGATCTGGATCATGCCAGACGTGTGAGGAACCTCTGGATGCACAACAACGGGAACTTCACGCATCGGTACAAGAATGATACTCTGGATGTTCTCGGACACACACCAATCGTGGTTGAAGCATTCAAGGGCTTCCACAGGTCGCCCAAAACCAAGGTTCCGTTTCCTATTGATGCTGGTTTTTTTGAACAGATATCTCGCTCCCATATTGAGGCTTTGCATCATCTCCATCACATGATGCAGGTCGTACATTTTGGTCAGATAAGATCGTATGGATATAAGGCGGCAAAAAAAAATATCGACTGGGGTCGGATTTTGGCCGGAGTATGAGAGCCCAAAAGCCTGCTCTATGCATCTTCCTCATTGCCCCATGCTCGGGCGATCTGCAGCAGGTTCTTCGCTCCCTGCATCGTGTCTGACAGTAACTCCTCCAGGTCGGCCAGCCGGGGTTGTCTGTCCTGCAACGCAGGGGTCTTTGCCCCCGATCCAGATTTCTTCTGCATCTCATGACGATGGTGAGGGATTAGTGGACGAGTTCGCTCTAATAAACCTCCCTCCCGTTCATTGTATTATGTAAACTAAGAAAATCCTCAAAGCCAATATATAGTATTTTGAATTATTTTGTACACCACATATAGTATTTTTTTATAAAGGCGCGTCAATCATAACAGTGGGAACGGCCTGTGAATCAGCCGCTCCCACTGTGGGACTTTACGAGAATCCACCGATGGTGGTGTTCAGAAAGGCAATCCCTCCTCATTGCCGTCTTTCGTTGGTGAAGTCACCGGTTCCATAGCATCCTCTTCCTGTTCTTGGCCATTGTCAGTCTGCGTCAGCTTCTCTTGAACCTCCTTGACCTTTTGTCCTTGTTCGGCCAGCGACCAACTGATCAGGTTAGCGTAGACTCGACCATCATCGGAGTAGTTGTGCGCAACCAGATAGCGCACCCTCTGCCCTACCATCTCGCGTTCGGGATCGAAGTTTCTCCGCTCCTCCTCGGTCAGCGGTCGGCGCAGTAGTTTCTGCCGGAGTTGGGTCAAGGTTGCCTTAGGGCTTCCTGACAATGTCGCCCAAACCCAGAACTGGAGCGGGTCTCCGTTCTCCTGGAAATGGGTCTCAGACTCAATGACGATGGCCAGCTTGTGCTTCGCCCCATATCGGGTTTCTCGAAGGCCCTGGTCGATCACTTCAACAATGGGGCCAACACCCTCACCTTCGGGGTGAAGCGGAAAATCTGTCTTTGGCAATTCGTATGCCATTTTGGACCAAACTTTCGTTGTTGCGCTATGTCCCAGCAAGTAACTGGTTGTCATGCGCTGACGGTTGTGTTTATTTTTTTTTGGCGTTTCATGCCAGGGGATGCCCGACAGCATCTCCATCGACTGGTGGGTCTCATCGGAAGCGTCCGGTGAGACCTATCGGCGTTTTTATGTCAGCACAAGCAAGGGCAGCCTCCTTCCGGTTTTTCGGACAGGAGGTTCTCAGTCGGGATTCTGTCCTCCTCATCAGACACCTCAATCAGATCTCCATCGAGTAGCTTCTTACTGGCATGAATGGCCTGTAGACGCTCTGGGGAGCAATCGGCCAACAGGCGTAGTTCGGACTGCCGATACACCACCAGGGCATTGTCTGGCGGAACCTGAGCATCGTCGATCGCGAATAGCACTTCTTCCCCCAGGATCTTTGACAACACACGCCGGATAGGCGTCTCTTCGAATAATCCATTCAGACATAGGCTGTCCGCAGTTTCGGGCACTCGCTGACTCCGCTCAAGAGCCCTATCGCCCAATCGCTTTACCTCCTCTGCGGTGAGTTCACCTGTTTGGAAGCGCCGCTGGGCCTCATTGAGGACCGCAGTCAGGTCAGACCATGCAGTTGCCTGATAGATATGCTGGTCCAACTCAGCGACGATCGGAGAGCCAGAAAACGCCGATGTGTCGACGGGCTTCTTGTCGGCGCTTGGTTGCTGTCGCAGGTGGGCCAGGAGTTCGGCCTTGTGGGCGGCGAGGGTGGTGCGTAGTTCAGGAGTCAGAGCGCCGACTGGGGCGTCCAGGTGGAGTTGGTCGCCATCGATGGAGAGATGGATACCTCGAACCTCTAAATCGGAAAGCAGGATGGAGGCGGTCATAATACCCACTCCTCTCGCTCCACTGTCTCTTCCTCTTGCGACCTTGTTGTTGACGGGGGCGCGGGTGCGTCAACAACAAGGTCGGTAAGGATGAAAAGCTTGCTATTTCGAGGGCCAACCTGCTGCTCCACTAACCGTTCTTTTTCCAATTCGACACACGCCTTCTTGATGCGATCTCGACCGAAGCCCCTCTCTTTTCCCGCTTCCCATAGCTTTGACTGATTCAACGGCCCCTCGCTCAAAATCTGGAGGATGAACTTCCGGATCTCCTCGCGATCGATTTCGGCGGCTATGTCGGAGTCCTGGTAGCTGAAACGGATTGCCCCGGACATCATCTCCGACTTGATCAGGAAGGAACCCAGCGCCCTCCCACGCTTTGATTTACTGTGCTTCACCACCAGACTGCCGAACTGGCCGCCTATCTCCAAGACGCTGTCTACGCTGGCGGCGATGTCGCTGGAGCCACGCAGCCGGTCTAGGGCATCCTCCGTATGCTCAGAGCGTTTCCGCAGGTGGTGGATGAGGAGGAGGGAACAATTCATGTCTACCTGGAGCTGACGTAACAAATTGAAAAGGGCCGACATCTGGCCACTGTCGTTCTCATCGAGTCCGTGAACTCGTCGGAACGGATCCAGGACCACCAGCACAGGCTTTACCTCCTCGATATGCCGAAGTAACTCTGGCTCCAGTGTACCCTCTACCGTCACCAGCGATACCCCTTGCTGGATGAGGACGTGGATGGGCAGAGCATCCCCTTCCTCCTGAGACAGCTCCAGGCCAGCGTACAGGGCGTCCAGGCGCTCCAGAACTGCTGAGCTGTCTTCCTCTTCCAGGACCAGCAGAACGGCCCCCTGGCGCGTCTGGAAGCGGCCTAACAGCGATCGTCCTGTGGCTACGACCAGGGCAAACAGAAGTACTAACCAGGTCTTCCCGATTCCCGGTATGCCGGCCATCAACAAGATGCCGATGATGGGTAGTAGGTGCTCGATGAGCCACCTGGTGGGCTTGTAGTTGGCGCGCAGGTCGCCCAGGGTCTGCCGACAGAAACGACCTTGTTGTTGTTGTTGCCCCCCTATAGGGGCAACAACGTCAACGTGGTCGGTCGGCAGCCCGGCAACCGGGGTATTTTCAATTGAGTTTGACGGTGGTTTCGTCAACGTCAAGGTCACCGGCAACAAGGTCGATTCCGGCGCATATCTCCCCACGCTGGCCGCGATGCGCTGGACTTCTTCGTCGGGCAGGGGCGGATCGCATCGTTGCTTGTTGGCGACCAGTATCGCCGCGGCAATCTCGTCCTCGCTCATCCCACGTCGACGCATTGTGCCAGCGAGACTGGCCAAATCCTGGTTTCGTCTTCCCTCAGGAATCTGGTCCTCCACAGCGGGAGCCGGACCGCGAGGTTTCCCATTGCTGGGAGTCGCTTGCAGGACGTCCAGCAGCCTGTCGGGCCACTCCGCGATCTCAACTTCGTCGGGTCGGCTGGATGCTTCCCAGGCGTAAGGGCGACCGTTAGGATGGATGCTCGGAGCGACAACGATATATCCGCCCTCACCACGGACGTCGAGGCCAGGGAGCCGTTTGACGGAATTGCGTACCTCTTCTCGGTGTTTGAGTAGGATGTGCCGGCCACCGCTGCCTGTAATCTGTTCGACCGTTTCGGGAAGTTTGCCGTACTCAGCTTCTACTATTACTGTGTTAATTACGCATAGGATGGGTTAGATTGGCCATTTTCTGCTGTATACATTGCTCTATCGCCATCTCCCATAAGGCGTCTATGATCTG
>Ga0257125_1001776_pt1 | contig 20286 bp, 17 predicted proteins | sample SI106_200metaG_FD_190183 | JGI IMG/M metagenome (GOLD analysis project Ga0257125, IMG submission 190183) | Marine microbial communities from Saanich Inlet, British Columbia, Canada - SI106_200 | ecosystem: Environmental > Aquatic > Marine > Inlet | place: Canada: British Columbia | collected...
TGCCGGAATTGGCAGATTAAATGCAGTCAGGAGATTTCATGACACGTATTCAGGTATTCATATTATCTGTTTTTATACTGGCAGCACCCTTTGCAATGGCTGGGCCAACTGTAATTACAGATAATCGGATACATGACTTAACTATTACACCAGTACTGGGTAGGGGATATTCAATATCCACCAATACCTTTCAGTCCACCTGTCTGGGAAACATAAAGGTTACTGAGCCTTCATATGATTTCACCTATCTGTTTAATTCGATAGTACTGGAAGGCGAAGGTAGTGGTGAACTGGAAAGTAAGATTGATGTCACCACTTTTAGTGAATCCTTTCGAAATGAATTGCTGAAAAGAATCGGAATTAGAGATGAAGAAAAAACTGGCATGATTGAGACTTACCACAGTCATAATATTTATGTTGAAATCAATCTAAACTCCTATTACGCTTCTTTGGATGAAAGTTCTTCTAAAATGAGTGATTCTGCCGGTAAGTTATTGGAAAATAATGATATTTTAGGGTTTTTCAGTAGTTGCGGTTCCTACTACGTTCGTTCCATTGGTCGCAACGCCAAATTTATTGCGATTTTTACCTACAAAACAAAAACACGGGAACCCGATCCAGAATTTGAAGAAGATCTCGAAGCAGAAATCAACGGATTTGGAAAAGGTATAAAGGAAAAACTCCAGGATGACGTGATTGGCTCTGCTACCAGTGCGCTAGGTGTCATGACAGATCGGGAATTCAGGAAAAAAGCCGCTTCAAAAAAACTAACCATTAATGTGGCTGCCTTTGGTTTGGGGAAGAATGAATCAGCAACTTTAATTTCATATGATATTGGTACATTTAAATCGGCCATTGCGGATGCATTTATGTCAATGCAAAACCCGAGAACAGGTAAGGTTTCCAGTATTGAAGTTGTGCCCTGGGTGGAAAATACCGATTTTCAAGTATTGATTAAGTTGGAAGAAGAAACCGAAATCATTGAAGAAGGTGAGCCAAAAAAGGATACTACCAGTGAGGTTAGTGAAAATAGCAGTGAAAAAAAGGAACAAAAAACCCGTAAACTACTATTATATGAAAAGAAAAATATCCTGAATCAAAATGCAGAATTTTATGCGGAAATTGAACGAATGGACCGTAGAATGTTAAATCTCTACTATAAGGCTAAAATCTGTCGTGCCTATATTGATGAGAACTGGAAAGCGAGTGGTTTTTTAAAATTAGAATACAGAAATAAACATGTCCTCAATAATAAGGTGGGGGAAACTTATCCCCTGGTCAAGCTGGATGCCTTACTAACAGCTAAAAAAGTCGATCAACTACTGGATCAAGAAGAGAAGTTTATCTATGGGGATGGCCTTTCTGATAAAGGCAGTGCCCAATGCATGAAAGATATTATGTCTAAAGGAATATTTAAAGTCTCCTACCGGGACATTAAATCATGTGACAATATTATTAAAAAAATGACTGATGTTGAAAATAAAGTAATTGAAAATCACTGTATGCCTATGTTGGCCAGATAAAAGCAATACATGACAAGATTATTTAATAGATTTAAAGCAATTGGAATGAGAAAACTAACTAGGATTTCATGGACTTTATGTATGGTTTGTCTTAGTACACTTTCCACGGTTTTGGAGGTGTCCGGGGGACCAACCATCATCCGAGACAATCGTATATTTGATTTGGCTACCACACCAACACTGGGGCGAGGTTATTCAATTTCAACCAATTCGTTTCAATCCACCTGCATGAAGTCTATCAAAATCACAGAACCATCCTATGATTTTGATTATACCTTTGAGTCTCTGGAAAAAGAAGATACTGAACAAAGCTCTTCAACAACCGGAACCACTGCTGATATCAGTTTTTTGGCTTTTGACATGAAAACCCAGCAGACCTCAACTGAGGTTGAAGGTAAAAGGATGTATTACCATAATGTTAAGGTGGAAATTAATATGCATACTTATTATGCTTCTATTAACGAAAGCTCAACCCAGCTGGGTGATTCTGCTAAAACATTACTATTGAATAACGACATTCCCGGGTTTTTTCATAGCTGTGGTTCTTATTATGTTCGTTCTATTGGCAGAACCGCTAAATTTACCTCTGTTTTTACCTACCTGGATGAAAGTACAGAAAAAAATGAAGCCTTTGAATTCCAACTTGAATTAGCCATTACCGGTTTTGGTGGCGCCTTGGCAAAGGTTTTAAGCCAGGAAACTACCCCTGCTTTTGCCTTAAATATCAAAGATTCATTTGATTCCATGGCTAGAAAACAGAAGTTGACGATTACAACTAAGGCCTGGGGATTGGGTAAAAATCAAAATGCAACATTGATTGCCTATGATTTAACAACATACAAAGCTGCTATTAAAGAAGCCTTTATTTCCATGCAGAACCCGAGTACCGGGAGAGTATCCACCATGGAAGTGATTCCCTGGGTGGAAAACGCCAGCTTTCAAAATTTTATTAATCTTGAAGAAGATACCGATAACGATACCGGTGAGCGCCTATTGTTATTCGAAAAGAAAATGATTTTAAATCTCAATGCTGAGTTCTTGGCACAAATTGGCCGGACAGATCGGAATTTAATGGATATCTATTATAAAGCTATGATATGTCGGCAGATCATTGATTCCAGTTGGAAACGCGGTGGACAGCTTTTACCGGGAATGGAAAAGGCACTGTTACAAAATAATAAAAATGTTTCGACCATTCCTATTCAGGATTTAGAGAACGAATTAACACCGGAAAAAATTGATAACCTTCTGGTGGAAGAAGATAGGTTTATGTACGGCGAAGATGGACAAAGCGGGGCTCGTGCCTGTATGCGAGAAATTATGAATCGCGGTATCTTTAAAGTTAGCTGGAGAGATATTCCTATTTGTAAAGCATTAAGGACTAAGTTTTCAATCACAATTAATCAAATTATTGATAATTATTGCATGCCTCAAGTGGCTAAATCTAAAAAGTAATTCCGGGAATCAAAGGAGAATTTAATATGAGAAGGTTGTTCACCTTATTGATAATACTATTTGTTTCTTCCAATATCGCCTTTGCACGATATAATCCTAAGTATGACAAGTACATTACCAAAGAAGACATGGCGAACTTTGTCAAAGAAGGTGTGGCTTTTGCCAAAATTTATGGCAAAGAATCAGCCTTAAGGGAATATATTGACAAAAAGGGGTTATTTAATCGAGGTGAACTCTACATTTATGCCTATGATTTAAATTGTATCGTTCTATCACATGGCGCCAGCCCAAAATTGATTGGTAAAGATTTGTCAATGCTTCAGGATACCAACGGCACAAAAATTATAAAAAGTATGGTTGATAAAATAAAAAAAGATGGCAAAGGCTGGCTAAGATTTTACTGGTTTCACCCAAAAACCAAAATGATAACTCCTAAGCTGGGATATTTTGAAATTGTTGAAGATGACTGGTGGATTGGGTCAGGTATTTACACAAACACCCAATAAAACACTCTCGCTCAATTATCACTAATCAGCGATTGAACAAACAGAAAAGGGAAAAACGGTTTTAATTAATGATGGGTAAAATTGGTTTTATAGTACTTCTGTTTTTCATTCTATCGATTCACTCCACTCAAGCCACTCCTACTATTATCCAGGACCAAAGAGTATCTAATATCGGTGCCACTCCGATCCTGGGACGGGGTTATTCTATTTCCACCAATAGTTATCAGTCAAATTGCTTCTCTAAAATCGAACAAACTTCCCCCTCATACGATTTTGTGTATCAGTTTACCCCAAAGACAGCTTTCCTCAAAGAGGGCACTGATGAAAATACTGGTTTAAACAATACATTGCATCAGATGGCAACGGATGCTTTTAAACAGAAGATATTTAAGTCCAACAATGATTCAGACAAAAAAACAAAAAAAATTATCGTCAGTATCCAGTTAAATTCTTATTATGCCTCACTGGATGAAAGTCAGGCTGCGCTCAGTGCCTCAGCAGCAGCCTTGATTAAAAACAGAGACTTACCAGCTTTTTTTAGCAGTTGTGGTTCTTATTATATCAAGTCCATGATGCGAAACGCTGTTTTTTTGGCTGAATTTAAATTTGAATCTTTCGATTCCGATTCTGATTTAAGTTTTGTCAATTTATTGGAATCCAGTATAAAAAGCTTCAATCCCACCCCGGTTAACCGAAGTAATCCTGCATTAAAAACCGAACAGAATCTCAATCATTTCTCGCAGACAGCAAAAAAAAGAAGATTGACAATTTTTGTAGCAGCCTTTGGTCTCGGATTCAAAAAAAAAGTTTCCCTAATATCCCATGATATTGAATCATTTAAAACGGCTATCAGGAATGCCTTTATCCTGATGCAAAATCCAAATACGGGTAAGGTGACTGCGATAGAGGTCATTCCCTGGGTTGAAAACACAGAATTTCAATCACTCTTATATGCAAATGAACAAAAAAATACGCCCCAATATGAAAAAAAATATAATATCAGCATGAATGCAGGATTATTAGCCGAAATTGATCGGGTAGACCGGGGTCTCCTGGATACTTACTATAAGGCAAAAATATGTCGCCAATATATCGATGATAATTGGAAACAGATCGAGGGAAACCAAATGGAATTGAAACCGGTCTATAAAAATCGTTACCTTATGAACAATTACGATAATAATTCCAGCATTCAATTATCCTCTTTTGATAAGTATTTAACAAAAGAGACCATTGAGTCATTGTATCAGAAACATCAACAGGTTATCTATGGCACCAACAAGCAACAAGGAGCCCGGAAATGTATATCAGAGCTCCATAAAGTAGGACTGGATCAAAAAAACTTCCGCGATCTAGAGCCATGCAATGACATCGAAAAACAGTTAATTAATTTCAATTTTCCTATCATTGATGATTATTGTATGCCGATACTTTTTGATGCCCGGAGCGTTCCAAAGACGATTTCAACAATTAGCAGCTATTGAAATCGATTAATTCCCTTACAGCATCGGAAAAGGATTACCAAAAAAAAGTCCATCAAGTTAAATGATAAGATATTGTTATTCCATCTTACGAGTTTAATAATTCATTAACAGGAAAAATAGAAATCATATTATTATGGTGGGTGTCTAAATCTAAAAAGTTCCCGGTCACAATAATCTTCTCGTCATCATCTAAAAAACTTTCTTTACAACAGGCCTGCACTACAAGTTTAATTTTTTCGGTGGTACTGGTAGCGTTTCTAATTTCAGGAATTAACATTGGTTCCAACCCCCACAATAAACGCATCTCCCTGACCGTTCTAATATTGCTGGAGGCACCAATAATCGGTAACATGGGTCGGTATTTAGAAATCATACGTGCCGAATGGCCACTCTGAGTGACACATAATACCTTCCCTTTTTTATATGTTATATCTTTAAATTCTTTACAGGCAGAGTATACCAGATGACCGATGATTTCAGTAGTTGTTTCATGTTCGGAGTCAAACTCATCCGGATCCCGATATTTCATCATCGCTTCTGATCTTTTGATAATATTTTCCATAATCGTAACTGCATTTTCCGGGTATTTCCCCGAAGCCGTCTCTGCACTTAACATCACAGCATCGGCCCCATCCATAATCGCATTAAAAACATCCGATACTTCTGCCCGGGTGGGAACTGGGGCATTGATCATTGACTCAAGCATTTGAGTAGCAACAATAACCGGTTTACCCTCAACATTGCACTTTCTTACTATTTCTTTTTGGGCCGGGACTACTTCCTGGGGTGGTATTTCCACTCCCAAATCACCCCTGGCAACCATGATTCCATCGGAGGCTTTTAAGATAGCGTCAAAATTTTCCAGAGCAAAAGGCCTTTCAATTTTTGAGATTAGTTTAATCCGGTCATTCCCATTATCAGTCAGAATTTTACGAATCATATTAACATCACTGGCTTCACTTACAAAAGATATGGCAACATACTCAGGATCCAGTTCTGCAATCAGTTTTAAATCAATAACATCTTTTTCGGTGGGCACTTTTTGTGACAATTCTGATGAGGGTAAATTGACCCCTTTTCGCGAAGAAATATTGCCTCCGGCCAGAATATCACAATGAATGTCTTTACCAGTAATTGACGTTACTTTCAGACAAACAATACCATCATTAATATAAATCAGTTCTCCGACTTTAATTTCTAATTCTAAACCGGGATAAGTAATGGTAATCTTTTGCTCATCTCCGGTCACGTCATCAGTCGTCACAATAATTGAATCACCGGATCTTAATAAAACCCCTCCTTCTTTAACCATTCCAATTCTAATTTTCGGTCCCTGAATATCACATAAAATCGCTAAATGATCATCAGTCTCCCGAACCAATTTAAAAAGATCAATTTTATCCTGGGCTGATCCATGGGAAAAATTAATACGAGTACAGTCCATCCCGATTTCAGCCAGTTTTAATATATGTTCCGAAGTGTTGGTCGTCGGGCCCAAGGTGCAGACTATTTTTGACTTTGTAATTGATTTCAATAGTGCCATAATTTTTCCCTTGATTTATATTTGGTAGTATCCGCTTTCTAAGTTATTGAAGGCTTTATACCATGATACCCGTGAAAGTGCATCTTCTTATTTCACTTTTTAGAAAATGGAGTAATGTTCAGATAAAGAGAAATTTTAAGACTTAAAATATGGAATATATTAACTTTTAGTCTAAAATTTCATAATGATTACCTATAATAGAAACCAAGCCAGAATGTGAGCAAATAATCAATATAAACAAGGGGTCAATTTGGCCAAATATTTTTGAGTGGTTAAAACCAGCAATTAGCGATCAGCCGAACACATATTTTTTCATAAAGAGATGCCTTTTACCTTTTAACACCCTTTTTTATTGGCTAGTCCAAGAATTAATTAGAAATAAAACTTGAACATTATTTAAAAACCGTTTATGACTAAACAAAACAATAATAGGCAACTTTGCAACATCCCAGTATGTGTAATGGTAAATAACTACGGTTTTTCAACCAAATAAAGCAGGAGAAACAACATGATTTATTTTAAAAAAGTGATTCTACTATTGGCTATTTTTTTACCGATGGTGATGTTTCAAGCCTTGCATTCAGGCCCCACTGTAATTCAGGATGATCGGGTAACAAACCTGACAACGACGCCTGTTTTGGGAAGAGGGTATTCCATTTCAACCAATACTTTCCAATCGACCTGCCTACAGAATATCGTAATGACCGAACCCTCTTACGATTTTTCCTATTTGTTTCAGGAAATGGATGAATATGTAGAGGAGAGCAGTAGAGAGACCGACACCTTAACGAAACTGGCGCCTAAGTCTTTTAAAGAGTTTGTGGATAAAAAAAACTATCAATATCATTCGCAATGGGGCAATCAAGGAAGATATGATGTGAACGTTGATGATACAACGACTACCACCGAAACGGAAACCCAGAAAAAAAGTGGATTGGAAGAGGTCGATAAAACAACCAAAACCAAAACCAAGATGATTATCGGTAAAATCGATCTGCATTCTTATTATGCATCGGTTGACGAAAGTGCCTCCAAAATCAGTGACTCCGCCAGTAAACTTCTGACTGGAAATGATATTCCCGCTTTTTTCAGTAGCTGTGGATCGTACTATATTCGTTCCATTACTCGAAAAGCCCAATTTATTTCGGTTTTTGAATTTGAATCGGTAAGTGAAGAGGAAGATCGAACATTCGTATATAACCTGGAAACAGAACTGAAAAGTTTTCGGAAAAGAGTCGTTGATGTTGATTGGCAATACAAAAGTGGATATAGCAATTATGCTAGTGCCGGTAACTATTCATATGAACAAAACCAGACCTTACGAGATGAAACCCAACTGGTCGGCGAGGGTTTAAAAGACACCTTTTCTAAAGATGCGACCAGTCGCAGCCTGACGATTACCGCAACAGCTTTCGGTCTTGGAAAAAACAAAAAAGCTTCTCTGATTTCATATGATATTGAAACATTCAAAGCTGCTATCAAAGATGCTTTTCTTTCCATGCAAAATCCCAGGACAGGAAAAGTAGATTCCATTGAAGTGATACCCTGGGTGGAAAATACCGAATTTCAGTCTCTCGTTAAATTGGAAGAAGCTGTTGATCCGGCAGAAATCAAAAAATCATTTCCAGCGGCGTCATTAATAACGAGTTTGGTAGAGGAGGATTCAAGCAGCACAAGCACAGACGAAGAAAAGCCCAAAATGTTGTTGCTTTACGAAAAGAAAATGATCCTGAACATAAACGCTGAATTTCTGGCGGAATTAAACCGCACCGATCGCGCAATGCTGAATCTCTATTATAAAGCAAAACTCTGTCGTAAAAATATCGATTCCAGATGGGTGAAAAGAGGAAATAAAGGGGAAGCACCCGAAGTGAGTCCTCGCTATACAGAACGATATCTCATGAACAATCGATATCCGGATACCGGAGTAAGACTGGTGGATTTTAATAACTACTTAACCCAAGCTCGCGTAGATGGCTTGCTGGCCGAACATCGCAAGTATGTATATGGTGGCGGCGATTGGGGCAAAGGGGCACGTTCCTGCATGAACAATTTAATGCAGCCTAAAGCCATTTTTACAATAAACTATCGGGATTTTAAGGACTGCCAGACCTTGGAGGAGAATCTAGGTCAAATCGAGGAATCCATAGTAGAAAACCACTGTATGCCCCGATTGTTTGACAAATGGAATGATCCCAAAGAGGTTGATTCTCTAACGGATGAAGCACAAATTCAAGAACAAACGCCTGAAGGATAATTTCCGCTATTTATTAAAATAGAAAGTCCTGATGTAATATCTCACTGTTTGACGGGCAAATTCAACAGCCCGTCTTTTCTTTAGTTCTCCAAATACTTCGATTTTGAGCACTCACAAACCACCAGTTCTCCAGCTATTTTTCCCACAAAAACTAACTGATTCTTAGAAAATCACCGATATCCTGACGCATTTCATTTAATTTACGCTTAATTCTTTCTCTTTCCGCTTCTAAACTAAGACGATAGGAAAGGCTTCCAACTTCAAGCCCTAATTTTTTCCCGGCTTCAAAATATTGACTCACTTCGGATTTCAATTTTTTCCCATTGGCAAAAACAGAAGCGCTTAAAATATTTAAAATGAAGATCAATCGTTCCAGATCATCTACATGTAACTTTACTAATTTTGGGATGGTTTTAGATTTCAGCAAACTGGCAATTTCAGCAAGTGTTTCATGGGGTTCATTTTCAAGGTAACTTTTAAAAACCCTTTTTAAAAACTTAATCTGATTTTCTTCAACCTGACCATCGGAAACAATTATACTAACTACGGCTTTAACCAGCCAATTTTGTTCTTCAGGTGACAGGCCTGATATTTTTTTTATCATATCTACCTCATCATAGTGTTTACTGAATTTTGAATGGAAATATAATGGTTTGCGAGCACATTGAATACTAAAATAATCATCAAAACATAGAAAGTATTAGAAAAAGAGTGCTTTGAACATACAGTTACTATACGAAGTCTGTGAGCTGAAAGTATATTTTGATTAGCTGGTTAAAAGGTCTCTGAAAGAATACTTAAGATTAATTTATCTATTGAATAAGAATAGATAGCTTGTCAGTTTCTGAAAAAATTGTGAACTAAGATTTAGTTACATCAATTAATAAATAAAATTAGTTTCGACCCTCAAAAGGTAATATCATGTCAAAAAAAAATGGTTCTGTTTTTAACACCATTAAACGATATTTAGAAAAAATTAATTATAGTCGTTTAAAATATGAATGGAATGAATTAAATGAATGGCGATAAGAGAATTTAACCATAATTTTCATTTTTACTGCTTTAAAGTTCTCCTTCACCGGAATAGAAGATGCAGACAAATCTTTGTCTTTGTCTTCTATTCTGCGTATCTTTTTAGTATAAATACCAGATTTTTTTTAAGGTTTTCGTCGTGATTTCTTCACCGATTTGATCATTTTACCAAAAGCTTTGTCCCGATTTCGCTTCTCCAGATAAGACATTTCATTAAATAAGGTCTCTTTATGCATTTTAGTATAATTATCAAAGTGATCTTTTAATAATTTACCCGTTTTAATTGCTTTCTGAACAGCACACCCCTTCTCACTAGTATGGGAACAATCACTATAAAGACACTGTTTTGACAGCTCCAAAATGTCATCAAAAATTGTTTTAAAACCACTATTAACCTGGAGATTCCCAAGCTCACGCATTCCAGGTGTATCCACGATCATGGCACCATTTTCAAGAGAAACAAGTTGTCGATGGGAGGTGGTATGTTTTCCTTTGCCATCTTTTTCCCGTATCGATTGTGTGTCAAATTGATGAACGCCAAGTAAGGAATTTAAAAAAGTCGTTTTCCCAACTCCGGATGACCCCAATAAACAATAAGTCAAACCGCTTTTCATTTTTAAGTTGATTTGTTCCAACCCATCAAAATTAGTATTGCTAAATGGAATAACATCCATTCCAGGAAAGCGAGACTGGATGAGATTCACCTGATTTAGGGTATCTGCCTGACTGATAAGATCACACTTACTCAATAAAACAATCGCTTGAATATTTTCGTCCTGAACCATCACCAGATATCGCTCCAGGCGGTTTATATTAAAATCTTCATTCAAAGATTGGATAATAAAAGCGCAATCAATATTGGCTGCAATTAGTTGTACATCAATTTTTCGACCGGAACTTTTACGCTTCAATATTGTCTTTCGGGGAACAATTCCATCAATAATTGCAAAGGAATTATTATCGAAAGACTGGATATAAACCCAATCACCAACTGTGGGATAATCCAAGGGTGAATCCGCAGTAAACATAAGTTTACCACTGATTTCTGCAGATATTGAATTTTGACCTGTATGGATAAAGTACTTGTCTTTAAAGACAGTAGTTATGCGGGCAATTTGGAAGGCGTCTAATTTATTACTATCTGTGTTGGATTTAAACCAATCTGTGTAGCCGAGTTTTTCCAGTTTCATTGGTTACCTTTTAAGTTAATCATCAGTAATTATTCTGTTTTTATTAACTTTATAAAGCCTTAAAAAACAGAGTCAACTATCTTATAAAAAATTACTTCGCTGATAGTCATTACTAAAAAAGCTTACCCGTAATGACTTAATTCATCACTTCGGGTTGATGATTAACATTATAAAATAGCAAAAAAACTCCTTTTCAGGGTGAGAAATTCACATTTCTTTTGGAAATATGCTCGTTTTAAGTTTCTAAAATGAATCAAGAAATTTGTCAAGATTAGTAAAACAACTCTTTAAAATTCTGCAACATTTACATTAAAACTTGCCAACTTAAATCACAAAGTTTCAGCATCTTTCACTGAATTTACTGTTCCCTGAGCACTGAATTCGCGATACTTTGAGCAAAGAACGAAGGGATACTTTATGCAGACACTTCGACTTCGCTCAGTGTCCGAATATGTTCAACCCAATTGCAAACTGCTATGGGTAATATTACCGCTAAAATCAATTTAATTAAATATTGGTATGGCTGAAGACAAAAAATTATTAATCTTTTATAATCGTAGCAGGTTTTGTTTTTCTATTAAAAAATAAATAAAAATCCAAAGAAACATTTTGATGGCCAATCAAAAAAAACATTCAGAATTACAATACAAAAAAGCTCATGATGTTTTGTTAACTGTATTGGATAGTATCGATGCTACCATATATGTTTCTTCCATGGAGAACTATGAGATTTTATATGTGAACAAACACTTAAAAGATCAATTTGGTGCCGATCTGGAAGGAAAAATTTGTCATGAATGTTTTCAAGGTTCGGAAATCCCTTGCTCTCAATGCACCGATAAAGTCCTCCTTAATAATTTAGGAGAACCTACAGGGGTGCATGTTTGCGAAAGGCAAAACCCGTTAAACAAGAAATGGTATCGCAATTATGACAGAGCGATTAAATGGATTGATGGTTCATGGGTTCATTTACAGATATCAACAGACATCAGCAATAGTAAAGAAGTTGAAAAAAGCCTGCTTTTCCTTCATGACGAACTGGAAAACCAGGTTCAGGAAAGAACAGAAAAACTATTCAAAGCCAATATTGAGCTAAAAGTCAAAGTTGCAGAACACAACAAAGTCAAAAAAGCATTGATTGAATCTGAAAGATTTTTAAATAAGGCACAGGAAATATCGAACACTGGACATTTTAAATATGATTTTAAGACTAAAGAATTATCCTGGTCTAACCAATATTATCGAATTCTTGGGCTTAAACCGGATCATCCACCAAAACCTGACCATGACTTCTTTATATCCCGTGTTCACCCCGATGACAGGGAAGAAGTCAACCGCTTGCTTGTAGCTGATAATGGATTTAAAGCGATAAATCTGAATTTTGAGTACAGAACCGTCCCAATAAAAGGATCAATTCACACCATTCAGGTATTCAGTGAGGTTGAAAATGATAAATCAGGGCAACCACTATGGATGCAGGGAATCAATCAGGATATTACTGTACAACGGGATGCCCAGTCAAAATTAACTAAATCTGAAGCGTTGTACCGAACTTTGGTCGATAATATATCTGAGGGATTAATTATCACTGACCGTGATTTCAAAATTAATTTTATTAATCCTAAATTTTCAGAAATTACCGGATATGAAAATGAGGAGATATTAAATCAATCTACTGAAATTTTTTTTGATACAAAAAACCGAAAAAAAATTAAAACCTTCTTTTTACAAAACCTTAAAGGAATTTCTAGTTCGCTGGAAGTAGAAGTTACGCGCAAAGATGCTGTCAAATTACCGGTTACTATTTCAGGAAATCCAATGATGGAGGAAGGTGTTTTTAATGGCACCTTTATTGTAGTGACAAACCTCTCACATATCCGGCAAGCAGAACGTAAAGTTCATGAATCTATTCGGAATTTGAACCGGGCACAGAAAATTTCGCAAACCGGTAGTTGGAGCTGGGACCCTGGAACAAATCAAAATATATGGTCCGATGAAATGTGTCGTATTCTAGGGTACCCGCCACTAGATCCTAAAAATATTGTTGAATCTACGTTTTACGATAAAATTCATCACCGGGACAGAGAAATAGTATATCAATCTCTAGAAGGAGGTTGGTTAAATGGTGTCCCTTTCGACTATGAGTATCAGACAGTACCCATTGACGGTGAAATAAAGACCATTCGGTGTTTTGCCGAGATAGACCTGGATGAAAACGGAAATCCATCACGTTTGATCGGCATTGACCAGGATATTACAGAATATCGACGCAGTGAAAAAGACTTAAAAGCAGCCAAAATTGAAGCAGAAGCTTCCAATGAAGCAAAAACCAACTTCCTGGCTAATATGAGTCATGAACTAAGGACTCCGATGCAGGGAATTTTAGGGTTTTCTAAACTTTGTCTTTCCCGCATAAAAGAACTTCATAAAGATAAAATCGAAGAATATTTGGAAGACATTTATGCTAGTGCCGTCCGATTAATGTCGTTGTTAAATGATCTTTTAGATTTGTCAAAATTAGAAGCCAAAAAATTTCGTTACAATTTTATCCCTGAAAAAATTAACAGCTTAATTTTGGAGAAAATCATTTATCTTAGATTATTAGCTGAAGAAAAATCGCTAAATATCCTTTTTGAAGAAGAAAAACTGAACAGTGATGTCGAAATGGATGCAAAAAAGATCGGTCAGGTCGTTGATAATCTTCTATCCAACGCAATACGATATTCAAGCCCTAAATCAAATATCACCCTCCAAGTTATAGACCAAAATGATTTTATCAAATTTAGTATTAATAGTTTCGGTACCAAAATTCCCACCAAAGAACTAAAAAGTATTTTCAATAAGTTCTCCCAAAGCAGCAATACCAGGACTGGTGCCGGTGGAATTGGATTAGGGTTAGCAATTTGTAAACAGATTATTTCTGATCATTACGGCGAAATATGGGCAGAAAATAACCCTGACCAGTCCGTGACATTTAATTTTCAACTTCCAAAATTACATCAATTTTAGGATATTGATATTTTCCCCTACTTCTTTAGTAAAGAAAGGTATAAATCCTCTACTTGGGTTCTTGCCCAGGGTGTTTTTCTCAAAAATTTAAGACTGGATTGCATCGACGGTTCGTTGATAAAGCACCTTATTTCGATTCGTTTTCCCAGTTGTTTCCAACCATAATGATCCACCAGGCTATGTATAATCTGCTTAAGTGTCACACCGTGCAATGGATTATTGATTTGTTCGTCACTCATTCCTACTTAACCCGAGTTTATTGTTAGTTTGTTACCAATGTAAAGAACTTGTTGGTCTTTACAGAAAAAACCTTATCAACGCTCAATTTAATCCTGATGATTGATTACACCTTATCTGTATTTCATTCTATTATATAAAACGTCAATGTTATTGGCATAGTCTTATATTGTCAAAAATGCTTAAAAACAGCCCTTTCAATGCAAATAGATTGATTAGGGGTACTTTTTTTATCATTGACAGTAGAAAGGTTCTAACTCACAGTTACTACTAGGTTTGGAACCAAAAGATTCTATACTATTTTTCTTTCGGTGACTGAATCATCAGCTTATAATTATTTTTTTTAAAAAAAAACGACCATGGAAATTGAAACAAATCGATTATTACTCCGACCGCTACAGACAGATGATATTACCAGTTTAGTAAACATCTGGTTAGACCCCGATGTTACAACTTTTATGGGCGGCCCCAGAAACAAAACTTCATTGGTAGAAGGATTTAAAGAAGACGTTCATAACCCAAGTACTCAAATAGACGATTTATGGCCAGTTATTGAAAAAGCATCTTCAGAAGTAGTTGGTCATTGTGGTTTACTTGAGAAAGATATTGAGGGGAAAAAAGAAACTGAACTCATTTATATTTTTCATAAAAGAGCCTGGGGAAAACAATATGCCTCAGAAATCGGGCAGGCTTTAATAAAACATGCAGAAAAAAATCTAAGACTGTATAAGCTTATCGCATTAATCAATCCTAAAAATGTTGCTTCAGAAAAAGTAGCCATTAAACTTGGAATGCAATTTTTTAAACAATACTACGACCAAATGGTAAAGAAATGAAAATATATATCGTAAATTTAAATCTGAACAATAGTCCAAAGTAAAATGATGATATGCTAACCATATTTTTCCAAAAGAACCTGTAACTATTGAAATTCAGCTTGAATATTCAATTGAAATTTTAAATCATGAAAAAAAAGGAACGGGGGTTATTGCAACTACAATTAGTTGTTTTTGCATTAGTTTCAGCATCTTTCACCAATATCTACATCACTCAACCCATTTTACCTGTACTGCAGGATGAATTTGGTGTCACACCAGTACAAGTATCACTAACAGTATCATTTGTAATTTTAGGTATTGTACTCTCAAATCTGTTTTTTGGGTTTTTATCAGATCGCTTTCCTGTTCATCCTATTATTTTGACAGGTGGCGTTTGTGTCGCTATCGGAGGTTTAGTTGCTGCGGCAACGCACGATTTTAAAATTCTGGTTATGGCCCGCCTTTTTCAAGGCATTTTTCTTCCTGCCCTGACCACCAGTCTGGCAGCCTGGTTGGCCCGAACATTACCTGGTAAAAGGCTCAGTATAGTGATGGGTTCTTATGTATCAGCAACAGTCATGGGTGGACTTGGTGGCCGTTTGTTAGGTGGTTGGATTCATCCACCACTACATTGGCGATATGCTTTTATATCAGCCTCCGTGTTGATACTAATTACAACCATAATAACTGTGTTGACACTCCCTCGTACACCTATAAAAAAAGTCATTAACCTGGAAAAAAATGAAGGTTTTTTCTCCCTGATAAAACGCAGAGATTTATTAATGCTTTATTGTTGTGGAGCAGGGGGACTATTGATGTTTTCTCCGGTATTCAATTTCCTCCCCTATCGATTAGCAGGTGCTCCATTTCACTTTTCAACTGAATTGATAACTTTTATTTATTTTGTTTATGTCATGGGGATTTTCATAGGGCCAATAGCCGGTCGCATCAACAATAAATTTGGAGGTGGAAATGCTTTGATAGCCGGAACTAGCCTGCTCGGAGTGTCATTTGGCCTTCTTCTGATTCCTTCGGTAACCGCAATTATATTAGGTCTTTTAGGTATCTGTACCGGGTTTTTTACAATTCATTCAGTTGCTGTAGGTTTACTAAATCAAAAACTTTCCGGTAGCCACGGCAAAGCAAATGCACTCTATGTTCTTTTTTATTATATCGGCGGATGGTTAGGCATAACCGGTGCTGGTTTCGTCTTTCAGTACATTGGCTGGAACGGGGTCATTTTCTTTGTGATGCTCTTTCTGGTTATCCCTTTAATTACCGGTCTTTTTGAAAAAAGAAATCAGTCAACCAACAAACAAAAGATTAAACAAAACGTCCCTGAAACCAGAGATTAGAGTTTATTCTCTACTCAAAAAGGTCTAACTATCCTTTTTCCCCAACAACCAGAAAGTGTTTCTGCATTTCATTATAAATATTAACATCTTCAAATCCAGCCTTAAGTAACTGGTCCTGAACATTTTCCGGCTTACATCTTATTTCCTTGGGTGGCCCCTGGGGCATCTCCTCTTTTCTCCAATCAACAATAAATACCTTCCCTTTCCTTTTTAATAAGCGATAAGCTTCTTCCAACATCTGCACCGGTGAATCTAACTCATGATGTAAATTGATCATATAAACCAGATCAGCTGAGTCATCTTGAAGGTCTATAGTATCTTCTTCCATTTTCAAAGGAATGATATTAGGATATTTTGGACAAATATTGGACGTCATCCAGCTGATCATAACTTCGGATATATCACAGGCATAAATTTTTCCGTTTTCAATATACTTTACAAAAGGAATACTAAAAAAACCTGTCCCGGCACCTATATCAATAAAAGTACTTAATTCTGCTAAATTTAAGTTCAGATGACTCCATATTTTTTCCGGGGGAATATCTAACAGTCTTTCCGGATTATTTAATTTTTGAAGTTTTTTGGGGTCAAATTTTTTATCATCCATATCAAATTCCTGTTTAATAAACGACCATTCCTGTTTAAGTGTCCTACGTTCGACAACAACACTTATCTAAAACAATTTTCAATTCAGTTAAGTCTATCAGTATGCTGAGCGAAGTCGAAGTGTCTGCGTAAAGTATCCCTTCGTTCTTTGCTCAAAGTATCGCAAATTCAGTGCTCAAGGAACAATAAAGTCAGTCCTCAGAGAACAGAATTGGTGTTCAGAATATCAGTCACTTTTTATTACAAGATTCAACCCTATTGAAGTACACAATATATATTTACACACCTGATAAAACTCAATTTTAAAGTAAATTATAATAGACAATTGCTTTGAAAGATACTTCATTTATTTTATTTATTAAATCAAGGGTCTACCCCTTTTGTAATTATAAAAAACGAGGCAACCCTATGGCTATTGTTATCTTGTTCCAGACTTGTTTGAGGGTTTTCATTGATTTTATTCTTACAAAAAGCTTAACTATAGATAATGTTCAGAACGTCTCAGTGACAAACTTGAATGGGTTTATGTCGGGACAGCTCATCTGGAATTTAATATGGTTTTAACATCTGCTTACTATCTGACTCATAAATCTGATTTCTTATGGAAAAATTCAATCAAAAAATAATCCTTGTTATTTACCATTCCCAAGGTGGTACCGTGAAAAAACTTGCGGAAACTTTTGTTCAGGGAGCCTCTAAAATAGAAAACATCCAGATTATATTTAAACCAGCCAAGGATGTTTTATTAGAGGATCTTTTATGTTGTCAGGGAATCGCTATCGGTTCCCCGGAATACTTCGGTTACATGGCTGGATTAATCAAAGATTTTTTTGATCGCACTTATGAAAAGGCAGAACAAATTACAATCGGACTTCCTTATATGATTTTTGTATGTGCAGGTAATGACGGTAGAGGAGCTATTACTCAGATAGAACGTATCGTTAAAGGCTATCATTGGAAAAAGGTTTATGAACACTTTCGAGTCGTCGGCGTACCTAGAGAGGAAGATTTTGCGCATGTTGAGGAAATGGGACAAACATTGGCTGCAGGAGTAGAAGCGGGAATATATTAGTATTCAGAAAAAATCAAAACTAGAATCAGAAATATGGATTATCATAATTCTCATTGGGTAATACATGGGTTTTTTTACAATAGTATGAATATCAATAGAGAGGGGTCTTTATTTTGTTTACTAAATTCCCTTATTTCACTTCTGCCTCATACGGCAACATAAAATTAAATGTCGATCCACCTTCTGGATTGTTTTCTGCCCATATTTTTCCATTATGAGCTTCGATTATTTCTTTACAGATAGCTAATCCTAAGCCGGTTCCACCATTTATTGATGAGGTTGAGCTACTTTGAACAAATTGCTCAAAAATAATTTCTTTTTCATTAGCAGCGATACCCGGCCCATTGTCTTGAAGTGAGCATTCGATATACTTTTTCTCACATTTTATTTCTATTTGGATATCCGTATTCTTCTCAGAAAATTTTATGGCATTCGCTAACAAATTAGTGAGCACTTGTGATATTCTGCTATAATCTATTTCAACCAGTAGTTCGTTTGTTGGTGGGGAAAAATCAACGGTTATTTGTTTATCTCTAGCCAAAACAACCAACTCCTGTATTACAAGCTTTATTGAATCAGATAATAACCCGTGTTTAAAAGTATAGTCTACTTGACCTTTTTCCAGTTTTGCCGTGTCTAGTAATTCATTTATTTGACTTAACAGGCGATCCCCACTTGCACTAATATCACTGAAATACTCCTTCAGTTTATCCTTCCCCAAAACATCCATACGTTCAATCGCAAGTTTCGACCACCCCAAGATGGATTGCATTGGTGTACGTAGTTCATGGGAAACATTTGCTAAAAACTCAGATTTAAATCGATTTGCCTGCTCAGCTTCCTTTTTTAATATTAATGTATTTAAATTTTCCGCTTTCGTTTTCAGAAGTTTCTGCTCGGTTTTAATTGCCATTATTGCTGCCCTTTCTTTATCTTTACGCATCGTTGTTAAACGATCAGATAATCCAAAAGCCAAAATCAATATCTCAAGCAAAATCCCATAATGAATGCTATACTTTGCAAAGTAGGATATATGACCACCTTTCAATACAAGTAAATTGGTAATGAGGCTCCCCCCCATTAAAAAACATACAGCTATAAAATAGTAGTATGCTAATCGGATCCTTTTTATCATTAAATAAACACTCATCAAAATCAGCAAAAAAAACAAAGCCAATTGGAGTGGTGCTGTTATTTTACAGACTTGTAAAACACCAATAACAGGGAGGAGTAATATATTTACAATAAACAGACCTGCATATATTTGAAATAATCGATTAATTTTGGGGATAATAATTTTTGTGTTTAAAAAAGAGAGAGAGAAAAGCAGATATAAAAAAAGTGTCATGTTCCATCCAATAATTGCGCTATACTGAATCATCCATTTGCTTTCTGGCCACAAATAAAGATAACCAAACCCATCAGAGTTTAGTTGATAAATTAGAAAGGAACTTAAATAAAGTGTATAAAAGAGGTACGATTTTTCCCTTAAGGATACAAAAATAAACAGACTATAAAGCAGTATTGCTATAATAAATCCATAAAAAACCCCCAATATTAGCTGTTCACTTGTATTTTTTTAATAAAATCTAATGTATCCCAAATGGTCAAAGGAATATACATTCGTCCTGTATTGGAAAAACAAAGATAAGTTGTTATTTCACTATTAGGTTGCAAAACCAAGCTGAATATATGGTTTCTATCAAAGACATCTCTTTCATTTCTTTCCGCCAATATTCCCGATTTTTTGCTTATTATTACACTGTTTAGATCAACAAGGAAAAAATTGACTTTGTTCATAAACGGGTGGCTATGCTCTAACAGCACTCGTCGCTCAGTATTTGATGGATTTTTCAGTGTAAATCGAACCCAGATATTTGAAGCAGAATATTTGAAATTGAGTGTCTTTTGAGTGGAATCTTGAAATCGGATAGATAGTTCCTGGGATGTGATGTCATTAATCGTCCATTTCTTCTCTTTGTCCTCCAAATATTCTAAGTTTAATCCAATTGGATAATATCCATTGCCTTCCTCAAGGACTACCACGGGTGCTGCTGAGAGATTTATGCTATCCGCTAAAATAAATAATAAAAGGATACTAAAAAAGGTGATATGGATTTTATTCATTCTGTCTAATGATATTGTTGGACGAAGCCGCTTCGCGGAAAAAATGCCACACTGGGCAGATTTGGTGTAACC
>Ga0257125_1001780_pt1 | contig 20248 bp, 24 predicted proteins | sample SI106_200metaG_FD_190183 | JGI IMG/M metagenome (GOLD analysis project Ga0257125, IMG submission 190183) | Marine microbial communities from Saanich Inlet, British Columbia, Canada - SI106_200 | ecosystem: Environmental > Aquatic > Marine > Inlet | place: Canada: British Columbia | collected...
ACATGCTTTACCTGATACCCTAGATACTGCATACTCCGCACCAAAAGGTCTGAGAGAACATATGTCCGCCAGTTACCAATCGTCGCAGTAGAATATACTGTCGGTCCACATGTATACATCCCAATCTCACCTTGTTCTACACCTTGGATTTCTTCTACTCGCCTAGTTAGTGAGTTATATAATTTCATACTCTCAGTTTATCACGACTCCACACCAATCAACATGTAATTATGATGTTCTTTGTGTGACTCAAAAATATTACGCATCTGGCGCATCTACGTTTTTTGAGTTGCAAAAACTGCGCAGGTGCGACGGCACCGAGCGATAGGTCGCTACGATAACAATCGTAGATAGACCGCTTTTGCTTTCAAAATATGTAGTGTGCCAGATGGGAGGAAATATTTTGCAATACAACTACCCCATCGCTCCTCTCTTCTCCGCACTAGACTGATCCTTTGCCGCTGCCACCTGCGCATTATCTTGTTTTTCTTTTTCATACTTCATAGCCTCTGCCTGCTCCTTCTCCTGCTCCTCAACCTGACCTCGCTCTTCTTCCTTCTGTTTGTACTCCTCCCTTGCCTTCTCCATTCCCGCCTCCACCCCCCACTCACTTGCCATCTGTCTTCTCATCATCCGTAGTTCTATCTCATCCTTATTCTCACTTCGCTCTGCATACTTATGATAGTCATCCTCAGTCCGGAATCCCTGTGGTTTTGCGGGCGGTGGATTACCTCCTGATTGCTGCCCATCCCCTGCTGGATTTGGTTGCTGAGCTGCCACTGCCTGCTCCATGGCCTGCATGGCCTGATTCTCCTCCTGACCCTCCTCAACATCTTCAGTTTTTGCGCCCACCGCAGTCTTGAGGACCTCCATCGGCTCCCTTACCACACGCTTTGCAGCTGCCTTGGCAATCCCTCCGAACTGTTTCCCCACCTGACCCAGAACATTCCCCTGTTTATTCATACCTATCAGTGTACTCGACTTCCCCACTCACTTCACCTACGAGGAGTCTCCTCGCAGGTGAATTTTGCTATACTTACATCAATGCCTAGCAAAAATGCTCTCAAAGAATATATTGAGGGCGGCTACTATCATATCTATAACCGCGGTGTGGATAAGCGCACCATTTTTGAGGATGACCAAGACTACAAAACATTCCTCTCGTATCTCAAGTTTTACCTCACTGCTCCCAACCTACGAGGAGACTCCTCGCAGGATAAAATTCCTCCGTCCAAGCAACTCAACAACTATCATGAGCAGATCTCCCTCATTTCATACTGCCTCATGCCCAATCACTTTCACATCATGGTCCAACAACACACCTACGACACCATCAACTATTTTATGCGCTCACTTGCCACCAAATATGTCAGATACTTTAATACCAAACACAATCGAATCGGACCACTATTCCAAGGCACCTACAAAGCAGCTCACATCACTAATGAATACCAGTTCACTTACCTCACCAAGTACATCCACCGCAACCCCCTCTCCCTTCCAGCCTACAAGGAGTCTCCTCGTAGGGAACTCCACACCTACCAATACTCATCCTATCCCAATTATCTTGGACAGTTCTCGCAATCATGGATTACAAAAGATGACATACTCACCTATTTCTCCAATACCAATCCCAACCTTAGTTACCAAAACTTCGTCGAAGACTCAGAGCCAGACGATATTACTATTATCAAAGATTACACAATCGATCTTATTTAACCTACGAGGAGACTCCTCGTAGGTTACCCCACCCACCTCTTAGCCATCATCAGTAATCCAAGAATTAGAGCACTATAGATCAAAGTCCTCAACAGATCCTTCCCCACATACTGACGATCTAGATACGCGAACTCTTTCTTGTCTTTCCGCTCTTCCTGCTCACCTATCTTGAGGGCAAAATTATCCAACCGATAACTCGACTTAATCTTTTCATTCCTGGTCTTTTTCTTCTTGGGCATACTTACCAGCCTACTCTTCGTTGTATTCTTTATTCTCTTTCATGTCCTGCTCAATTAGACGGCGGAGATACACTGCTCGTGGAACACGTCGATTCTTCGCAATCCAGTCAAGATATGATCCAATTGCGGGTGAGATAAAGAAGTTAAATCTAGTATCTACTCGCGTTCTCGCATATTCAATATACTCCCCTAAAACCTTCTTAAGGTTGTCCACATCATACTCAGCGAGATACAATTGATCCTTGCCGCCACTTTGTAATAAATGAGGCTTACTTCCCTTGAGATACAAAGCAACTACCTGCTTGTTATCAGCTAATGCTTCCGATATTTCTTGTCCTACACCAAAAGATGGAACAGAAGTCTCAACAACCATCAAGTCGACTTGTTTTTTCCACTTACTCATTTTTCGCTGAGCCGCTAACGCCTCATCCTCACTCTGCTCAGTAAGATTTTCTCCTATTTTTCCAATTCTATGTTCCACTACCACTACATGTCCCAGCTCCTTAAGCACAGATACTATCAAATCTTGACTGTCACGAACATCGTTCGTCACATTACTCATCGCGGAAGAAAAATATATTTTCATCTACTCTCCTTTTATATATTCTACTTATTATACACAAAACAATCTTGACACCTTGGCTCATAAACAATCTCATCTGATGGATTCCAATACTCTGGATCAGAAAGACTAGTTGACTTACCATTAATCAATCTCTGGCCAATCTCCGCATTTGGTAATCCGCATTGCTGACAAGTTGCATTCAATTTATATTTTTTATCTGCCAACAATCTACATAAATCCACAAAAACAAATGCATCTCCCTGAGAATTATACAAAATGCTAAACATAACAGTCCATCCCCCACGCTCACGAAATCTCTTCATTTCACTAATAAAATAGCTTTGTAATTCTTGAGGCACTAAATGCAATTCATCCAAAATCACCAAATCATTATCATGAAATAACTCCTCAACATCTGCCTTAGTCTTAAACAGTTTGGAAGGAAATGTTGCCCCACTTCTCGAATATAGTTCATCTGACTTAATGTCAGTTCTTCCTTTAGCATAAGGCTGATAACAGCCTATCGAAACGCTTTTTCCTAATTTTGTAGCGATCATCATTGCCACTACAGTTTTCCCAGAGCTCAACGGACCCTCTACAATAATAGTTTTACCCTTATCTCTATCAGCATCTTGAAAATTCTTAACAATCTCAGAAGAAACCTCCTCTGCCTTATCTATCACATATGAATATAATTCTAGTTCATCAGCACTAGCCAGTTTTTTTACAGTCTCAACAGTTATATTTTTATTATTCATATCCCCTTTCTTGTCCCCATTGCCTGGGTTAATGTTTCCTCATCCGCATACTCCAGCTCTACTCCCGTTGGCAATCCCCTTCCGATTCTCGTAATCACGAGGCTCGATAGGTCAGGATTAGATTTTTTTCGTTCTTCCAAACGATCATTGATGTAGAGTGCAGTTGCCTCGCCCTCCAAAGAAGTATTGGTAGCAAGGATAATTTCTGATATTTTAGCATTCCCCACCCTAGTAAGCAAAGTATCGATATACAGCTCTTCCGGACCAATCCCATTTAGTGGAGAGAGCGAGCCATGCAAAACATGATATCGACCCTTATATCCCCCGGATTTCTCAAGAGCCAGCACATCCTGAAAAGACTCCACCACACAGACCACACTCTCCTCTCGCGAATCATCCTGGCAGACCAGGCACTCATTTTCTTCGCTCAAGTTATGGCAAACCACACACATCTTGGTCTTGCGCTTAAGATCCGTGAGAGAACTCGCAAAGCTATCCAGATCATTCTGCGGCACTCGCAGGAGATAGAAAGCCAGTCGTTGCGCCGTTCTCTTGCCAACTCCCGGAAGCTTCTCAAAACTCGTGGTCAAATCATCTACTATTTTTGGTAATTTCATCAGCTATTTACTGACCGCCACCACCTAGTAGTCCCTTAAGTCCACCACTCATCTCCTGCAATTTTTTCGCAGCGATCTTCTGACTCTTCTTGACTGCATCGTTAAGGACTTTTACTAGTCTCTCCTCATACTTATCATCGATCGTGATAGTCTGGAATTTCTGGTCAGCTGTGAGCACCACTCTGATTCCATCCTCTTCAACTTCGATCACTTCTGCAGCGAGCTGTTTTTGCATCTGCACTGCTTGGTCTCTAATATTTTTGAGTTGGCTAGCCTGCTGCCCAACTTGTTTAAACTTATCAAATGCCATATCTGACTCCTTATTATTATGTAAATATTTCGATCGCACTCTCCACAAGACTTTCCTCTGGAGAACTCTGTGATATCGTATCAACTTTGGGCTTTGTTTGCAAACTTACTTTACGGACCTCGCATGTTATTCGCATTGGCTGCCCAACAGCCACAGTAATAAGCTGTTCTATCTTGGCTCTGTGCCGCTCTGCCATAATCTGATCACGATGAAAATCATAATCAACTTGGATCGTAAGCAAGTCTCCCTGGATCATGCCTGGTCTGGCTTTCGCGAGTAGTGCACCAAGGGAAAAACTCCCCCCCTCCCCATTTAGACTCTTGGCTAACTCTCGCCATAATTCTCGCGCAGTCCCTTTATATTTACTCACTTTCTGCTTCACTAATGGCTCTGGACTCTTACTTACTTTTTCTACTGGCTCAGACTTTTCAGTCGTAGGCTGGTCTGCCCCTGCCTGCGCAGGCAGGTTGGGCGGATCCTCTTTCTTCTCTCCCTCCCCACCGACACTCCGACGCACCGACACGCCGACACGCTGATCCCCACACCACTTCACGATCATCATCTCCACAAGAATCTCTGGCACTGGGCTCTGGGCCTGTTTTGTGATCGTCTCATCAATCAGATAAACCAGCTCCACGAGCTCTACTTGACCCCCATCCACTACTCGGTCCCGCATCTTTTTCATTAACTCCACTAGTGCATAGCTCATGTCTACCCCTTCGCCCACTCCCTTACGGAATGCCTCCAGAGAATCTGAGAGATTCTTTTCCTCCATCGCTCCTGCCCAGTCATCCACTAGATATCCGGCAGAACCACTCAGCACCTCTTGCATCTCTTCTAGCCCTACCTTCTGGCCAGCCGACAGTACCTGATCTAGTATCTTAATCCCGTCCCGGAAAGATCCATCCACCGAACTCGCTAGTAGCTCAAGAGCCTCATCCGAGACCTCAGCCTTCTCACCTGCAACCACTCTCGCAAACGACCGCACCATCTCCTCACTCGTAGCTTTCGTAAACAGAATCCGCACACATCTACTCGCGATGGTCTCCGGCACCTTATGCGCTTCGGTAGTGCATAGTACAAACAGCGCATGCTCTGGTGGCTCCTCCAGAGTCTTCAGGAGCGCATTAAAAGCCTCCGTCGTCATCATATGCACCTCGTCGATAATATAGACTTTTTTGCGCAAACTAGAAGGTGACAATCCAATCTTTTCTTTTAGCTCTCGCACGTCGTCAATCCCGCGGTTACTCGCAGCATCTATCTCAATCACATCCATCGCACTAGAATTAAGAACTGATTGGCAAGCAGAGCACTCATTACACGGCTCACCCAACTTCTCTCCATTTTTCTCACAGTTCACCACACGGGCCAGGATCCTCGCAGCAGATGTCTTCCCCGCACCTCGTGGCCCGGTAAACAGGTATGCATGCCCGATCTTACTCGACTTAAGAACTCGCATTAGACTCTCACGCACACTCGTGAGATCCAGCTCATCAATCGTCTTGGGTCTGTATTTGAGATAGAGATTCATCCAGATCAGTATATCAGCGTATCAGCATATCAGTAAACCAGTAGATCAGTAAATCTGAAACACCGACTAACTGACACGCCGATATGCCGACCTACTCATGATGATGACCCAAGAGATGCATGAGTCCATGCTCAGCCAAAAACTGGATCTGCGCGTCAAGCTTAATCTGCTTCTCCAGAGCCTGCCTAACCGCCACCGGATAACAAACCACAATATCCCCTAACCTGAGCACTTCATCCGGACTAGCCACAAATGGCTGCGAATCATCTGGGTCAATCAGCGGGAACGACAGCACATCTGTCGGACCAGGGAGTTCCATATGCTCAATGTGGAGCTCTGTCATCTTGCGCTTACCCACCACCATCACCGCTAACTCAACGTTATCAGTCAGTTGATGCTCCGTAAGGATCTTAATGAGGCCCTTGCGTATCCCATCTCGGTCAACCGGATACTTCGCGTCGGACAGAATATTAATCGTAATCACTCTTTAACCCTGATACACTTCCTTCACCATCCTGCTTACCACGCTCCCATCTGCCTTACCCTTAAGCTCTCTCATTACAGCATTCATCACCATCCCAAAATTAGCATACTCCCCGTTCCCAATGATCTCCTTAACTTTGGCTCTCACTTCTTCCTCACCCATCATGGTTGGTAGATACTCTTCAATTAGTTTGAGCTCATCTTCCTCAATAGCCAGTTGCTCCGCCCGGTCGGCCTCACGGTACGCCACAATACTCTCTCGCCTCTTTTTAGCTTCTTTTTGGAGCACCTTGATCTCATCCTCCTTGGTCATCTCCGGAGTATCAATCTGCGCATAACGGATCGCAGAGATTAGCATTCGAATGGTCGAGAGACGTTTTTTGTCCCCCGATTTCATCGCGGTCTTCATCTCATCTGTGAGTTGGCTGAGTAAGCTCATTTGTTATTTCTTTGGATTAAGTGCTTCACGTTGCTTACGCTCGGTGAATTTTTTACGTCTAACTTCGTTAAGGCGTTCCTTTTTCTTCATTGCTTTGGTCTCGTGGAACTCGCGTCTTCGCACCTCCACCAGAATATCCTCCGCAAGGACCTTACGCTTAAACTTGCGAATCATCGCATCTGTTGAGTCATTCCCTTTTGCTTTTACTGTTACTGGCATATTTTAATTGCACCGCCCTTCGATCACTAGTTATGCGACAGTGATTCAAGTCGCTTCAATCTGTTATAGACTTAATAAGCTCAAGTATCTCTTCGATACTGAGTTTGGATGGTTCTGGCTTTTTTCCCTTACTAGATCCATGTAATAACATGTGTCCAGAGTTGTGATAAAACCATTTACCCTCGCCAGCCTCGCCGAGTCTAGGCGGGCCATCAAGCTTGTGTATTTTATCATACAAAGGCCTTAATGACTTCTCCACCGAGGGCACAGTCTTGATTCCGATATACTGGCTCTTCTCATTCTTGACTAGCACGATCTCGTATCCCATCCGCTGAGCGATCTTGTGTACATTATCCGCACCCGACTCTACCATCAGTCCCTTGCCCCACACTGACTGGAACTCGACTCCCTCCTTGATCTCTTCTCTTGCCTTGTACAGATCCTTCATCTTCTGATAAACCCCGTCCAGCTGCACCATAATCATCCGCACCACCACCTCATCCTCATGGATTTGCAAGCGATGCAGGGCCGGGATAATCTCACTTAGCGTAAAAGAAAATCTAGTCTCATTCGCCTCACTCCAGTCGTAGTCAAGAAATAGGTCAATCGCCCTCGCATGCTTGATCATGGCCTTGAGAGCCTCGTCACTCGGCTTAACAAGTCCCTCTTCTACCAGACTCTTATAAACTAGCTCGCTCGCACATGTATCCTGCCTACCTTTCTGATGATGATCATACCTGCCAAACCCCACATCCACATGCACCACATCAGGATTACCATCAACTGGTAGATCCTTATACGTCGTCGAGCCTGGGATATAAACTAGCTTTGCGTCCCCGTATCGGGGCTGGTCAAACCTAACTAGCAGCCATGTACTCATAATCGCATCTAGATCTGGGTTCTGGTGGGTCACAATCGTTTTTGGCATATGTACAGTATATCAGTAGATTTAGTGATAATCACACGCCAAAAAAGAGACTACCATGTTTCTATTTTGCGAGTATTCGTTAAGAAATTGAGTTAGATTACTCTATTCATGTGAGTATCGCATTCTGGTTGAGTCCTCAACCAGAAGGACGCTACGAGCACTAATATAAGAACTTAATTTTAGTCACTCGACAAAATTGGAATTGGTAGGCTCTCTGCGTGTGATGGGATCAGTTAAGCAAAAATATCTCGTACTGTCACCACCACCAGCAATCCAATCAAAAGGATTATCCCCACCCCATGCACCCACCTCTCCACCTTAGCCGATCGCTTACGCCCCACAACCTTCTCAATCGCAAGAAAAGCCAGTCGCCCACCATCCAGTGCGGGAAGTGGGAGTAGATTAAACACCGCTAGGTTAAAAGAAATAATCCCACCAAACCTCAGGAATGCCAGCCAGCCAGCCTGCGCCTGCTCCTGTCCAATCTGCACTACCTTGATCGGTCCTCCGATCCCTTTCCACAACTCCGCCGGATGCATTAGTAGCTCCACCATATATCTGCTCCACCCATATGCTTCCTTGGTCCCTTCCACTACACCCCAGAACGGAGCTGTATACCAAGGCTTCTTTTCATACTCGATTACCGGATAACTCACGATCCCTACTCCTAGCGCCCCTTCTCCTTCTGGAGGATTCTCGCGGGGTGTGATCATTACTTGGCGACTTGCGTCACTCGTCGTCCCATCTGACTCTAACTCTGCCAGATAGATACTCACCTGACTCCCCTTCTTACCACTAATTATCTCCACAAACTGACTAGAGTCATTAATTGTCTCCTCTCCCACTCTTCGCACTACGTCCCCTTCTTTGAGTCCCGAGATCTCAGCAGGTGATCCTGGGAGTATCTCAGTCAGCACTACCTGCTCACCAGTGATGTTAGGCACTCCCAGCACCGAGTAAACAATCCCAAACAGCACAATCCCAGTCAGTACATTCATCCCGATTCCCGCAAGCATAATAATGGCTCTCTGCCATGCAGGTTTGGAGAACAGCGCTCTCCCAGTGATCTTTCCACTCAACTTATCCCAAGCCGATGGATCCATATCTTCACCAAATAGTCTGACAAACCCTCCGATTGGCAACCAATTCAGCGTATACTCAGTCTCTCCCTTTTTGACAATAGTCATGGCCTTTGGAGGCAATCCAATCCCAAACTCCTCGACTTTTACCCCAAACTTCTTCGCTGCCAGGAAATGCCCCAACTCATGCACCAACACCAGAAGGGATAAAAGTATAAATGTCAGCATTCCTCTATCCTACCCCAATCTCACAATTTGTGTCACCTGCACATTCTCACCTGTTTTTCCACTTACTTCTTTCACTAGTTCCTTGATTGTCTTTTTGCTGTCACGTAGGTAGTCCTGCTCCAAGAATGCCTCAACATTCTCCGGACTCATACTCACAACTTGCATCGCAAGCTCCTTACCAAGGGTAGCAAAGTCATCAGTCTTAGCCACAAAATCAGTCTCACATGATAGCTGAACCATCGCGCCCACAGTGGCATTAAAATGCACATAGGAGAACACTCTATTCACTCCAGTCTCTCTATCTGATTTGTTATCAGCACGCTCAAGCCCTTTTTTCTTAAGCCACTCTAGAGCTTTGTCCATATCACCGTCCGCAGCTTCCAGGGCTTTTTTGACATCCAGCATTCCTGCACCACTCGTGGCTCTTAGCTCTTTGATCTGATCCATTGTGATTGCCATTTTTACTTCCCTTCTTTCTTGACTTCCTTTTTAACCACTGGCTTCACGACTTTTTTTGCCGCTCCACTTTTTTTCATTCCCAGCTCGATTGCCTTCATAACATGTTCAACCAGCATCTCCACAGTCTTAAGCGCATCATCATTTGCCGGGATCACGATCTCTATTCCTTCTGGATCTGCATTAGAGTCGCAGATTGCGACGATCTTCACGTCTCGAGCAAAACTCTCTCGCAGTGCGGTCTGCTCACGAGTTGGATCCACAATAAAGATCACATCAGGAACTTTCTTGAGTCCCACGAGTCCTCCGTACATACGCTCTAGTCGCTCGATCTCACGCTTAAGCAGGACCTGCTCTTTTTTCGTATACTTGGCGTAGTCTCCTGCCTCCATCTTAGTTCTCATCGTCTCGAGTTTACTTACCCTTTTCTTGATCTCATTCCAATTGGTCAGGAGTCCACCTACCCAACGGTTCACGACATAAGGAATACCGATTCGTACAGATTCTGTTCGCACAATCTCGACTGCTTGACCTTTTGTTCCCATCACGAGAACTGTCTTGCCTTTACCAACTACGTCAGTAAGATACTCACAAGCCTTTGCCAACTGGCTCTTGGTCTTAACGAGGTCAAAAATCTGCACACCATTCTTGATTGCATACACATACTGATCCATCTTCGGATGACGTCTCTTGGTGGAGTGGCCAAAGTGAGCACCTGCCTCAAGCAAATCCTCCAACGACGGCATCTCCTGTTTGGGAGTCTTCACTACCTTTTTCTCGGGAACTTTTTTTACTACTTTCTTTTCGTCTGCCATTGTGGCCTCCTTTTACTTCTCTAGAGACCCATATTCAGGAGGATATCTCTAGATGTTTATTTTGTTTTATTAACCTCTGGATTATAACACAAGCTACTTCCTTGTGATCTGCACCATTTCTTTTTGAGTATCAATCTTACTTTCTGGGATCACTTTGTCAGAATTAGCAACAATAGTAGCCACAATCACAGCATTCTCGGCATCCTCACCACTTGCAATCGTTGATTTACTCTCAGCTGCCATACACACCTCCTACATATAAGTAAGTTGCTTAGTATGTAGCTAGATCTATTTTTCGTCAACCCTCAATTGCGAATACTGCTCCAACCACTCACCATATCTATCTCTAAAGGTAATTAGATTATACTCATTGAATGCATCTCCTAATTCAGAATATTTCTGCAATATCTCACTCGTCAAAACCATCTCATTTTCTGCAAGTAATTTGAAAAACTCCACCATTTTCTGAGCATCTTTCATATTAGTTTCAGGAATAACACTCGCCACGTCCATAATACCTATCTTTGCAAAATGTTCACTCTCCTTGCTCATTCTAAATTCTTTCCAGGCTACTCTCCATCAAACTCACAACAGTCACCGGACCCACCCCTCCCGGCACCTCCACCGACACACTGGCCTTCTCGTACGCTTCTTTTGTAATATCCCCCACAGGCGAGCCCACATCTATCACTGTTGCTCCATCAGCTATCATCTCCGCACTCACAATCCCCATCTTCCCCACGCAACTTATCACCACCTCACCTGCGAGGACCATCCTCGCAGGCTCCTCGCTATCCCACTCTACCTCCGCAACACCTCTCACTCCTCGCTCGCGTAGGTAATGCACCAGCGGTCTCCCCACACTTCCTCTCGCTCCCACAACTACAAATTTTTGTCGCCAAAAATTTTTCCCTGTTTTATTATTTTTATTTTGGATTTGTATATTGTTTGATATTTGTGATTTTGAGTTTTGGATTTTGTGATCTGCAATATTTTGCAGAATCATCATTATCGCTCGCACCGTCGCTGGCATCACACCTGACTCCTCCCATCGCAGCCCATCCACATCTTTCGCAAGTGGAATAGCTTCCAAGATCTCTTCTTGCTCTTCTCGTGTTATTCCGGGAATAGGCATCTGCACCATCACCCCACTCACTTCACCCCTCTCTCCTATCTCTCTTATTCTCTCCTGCAAATCTTTTTTCGACATACCTTCATCCAGCCTCACAATCTCAAACTCAATCCCCACTCTTTCAGCCTTCTGCTTTTTTAACTTTGTATAAAGCTCGCTCGCCGGATCACTCCCAACGAGTACGCTAACTATCTTTGGCTTCTTCTCCATGACAGCAACTCTGGCTTTTATCCTTTTCTCAATAGTATTTGCAAAATTCTTGCCGTCAAACATGGTCATATACCACGATCATATCAGACTCCCTGATACACTGATACGCTGACACGCCGAATCACCTCACAACCTCACAAACCCTCATCTCCCCTTTCATCTTCTCATCAGTCAAATATATCTGGAACTTGTCTACAGAGGGAAACAGCAAGAACACACTCATCGCGGCCATTCGTATCCGTGGCTCATAAACCGAGAGAAACATCTCGGAAAATATCTCACGATATGGCCTCCCACCTTCCGAAAACTGTTTATGAAAAGACTCAGGCAACCATATTTTTCCATTCCCTTTAGTAAACCCCTTCACCTTCTCCTCCAACTGATCAACCGAAAAGTCCAGGTGCCAAACAAACGAGTTAGACGCCAAGATCCAGCTACTTCTCACCACGAGAGTATTCAGAAGAATATGAACATCCTCATCTAACGCTCTGTTAGCAATCCCCGAGGCATATGATCTATCCCCTATCCGCTCCCTCCCCATATGCATCTTATCTGCAGCAACCAGCGCCCACTGCAACGGGATCCCACTCGATAGATCCACCTCCATCTCTCTAAGCATCGGCTCCTCGTGAAAAAGAATCGAATACAACACCGCCTCCCACTCTGACAGATGTGACTCATAGTTGTAAAACAGTCGAGTCATAAGCCATGCCGAGTACATCGAGTGATGTTTTCGGTCCACAAAATTCCCCAGATCATGCCCCATTCCCACAAGAGTTAACAGGACTTCACTCCTAGAGTCATACCTCCCACCACTGTTACCCCAGCTCTTACCAGCTCTACTCAGCAACTCAGTTGACGTATTAGTGACCCAGAGAGTATGGCGATCCGTATGATCATTAAATCCATGCTTTAACTCCTGATCCAGTACCGGCCCCACATAGTTCCACGCCTTTCCCAGACCGTGATATAGATACGCCAGCGCCTCTCCCTTACCAGATAGGTTAAGATACTCCCCAAAATCAAACACCCTCTTAACCTTCGGTGTCTTATGGTTGGAGAGAAACGGAAAATGAGACTTGTCAAAGCTGATCCCACTCGAATTAAGATACGACCAGAGGCTCTTCCCATCCGGCCTCACCATCTCACTCTTACCCAGGTGTGGCGAGTTAATATCGATGCTCCACTTGGGCACTTTAGTATCCTGAACTCGCATTTTCATCCCCTCATTGTACAACCTGCTTCAAGGCATAAGAAATATATCTACAATCACTGCAGTTGACACTATGTCTCATCAAGTTGCTGAGCCATCGCAGGCTGACGAGCCGAGATTGCAGGTAAAATTTTCAGCAGAAAATTATTACCGGTCATGGCGTTTGAGGAGATCATAGTGCAACTATATGCGTGATTGATTTAACAAATAATTTTAACTTACTTTATAATCACCCCATGACCACCCCACTCCAACAATCAGACCCAGAGCTATTCGCCCTCATCCAAGCAGAGGAATCCCGCCAGCAGAGCGACATCGCAATTATTCCCAGCGAGAACTTTGTCAGCCCTTCAGTGCAAGAAGCAGTAGGCAGCGTGCTAATGAACAAGTATTCCGAGGGATACCCAGGCAAAAGATACTACCAAGGCAACCAACACATCGACTCTATCGAGTCTCTCGCCCGCACCCGTGCCCTATCACTATTCAATCTAGATCCCAACACCTGGCACATCAACGTCCAGGCAGTCACAGGGAGTTATGCCAACCTAGCTGTCCTCACTGGACTACTAGAGATCGGCGACTCCATTCTAGGCATGAGTCTCTACGACGGCGGACATCTTAGTCATGGCTGGAAGTTGCCAGAGGGCAAACCCATCTCCCTCACAAGCAGGCTCTTTGATTCTCATTTCTACCACGTCGACCCTGAGACCCAGGTATTTGACTACGATGCAGTTGCCAAAAGAGCTCGTGAGGTCAAGCCCAAGATCCTTATCTCAGGTGGCACCGCCTATCCCCGCGAGATTGATCACGCCAGAATGCGCGAGATCGCTGATTCAGTAGACGCCTACTACCTCGCCGACATCGCCCACGAAGCAGGGTTAGTTGCCGCTGGACTCAACTCCTCCCCCTTCCCCCATGCTCACGTCGTCACGATGACTACCCGCAAAACTCTGCGTGGCCCCATCGGTGCCATGATTTTTTGCCACTCCGATCTAGCCAAACGTATTGACTTTGCAGTATTCCCAGGCCTACAGGGCGGACCCCAAAACCACTCTATTGCTGGTATCTGTACCGCTCTCCACGAGGCTTCTCTCCCAAAGTTCAAGGTTTATTCTAAGCAAGTCATCAAGAACGCCCAGGCTCTTGCCACAGAATTAATCAAACTAGGCTTTGACCTAGTCTCAGGAGGTACAGACAAACATCTCGTCCTTATCGATCTCAGGAACAAGAATATTAGTGGTAAGGATGCCGCACTTCAACTAGAGAAAGTGGGAATAATAGCCAACAAAAACACCATCCCCGGCGAGACCGGCAAACCCTGGGATCCCTCTGGACTTCGCATTGGCACACCCGCCATGACTACCAAGGGTTGGAAAGAGAATGACTTCCGCCAACTCGCTCACAAAATTAACTCAACTCTTTCCTAGTCACCACTTCTTCGCTCGAGACACACTCTTTCCATTTCCATTCGGTTTTGTCTCAGTCATCTCCAAAACCTGCGCAACCGCGTCCACTGGGAATCCTAATGCATGCCCCAACACTCTATCTTCCAAGCTCAAATCATACTCACTCTCAGGAGCTTCATAACTTATCTGCTCAACCCACTTACCACCATCCCAACTACGCGCAAGCTCTACGATCCTCTCCACAAATAGTCCCATTGGAACATTAAATATATCTCTAATATTACCTCGCTCCTCTTCTATCTGTTTGAGATATTTATCAATAAAAGCTTCATTTCTTAATAGTGTAGCAGGCAAAACATACTTGGCTCTCGAAGTTGCTCTCCACACCAGATACTCTCCCTTCTCAATCTGCTTGTTTTCATTTTTATCATCAAATCTTGTTGCCAACACTCCAGCATCAAGACTTACCACCACATGTTCATCGTCAGTAAAAAGATTTTGATACCTATTCGTCAAATGTTTTGTCATTGCCTCAACACTATTTCCTACGCTTCTCCATTCATCTCCATACTCTTTCTCCAACTCAGTCCGTAATTTGTGAACATGCTCCTTTGGTTTTCCAGAGCATGATCCTGACAATGACACTTTTACATCATTAAAAATAAACATCGGGAACTTCCAACATTGCCCAGTTGTAAAACACTGCAACATCTCTTTTCCCAATACATACTTATCCACAAACCTATCCATCCCAACAGCTCCCTTGCTTTCCACAATTTCCCCTCCCCAACGCCAATCAGGTTCTTCTCCCAAGTCAATTTTGTTAAATGGCACAATCGTACCTATTTGATATTTTTCAGGATTTTTTGCAATAATCATCTCTACAACACTCACAAGCTGCCTTACTTTTTGCCCAGTTCCTGTCCAAGGCACCAAAGTTGGAATTCTAATTACACCTTCATCCTCTAACTTAAATAGTCGTTCTGGTGGTATTGGTGCTTTCCATTCGCTTGCACACCAAGGAACGCTACGATCTCCAAATATCACACAATTGTCTGGCGATTCTACCAAAAAATCCTCCTTTCGATCTTTGGTTTCCCCTCGCTAATTGCGAGGTGCCGTTACTTGAATCAAAAGCAAGAATTATCCCACTTCCATTCTTATCTACTAATTATACTCACTAATTACATATCGTCAAACACGATTTTCTATCACCTTATATCGCCTATCAATCTCTGCCATTGCTATTACCGCATCCTCAAATGGCCCATACACCAATAGGTTAATCACTCTCTCTGGAATCCCTCTTTCCTCCAGTCTTGTCATCGAAATCCAATCACTCTGATTTTTAACCACACAAACAAATGGATGGCCTATATCCTCATCTTCTTCCCAATCTCCTTCGGGGCTCATGTCAATATTTCCAATTCAATCATTATCCCCTACTCTACCCAATTCCTATAGTGTTTGACAAGCTCTCAAAACAATCTCATCTACCTCACACTACCCCAATTTAGTGCTTCAAGCGAAGTGCAGACCCCGCCGATCGCGAACGGCGTGGGCTCATCCGCCACACCCACACCACACTACCAAATAGCATCAAGAATCCTAGATATTCCAGTAGCTGTGGCCAATACATGATCACAACCTCATTCTGCTCACCTTCAACCAAAAATCCATTCTTCCACCCGTTCACCTTCACATGCCGAAGGTCCTGAGCAAAGCCGAAGGGCTCCCCACTCCACGCCACCCAACCTGCATCATAACCCTGCGACAGTGCAAGCAGTCCATTCCCACTTACCTCCACCCTATACATCCATGTTCCTGTTTTTCTAACTTCTCCTATTTTTAGATTATTTTGTGTTTTATTATTTGAATTTGTTTGTAATTTGTTATTTGTTATTTGTAATTTAGCACGTGACAACACGTCAAGTGGGAACCACCTCACCTCCACCGGCTGCAGGACATTCTCGCCGTACTGCCCAAAACTCCTCGTCTCCACGTTCAGACTATAGTGTCCATCCCAGCTCCATGATAATAAGCTAAATGTCTGGTCAAACTCCCCCTCGTCCAGTAAGTACTCTAGATCATTCCGCTTACTCCCTGTGTTATGGAGAAATATCTTCACACTACGTCCCTCCACATTCTCTCCCTGCATCCGCATCAAATATCCCAGCTTGGGAAACAGCTCCGTCATCACCACATGATCACACACCGCACCGTAATTATCTGCCCAGTACCGAGATCCGATCCTACTCACCTCTCCTCTTGATAACACATCGCAGTTGACTGCTTTACCAGGGATCATATCCGCGAAGTCATACACAAAAGACCCACCTCTCACCTCAACTTCCAATGATGATCCCTCTACCACAAACTGCGCATCTTCTAGATACTCCCCCCATCCCTCTCCTTCTCCAACTTCGATATAAAAATATCTCTCTTCTCCTTTAGATCTAAGCTCACCACGATACACCGGTCCCGGCTGTCCATTCACATAATACGCTGGTAGTGGCACACCCCCATCATCCAAGTTAATCTGCACTACCTCTCCCACTTTCCATCCCGGCACCACCAACTCTCGTCCTACAAGGTCAGATCTTACAGTTGCCCCCTCATCCTTGTACTCCACTAGCTGTAACTCTTCTCTCATCAGATTTGCAAAAGGATACTCAACGAGGCCTGATCGAGGACGGTCCTTAACAACGAGGCCTGACCTTACAGGATTCGAGCCTTCAGGCCCGAAAAGCCGCCCAAAAAGGTCAGTTCTCGTTATGTCTTGTATCTCGATATACGTCCCCACCTCCTCATAGATCACGTCTCGCCTTACCTTACTTACATCTCCCTCCACCCAAGCATATTCACTCGACGCACTTACCCAAAGGTCTGATCTTGTAGGTAATCCTACGAGGTCAGACCTTACAGGAATTTCCCATACCTTCAAAAAATTCTCATCAAAAACCCTCTCCCACCCTAACATCTCTGCCATCTCCTTCGTCTCCGAGATCCGCAAAATCTCCTGACTCTGCCCCGGTGCTATCACCGACTCATCCAAGAGAACATATCGCACATCATATTTCTCCAGCACCATCTCAACTCCCCCTACATCCGCACCATACATCGCCGTCGACAACTCATTGTAGAATCCCTCGTTATACGGACTCCACACATCAAATGCCCGATCCAGTATCGGCTGTTCTATTCCATACCACAGGAACCCACTCCCTCTATATCCCCAATCATGGTACTGCCATCCCCATATAGAATTTGCCGGCATAGTCACTACTCTACCTATGTCTGCAGTTCTAAAATATTTGAATAGACTCGAATATTCACCCGGCAATTCAACTTTCATTCTCTCTCCCACCATCCCATCACGAAACACGGGCAAACTAACATAACTAATCATTCCCAAAAATAAAAATGTCACTACCCACGCAAACACCCTCGCACGACTATACAAATAATTGATTATCGACATAAGTCCCACACTGACTACCAAAATCATCGGTATCGACCATTTAGTATAACCCGCTCTAAACATCTGCCCAAATAGTGGCACATTTTGTGCTATCAAGTCATAGATTTTTGAAAATATTTGTACTCTACGGGCTAGCATTGTAAAAATCAATAATAATATAGATAACCAACTCCATTTCAATTTCTTCTTTTGGTCTTCCTTAATCAGATACAATAATCCAATAATAGCTGTAATAAATATAATTATTCCAACCCACTGCACCTCACTCCCACCTAGCCATTTAGTCCAATTCTCCATCAACAAAATCATTTTCCCATCACTATTCACATCGGTATTTTGCAACCACCATCCCTTCAGACTCGCTATCTCCGCAATATCACCATACGCCACATTCATCAACTCCACTTCGTGAGTTGCCAGTTGATTCATCTTTGCATTTATATTTACGCTAGAACTTGTAATACCAAACCATAATACTGGCAGCAACCAAAATAGATTTCCAGCAAGTACGACTAGCCACATTTTCAACACCCTCTTCAAGTCGCGATACTTCACTAAGTGTTCCAAGCTAAATATTCCTATCATGATGAGCAAGACAATGAACATTGTTTGCACCACAAAAGCACTCATTCCCAACAATAATATGAGTAATAATTTGATTAAACTAGCTCGCCTTCCATCTCTTAAGTAAGTTAAAGCTCCCCATAACATCCAAGGCACAAATCCATAAAAAGATACAAATGTCTCAAATGGAACGTTAAATACCTGAACGGTCACAGGATTTAGCAAATAAAACACTGCACCTACCAAAGCTGCCAAGTCTAATCGGAAAAACTTCTTTCCTAATGCATATATCCCAAGTGGTCCCAAAAGCAACATCCCCAAAGTCCATCCCCATCGCAACATATTTGTAGGTACAACGCCAGACATTCCCCACAAGAGTATCTGCCTCGTTAAGTCTGCTGCATGCCCCATCCCACCGAGTAGCCCTATACCTTGATATTCTTGCCACGTGGTAGACAACGCACGATTAATATTGATTTGGAATCCAAATTCAGGCACAAGATTATCCCAACCAAGAAGATAACTGCCACCTACATACGTTTTTGTACAAACAATTCCCCACAACACAACCAACACACTCACTCCAATCCATTTCTTCATAGATTCCATTATACTTACTTCTATGAGTATTAACAGATTGTCACGCAGAGATTTTCTCAAACTTACTGGACTAGGCATTGCAGAACTTGCGTTCGGCCCACTCAACAAAGCTCTTGACTGGATCGGCTCCAGTGGTGAAGCTGGCAACCTAGCTCAACGTGCCGCCAAACTAGAAACTCTCACTCGCCAGGTTATCAAAGAACCTTCTGAGTTAAACCAAGAACTCCTTGGTAGTCTGCTAAAATTCAACGCAGCCGAACTAGAACTACAACACCAGGGACAACCACTTGCCGCCGAACTCATGACTACTTTCCTGTATGGCGATGGCTCTCCCAAAGATATTAGTACGCAGTATGAGTCAGCAATTACTCAAGCAGCAATATTCCCCTATCACATCTACGGTCCTCACACTTATCCAGAATCTCTCAAAAATAGATTTGACATCGACCAAAAATCATTCTTTTCCGAACAAAGTCTCTCCACCTACTTCTCCACTATGTTTCTCGATGCATTTATGGCAAATCACATGAGCACCGAAAATAAATCATTGGGTCGAGTAAAAGTTAATTTACCGAAGGATCGCTACAGGGAAGCGATAGATGCAAACGGCAAAATTTCGTTCACTCAAACTATCGCCTCTCCTGATGGCGACAATGATGCCATTTTTAATGCTCTACACAACTACACTATCACCGTAACGGGTGATGTCCTCTCCAAACGGAGGGTAAAATCACCTCAAGACCTAACAGGAGAAGATGTTAATATAAACAATTTTGCCGCTATCGATGATCAACCAAAAAAATGGCTGAAGGCATATTATCCTCATACACGTCTGCAGCTGGACAATCCACGCCTACAAGTCTACGATCTTTATGATTTTAGTCACAATCCTGATTTTATGAACAAATTAGGCCACACTGCTTCTGCCGCCGATGCTTTCAAATTTATCGCAGATACACTAGTCGGTCCTGACAAATCCACTGAATACTGGAGTCAATTACCCAAATCAGTCAGAGACTATCTTTGGAACTTAAATCTAGTTGAGCTTCAACACCACAAGGCAGCTACCCTCCTCACAGATCACGGAGTAGCTCACCCATTCCCTGTTACCGCTAACCTAGAGCTACACTCTCCTCTTGTCGTACCTCTTTTTGATCGAGATTTGGATTTCGAACCATAACGACTCACCACTCTCAATCTAACCACATCCCACACCATTCTCCACACATCTATGACTCCCACACTACTTTTTTCTC